>Ga0114969_10003184_pt1 | contig 13270 bp, 9 predicted proteins | sample M_130807_MF_Meta_FD_87316 | JGI IMG/M metagenome (GOLD analysis project Ga0114969, IMG submission 87316) | Freshwater microbial communities from Lake Montjoie, Canada to study carbon cycling - M_130807_MF_MetaG | ecosystem: Environmental > Aquatic > Freshwater > Lake | place: Lake Montjoie...
GTTTTAGTAGGCGGTATTTTTGACAATAATCAATGTAGAGTAACTGCGAATAATATAAACGACGCAATATCCAAACTTGGGAGAAACAATACACATAATAAATTAGTTGCAGAAGTTGGATTTGGTTTTTGGAGATACATTTTTGCTCAAAATCAATTTACTGCTACAGGACGAACTTTATTGAGAATATTCCCAGCAAAACCAACTAGTACTGCAACGACACAATATAATCAGACATTTGTTTTTAACCAATTAGCACAAATCAATAATTTAAGAAATAGAATAGCACATCACGAACCAATTTGTTTTCATCAAAACCAATCTGTAAGAGATACCACTTATGTGAGACAGCATTATGGATTAATAAGACAACTTTTTCAATGGATGTCAATTGACGAATCTGCTTTGTTATATGGACTTGACCATATTAATGATGTATGCAATAAAATAGATGGATTATAGAGAATATGGTCTTCGTGTTCGCGAACATTACGTAGCTCTTCAAGTTGTCCATCTCAGTATCATCCTGTAGTTTGTATAAAATAAGCTCTCCAATCCTTTCCACCTTCCAATAATTCTCCAATTTAATTCGAACCATTATCTTTGAATCATGAAGAAAATTTCACTGGCAAAGCTGTCTACACGTGCACCAAAAGAATTCGAGAAACAAGCCATTAAAGAAAAGACGCTAGGGTTATTGGAAGAATTGGATGCCTTGCAAAACCTCATGTATGCTCAATCGAAACATTCGCTATTGGTTATTATTCAAGGTATGGATGCCTCAGGAAAAGATGGCGCCGTGAGAGATGTATTTACATATGTAAATCCGATGGGTGTGAATGTAAAATCATGGAAGGCTCCCAGTGCAGAGGAATTAGCCCATGATTTTTTGTGGCGCATACACCAACATACTCCCGCAAAAGGAATGATACAAATCCATAATCGTTCGCATTATGAAGATATATTAATTACCCGCGTTCACCAATGGATAGATGATGATACAGCAAAGAAAAGAATCAAGGCAATTAATGATTTTGAATATTTATTGAGTACGTCTGCGAATACCACTATCCTTAAATTTTATTTGCATATCTCTCCCGAGGAACAACACATTAGATTGAAGGAAAGGATACAACTTCCTGAAAAAATGTGGAAGTATAATGAAAATGATTTTCAAGAAGCGAAACTGTGGAATGTATACATGAAATATTATGAAGAGGTCTTTGAGACGTGCAGTGACATTCCATGGCATATTATTCCATCTGATCAAAATTGGGTGAAGAATTATTTAATCGCTTCCAAATTAGTAGAGACTTTGAAAGGATTTAATATGAAATTTCCGGGGCTGAAAAAATAGTAGTGAGTAGTTAGTATTGAGTAGTTAGAGGTGAGTAGTTAGTATGTTGTGCGGATTTGAAAATTGTTCGATTTGAAAATTTGAAAATTGGGCTTTGTGATTTCCAGTTTGGAATTTGGGATTTGATTTTTTGGATTTTCGACTTTGGAATTTGGGATTTAAATTTTTGGAATTTTCGGTCTTGTAATTTCGGCTTTGGAATTTGGCTTTGGATTTGATGTGGATGCTAACATACCAATGACTTCCTTCGTCTGTGGTCTTAGTATTCACTAAAAAATCGATTATGAAATTCAACCAATTACTTCATGCTTCTTTATTTTTAATTGTTTTTGTTACCATATTAGTCTTGTTTAATGCATGTAAACGAAATAAAATTTACACAGATACAGACAATTCTCAAGCCGTTACGGCTACTATATTTGGGCGGATCATTGCTGAAGATGGAACCCCGATGAAAGATGTCGCCGTGCAAGTTGGAACGCATACATTCGTCACCGACTCAACTGGAATTTTTTATTTTTCAAAAATTTCTAGTTCACAAAACGCGACTTTGATTAGTGCAACAAAAATTAATTATTTCACAGGTTATCGCACCTTAAAAATTACGCCAAACAAAGATCATTACACTCGTATCATGCTAATAGAAAAGACAAATGCTGTACAGTTCGATGCGACGACAGGTGCAACTGTGAATGTAAATGGTGGTGGCACAATTACCTTTCCCTCAAATGCAATTGCATATAAAAATGATGGCACACCATATAGCGGAATAGTGACTGTCTATTCAAAATGGTTAGACCCAACTGCAAATAATTTACCGCAATTAATGCCAGGCGATCTCAGAGGTGTTGATTCAAGCAACACAGAAAAAATATTACAAACATTTGGTATGATAGAGGTTGAACTTTTTGATAATGCAAATCAACCTTTACAAATTGCTACTACAAAAACAGCACAACTAAGTTTTCCAATTCCTTCGGCAATATCCATGAATGCACCTTCAGTAATTCCGCTTTGGTTTTTTGATACGACCACAGGTTTGTGGAAAGAAGAAGGTAGTGCAAGTAAACAAGGCAATAATTATGTGGGCGATGTAAAACATTTTTCATTTTGGAATTGTGATATGCCAGGTAATTTTGTTAATCTTGAATTGACATTAACAGATAATACTGGTAGACCTTTGGTGAATACGAAAATAAAAATTACGAATCCCGCAACTGGTGCTTTCTCGTATGGCAGCACAAATAGCTCAGGTTTTGTTTCTGGACTTGTACCTGATAATGCAACTCTTACAATGGAGGTTATTATGTATCCATGTTTGACTTCAATTTATTCTCAAACTGTAAACACTTTATCTTCACCCATCAGTTTGGGAACGATTGCAATTAACCCTCCCGTTTTTAATACTGCTATTGTGACTGGTACAGTTTTAGATTGTACAGGAAACCCTGTAAGCAATGGATTTGTTACCATTAATGGTCTAATTATTTCGACCAATGCCAGTGGCACATTCAATGCGACATTAACTTTGTGTAGCTTGCCGCCAACAGTTACAGTAGCAGCTTACGATATGTCAACTGGAGAGAGTGTTGGTAAATCTGTAACTATATCATCGGGAGTTAATAATCTTGGAACCCTTTCTGCATGTGGCGATCCTAGCGAATACATCATTTGGACTTCGACTGTCGGACTCACGTCAACTACTTACTCTTTTAGCAAACCACTTGGCACTTGTGCTGGTACATATGACGGTTTTGGGACAGCGATTGCTGGTTCCTTAATTGCAGATTCCACTTCCGTTGAAGCTGCGATTACAGGACCTACTTCTGTTTCGGGGACTCATAATATATATGAACTTTTTGATTGTATAGATAATACTTGGTGTACACCAGTTTCAACAATACCAGTAACATTAATTAAGTATGAGGGAGTAGGTGGAATTATTGAAGGAAGTTTTACCGGTGATTTTACAAGTGCAACAATTCCCTTACGAACTATAAGTTGCAATTTCAAAGTTAGACGGCAATAATTTTTTTAATTTTTTTGGCTAAACACAAACATGTAATGAAATAGATAATCCTTATGTGCAGTTGTATTGCGGCAACGATAGAACGGAAAGCCCGGATTTCGCTGCTTTGAGCGGAAACGGACTTGGAGTGATAGCGTGAGTGCCGCCCAAATAGTAGCAAAATCCTATTATTGTTCTATACAAACAATTCCACTTACATTTGCAGCGCTATGAGTAAAAAAGGAAAAATATTGGTAGCCATGAGTGGTGGTATAGATAGCACCATTGCGGCTTTGATGCTACATGATGAAGGGTATGAAGTAATTGGTATCACCATGAAAACATGGGACTATGCTGCTAGTGGTAGTCATGGTAAAAAGGAAACAGGCTGCTGCAATTTGGATAGTTTTAATGATGCCCGACAAGCCGCAGTACAACATGGTTTTGCGCATTACGTGTTGGATATTCGAGAAGAGTTTGGAGATGCGGTGATAGAAAATTTTGTTGATGAATATATTGCTGGTCGTACGCCTAACCCTTGTGTAATGTGCAACACGCATATCAAATGGAATGCCTTATTGAAACGTGCAGATGTATTGGATTGCGAATTTATTGCTACTGGTCATTATGTAAATGTTCGCGCAGAGAATGATCGATATGTGATTTCGAAAGGTGTGGATGAAACCAAAGACCAAAGTTATGTATTATGGGGATTGTCGCAAGCATGTTTGAGCAGAAGTGTATATCCATTGGGCGGTTTGCGTAAAACAGCAGTTCGACAAATGGCATTGGATTATGGCTATCCCGAATTGGCAAAGAAAAGCGAGAGTTATGAAATTTGTTTTGTGCCAGATAATGACTATCGAAATTTTTTAAAGAAAAAAGTAGTTGGCTTAGAAGAACGAGTAGATGGCGGTGATTTTATTTTGACCGATGGCACGAAAGTTGGCAAGCATAAAGGCTATCCTTTCTATACCATTGGACAACGTAAAGGTTTGGACATTGCTTTAGGCAGACCCATGTATGTAACCGATATTAGACCAGATTCAAATACAGTTGTACTGGGCGATGAAGAAGATTTAGAGCGCATGGATATGCAAGTGGGTAAACTGAATTTTATTAAATATGATACAATAAAAGAAGGGCAACAATCGTTTACAAAAATTCGTTATAAAACGGTAGGTACTTCGTCTAAACTATCTATACATCAAGGAATAGTACATGTGCAGTTTGATCAAGCAGTAAAAGGTGTTGCACCTGGACAATCTGCTGTTTTTTATGAAGGCGATGATGTGATAGCAGGTGGTATCATATTAAATTGAGAACAAGGATTTTTTACAAGGACCAATTATTAAATATATATTTGATTTCATGAAGATAAATATGCTTTATATTATTTTATTGCTTGCTATCTTTTCTGCATGTAAGCGTGCAGTGATTCCGGCAAGTGAAGTAGAATTAGGTAAGGAATATTTTCCATTGGCATTAGGACATTATATAGAGTATCAAGTGGACTCTATTGTGTATAATGATTTTAATAAAACAACGGATACTATTCACTTTCAATATCGCGATGAAGTAGCCGATACTTTTGCAGACAATGAAGGCAGAAAATCATTCATTGTAAATAGATATCAACGACTAGATAGTACGTCGGCATGGGCAGAAAATGTGACTTATTATATTACCCAAGCAAATGCCAGTATAGAAGTAGTAGAAAATAATTTGCGGTATATTAAAATGGTATTTCCGGTGAAGGCGAATACGAATTGGGACGGTAATATTTATATTCCATCTGTCAGTAACCCAGAACTAAATTGGCTGAATGGATGGGATTATCATTATGCAGAAATTAACAGCGATTTCGACAATGGGATACAAACTTTTCCGAATTCTTTACGCGTTGCAGAAGCAAATATTTATGCAGGCGATTCGTTGGGCACTATCTATAGTCAGCGGACCTTTGCGCAAGAAGTATATGCGAAAAATATTGGCTTGATTTATAAAGAATTGGTCAATTGGGAATACCAAGAAAACACACATTACAGAAAAGGCTTTGTATTGGTTTATAGAGCCATTCATCACAATTAAAACTATTTCATGTATGTATAAATTTATATTCACTTGCTTATTGTTCGGATTTATTTTTTCCATGAAAAGTGAAGCTGCACCAGCCTATGCATTTCGTGTGACTTTTAAAGATAAAAATGGGACCTTGACTTTTACCGATTCTCTGCAATTCTTATCTCCTAAGGCTTTGCAAAGAAGAAATAAGCAAGGTATTGCGTTAGATAGTACCGATTTGCCTATTGTACAATCGTATATTGATACGGTAATGAGTGCAGCAGCTGCGGTAAAATTGCACAATAAATCCAAGTGGTTTAATCAAATTGTAGTCATCACTTTCGACTCCTCAAAAATTACAGATATACTGGCATTGCCTATGGTGCAAAGTGCAGTATTGGTTGCTCGTTTTTCAAATGGCATTTTTAAAAAAGAAACGAATTTGTCAACACAAAAATTTCCTGTCGTGCAAGACATGGAAAATAAAACAAGAGGCACTTCCGCTTATTATGGATTGGCATATCATTCAATAGAAATGTTACAAGGCGATTGCTTACATGATTTAGGTTACAGAGGCGAAGGAATGGATATTGCAATATTGGATGTCAATTTTAGACGAACCGATTCTTGTGCGGCATTTGATACTTTACTCGCCCAAAATCGAGTGAAAGATGTATACAATTTTGCCCGCGATACAGGATATGTTTATTCAATGGCAATACCAAGTGATCATGGGATGAATGCATTGGGTTGCATGGCTGGCAATACACCTGGAACTTATGTAGGTACTGCACCTTACGCTAATTTTCATTTATATATTACCGAAGATATTACGGTGGAGCAACCTATAGAACAAGACAATTGGTTGTCGGCTGCTGAGCGTGCAGATAGTATTGGTATTTATGTGATCAGTTCGTCTTTAGGCTATAATATTTTTGATGCTGGATTTACGCCATTTACGTATGCAGATATGGATGGTAAAACGACACTCATAGCAAAGGCTGCAAATAAGGCATCCAGCAAAGGTATGTTTGTTGCCATTGCACAAGGAAATGAAGGTGGTTCGGCTTGGCAATATTTACTTACACCAGCAGATGCGGATAGTGCTTATAGTGTAGGTTCAGTAGATGGTTCAGGCAGTTGGGCAAATAGTGGATATGGTCCAAATTATGCGGGATGGGTAAAGCCAAATGGAGTTGCATTAGGAAAGAATGTGCCTTTGATTGGTGGTAGTTGTGCAGTCGGTGTAAGCAATGGATCCTCTTTTGCATGTCCCATTTTATGTGGCGCTATTGCTTGTTTGTGGCAATCGATACCAACACTTACTTGTTGGCAATTGAAAAATTTAGTACAAATGGTGAGTAGCAAATACAATGATAGCACCTATTGGACAACATTGGGCTATGGTGTTCCTAATCTTTGTCTAGCTCGACAAATCGCATTAGGCACTTCGGATATTCAACAAGTAGATTATCGATTTGCTATTTATCCCAATCCAACACAAGGCGCATTTGATGTTAAATCTTTTGATCCTTCTATTCAGAAGTTTACCTATTCTATTTATACTACGGCTGGTAAATTAGTATATCAAAATAAAGAATGGAATGCACAACACTTTCATTCTGATGCTTTAAAAAATCAAGCAGCTGGAGAATATATTTTATTGATTTCTACAGCAACCAAAATGTATACTGCTAAATTAATGAAGCAGTAATCTGGTTAATTTCCACTGTATATTCTTGCATCCATTGGTTCAATTTTGTTTTGAAAATAGGGTCGGAAATATTGGAATCAAAATCTCCTTCTTGCATAATATTTTCTAATAATTTGTCTTGCGCCTTCTGGCTATTGATGGCAATGGAATATGGTGTATGTGAAAAGGAAACCATTTCATAAACAGAGTTGAACACATTCGGAAATAAAATCCCTAATTCCTTTTCAATTTTCTTTCTTTCTAGGAAGGCAGGTGATGCGATTTTGTCTCTCATTTCAATGAAATTATTTAGTGCCAAATCCGCAACCGCATCTCCATTTTGTTTTCTTGCTTTTTGGTAGGCTTCAAAAATGGTTTTCCAGTTTTTATCTTCGCTCGCATCTAGAATTTCAATAAATTGACAACAGTCTTCAAAGCCAGCATTCATGCCTTGTCCATAAAAAGGAACAATGGCATGTGCCGCATCGCCAATCAACATACTTTTATCTTTGTGCGTCCAAGGTTCACATTTAACAGTAACTAAGGATGAAGTAGGATTTTGTAAATAGTCTTCTATGAATGTTGGCATCAATGCAATGGCATCCGGAAATTGAGTAGTAAAGAAATCGGTAATTTCCTCTTTGGTTTTTAAAGAAGTAAAGGATGGATTGCCTTCGAAAGGAAAGAAAAGCGTACAGGTAAATGAGCCATCTATATTTGGAAGTGCAATAAGCATATAATTTTTTCTTGGCCAAATATGGAGTGCATTTTTCTCCATTAGAAAGGAGCTGTTTGGTCCTGCAGGAATATGTAATTCCTTATAGCCATGTTCAATATAAAATTGATTGTAATTATATCTGTCTTTTTTTGTGTATGCATTTCTAAGCGCAGAGAAAGCGCCATCGGAAGCAATAATTAATTCGTGGTTTTTATCGATGCTTACTTCTTTCGTTAAGGTATCTTCAATAGTTAAGGTGTTGGTGTCAATGTCAACGTCTAGAATTCGTTTATTGAAGATAAATTGAACCCCATTTTGTTCGGCAAGTTCAATTAATTTTTTATTTAACTCGCCTCTACTTACACTATAAATTGCTTCTTTGTTTTTACCATAATATTGAAAAATGGTATTCCCTTCTACAGGGTGAATTTCTCTGCCAAACATAGGTATGGCAATCTCTTCTATCTCTTTTCGCAAGTCGGCTAATTCTAAACCAGCCCAGCCTCTTACGCTCATGGCTAAGTTGATGGATCTACCAGCGCTTACTGTTGTTTTGCGCATGTCGCCACGTCGCTCAATCACTGATACTTGGTAACCTCTTTTTTGTAATAAAATGGCAAGGAGTGAACCTACAAGACCAGCGCCTAATAAAGTAATATTTTGTTTCATGTTTAGTATTTTCTTTCTGTGGTATAATTGACTAATTTATACAAATAATCCCGTGTTTCGCTCGGTGGAAATTGGAATAATATGTCGAAGGCACGGTCTATAAATTCTTTCATTTTTTCTTCAGCATATTTTATGCCACCAAATTGGATTACCGTATCAATGATGTATTGTACTTCATGTTTATTTTTAGTTGCATTTTTGAAAATAGAAATAATTTTATTCTTTGTTTTTTTATCACATTGTTGTAATGTGTATATCAAAGGTAAAGTCATTTTCTTCTCTTTGATGTCGTTGCCAGTTGGTTTTCCTATATCGGCTTTTCCATAATCAAACAAATCATCTTTAATTTGGAAAGCGATGCCAACATTTTCGCCGAAGTTTTTTAGCAATAGGGTTTTGTTCTCATCTTCACAAGTGGAATAGGCACCAGCAGCGCAAGCGGATGAAATTAAGGAAGCGGTTTTGCAAGTAATGATATTAAAATAAATGGCTTCGGTAATATCTAATCTTCTTGCTTTTTCAGCTTGGAGTAATTCGCCTTCACTCATTTCTTTTACTGCGTTTGCAATAATTTCTAAAACCCTAAAATCTTTATGGTTGAGGGAAAGCAGAAGTCCTTTTGACAGCAAATAATCGCCGACCAACACTGCGATTTTATTTTTCCAAAGTGCGTTGATGGAAAAAAAACCACGACGCTTGGATGAATCATCTACCACATCATCATGCACCAATGTTGCTGTATGTAAGAGTTCTATTAAGGAAGCGGCACGATATGTTTTTTCATTGATATTTCCACAAAGCTTTGCAGATAATAAAACGAACATCGGCCTAAGTTGTTTCCCTTTGGTGCGGACTATGTATTTCATAATTTTATCCAGTAGCGAAACATTACTTTCAACCGCTTTATTAAACGTCCTTTCGAACTCGATAAATTCTGATTTCAAATACTTTTTGATCTCATCCATGGTAATATTACAATGATAATCAACTATTGATTATTTTAAAAGAAAATTAATATAATTATTTCTTTTATAAAAAGATTCTATATTTACGAGCACAATTTTACAAAAAAAATGATTATGCCAAATACAAAGAATCTAATTAAATTAATGCTTATTATTTTATTAGGCTTCTCTACACATACTGTATTTGCACAAGAGGAATCAGCTACTACGAAAGTTGCTCCAGTTCATACTAGTTTAGGTTATGATGTTACGGATACAAGTTTAATTCCGCGTTTAAGAATGGAACAACAAAGAGATTTTCTGGCGAATCAATACGATTTTCCCGCGAAGCCTCGTAATCAGTGGGAGCTCGGAATAAATGTTGGTTCATTTACCATTTCAGGAGATGTTACTTCTAAGAATATGGTAAACGCGAAAAACCCAGGTCAATCTATTGGATTCGGCGTTCACTTACGCAAAGCTTGGGGGTATATTTTTTCTACTCGATTGCAATTTATGCATGGTGTTGCTTCTGGTTTTAATTGGCAATCCTCTGTAGGCTATTGGAATCATGATAATCCATGGACGCAAAAAGGTTATGGTGTAAATCCAGTTTTTTATAATTATAAAACCAATCTGGATGAGTTGTCTTTTCAGGTAATTGCTTCACTCAATAATGTGAAATTTCATAAGGCAAGAAGTAAATCAAATATTTATGCTATCGTTGGAATTGGCGGTGCTTTATATGCTTCTTGGGTAGATGCATTGAATTCTAAAAATGTCCCTTATAATTTTACTAATATTTTAAATAAAGAATACGCTTCTGATGGTTCTAGTGCGAAGAAGGCAAAAAATATTGATTTGAAAAATTTGTTTGATGGTACTTACGAAACTAGAGCAGAAAGAAGTGAAAATGCATCATGGCTTAGTAACAACAAAACACTTCGATTCGTTTTTACCACTGGTTTAGGTATTCAATGTAAATTAGGTAAAAAAGTATCTTTATCTTTTGAAGATAAATTTACAATGGCTAATGATGATTTGTTGGATGGTCAAAGATGGCAAGAGTTTCCATTACCTACATACGGAGGTTCCGCGATGAGCAGCAATAATGATTCCTATAATTATTTGTCGGTTGGATTGAATATTCCAGTTGGTAGAAAAGCTGTGGCGCCATTGTGGTGGATGAACCCATTGGATTATGGATACGGAGAATTACATCACGGACATGGGACAGGAGATTGCGATGCAGATGCGGATGCTGATGGTGTTTCAGATTGTTTTGATAGATGCCCAGATACACCAAACGGTGTTGGATGCGACACACATGGTTGCCCAATTGATACAGATGGTGATGGCGTCCTGACTTTAAAGATAAACAATTAATCACACCAACAGAGTGTCAACCAACAGATGCAGATGGTGTTGGTACTTGCCCTGATCCAGAATGTTGTAAAGGTGGTGGCCAAGGTAGTGTGCGTTCAATGCAAGGATGTGGTGGTATTGCAGGTGGTAGCTTTGGATTCCAAGCTAGCACAACAAAATTGTCTACAGCTATCATCTCATCATTGTCAAGATTGTCTGTTTCTATGAGAAGTAATCCTAATTGTAAAGTGGTGATGATGGGGAATGGTAATGCTAGTAAAATGGAACAACAACGTTCATGGGATCGTGTAAGTTCAATCATTAATTTTATGGTTGACAAGCAAGGGATCGACAGAGAAAGATTCATTTTCCAGTACGGTCAAAATGGTAATCCGAATGCAGTTGATTTTCGTTCAGCTGGGGAAAATGAAGAAGGTCCTTCAAACATGCCACCTCCATTCATGAATTTAAGATCTAGAGATCAAAGCAAATAATACTCAAAAGTTAAATAGCGCCTTCTATACAGAAGGCGTTTTTTTTTTGAAAAAAAATATACTCCAATTAGATTTTTTGTATCCATGAAAAGTAGAAAAAATCATATTCGGCACCTTAAAGTTTAGCTTTCAATGTATGGGATGTATAGGAAGTTGAATAGAGATAAGTGTGAATAGTGTAATAATTAGAAATAATTTTAAATATACATTTTTTTGCTTTTTAATATTTATGATTCTATATTTGCGTGATACTATAGGAAATCTTATAAAATTCAATAAAAAAATTAATTTATGTCAAGAAAAATGAACTTATTTTTAGCAGGGGTTGTTGCTCTGTTTGCCACTGGAAGTCTCCATGCACAAGAAACCACCACAACAATGTATAGAGGCGGTGGATACGATTTCGCAGATACATCATTGATACCTGCAAAAAGAATTCCTCAACAAAGAGATTTCTTAAACAGTCAATATGATTTTCCTTCTAAGCCAAGAAACCAATGGGAGATTGGCTTGACAGCAGGTTTACTAAATATTTCAGGAGATGTTAGATCTAAATCAATTTTTAATCAACCAATAAAAGCTGCAAACACGCTTGCTTGGGGTTTACACGTTAGAAAAGCTTGGGGATATGTAATATCAACAAGATTCCAATATTTACATGGAAATGCATCTGGATATAATTACCAAAAATCTGATGGATATTGGGGACATAGCGGCAATCCATACAATACAGTTGGTGGAGGTTATACTGAAAATGTAAATTACAGTTACAAAACTAGTGTATCTGAATTTTCATTACAAGTTGTTGCTGCTCTAAACAATTTGAAATTTCATAAAGCAAGAAATAAAGTAAGTTATTATGCCTTAGCTGGTGTTGGTGGCTTATTGTACAATTGTAAAGTAGATGCTCTTGATGCTGCAGGTGCTAAATACAAATTTAGTTCTATAAATACAGTACCTACTGCAGGTCACATTTACGAAGATCGTAAAACAATTAATAAAGCATTGAAAGATATGTTTGACGGGGAGTATGAAACTCCAGCTGAAAGACATGACAATCGTCCTTGGTCTGGTGATAATACATATCGCACCATCTTCACTATGGGTGGAGGTATGCAATTTAGATTAGGTAAGAGATTGTCTTTACAAATAGAAGACAAAATTACTTTGACTAATGATGATTTGATTGATGGACAAATGTGGCAAGAACAACCAGCTACAACTGGTGGTAAAACTACTTCATCAATGACTAGTGATTTTGATAATTATAATTATTTCTCAGTAGGTCTTAATGTACACTTAGGTGGTAAATCAGTAGATCCATTATGGTGGATGAATCCATTAGATTATGGATATAATGAAATGAAACGCCCTCGTACTGCGCCAACTAGCAAATGTGATTTAGATGCTGATAATGATGGTATTTCTGATTGTTTCGATCATTGCCCTAACACACCAGGTGGTGTAAGTGTTGATTCTCATGGTTGTCCATTCGATACAGATGGTGATGGTGTACCTGATTACAAAGACAAACAATTAATTACGCCAACTGAGTGTCAACCTAGTGATGCTGATGGTGTAGGTAAATGCCCTGAACCAGAATGTTGCAAAAATAGAGCTCCAGTGAAAGAAGAAACTTGCGGTGGTATTGCTTCTGGTAGTGTTGCCTTCACAGTAGGTGTAAGCAAATTAAGCACTAACGCAATGTCTCAATTAAATGGCTTAGCTGCATCTATGAAAAATAATCCAAACTGCAAAGCGGTGATTACAGGTAATGGTAGCGGTAATAAAGTTGAACAACAAAGATCATGGGAAAGAGCAAATTCAGTTATTAATTTCATGGTTGAAAAACAAGGAATTGATCGTGAAAGATTTATTTTCCAATACAGTGGTATGGGTGATTCTAATTCAGTAGATTTCAGATCTGCAGCACCTGGCGAAGAAGGACCTTCAACAAA
>Ga0114969_10003185_pt1 | contig 13266 bp, 12 predicted proteins | sample M_130807_MF_Meta_FD_87316 | JGI IMG/M metagenome (GOLD analysis project Ga0114969, IMG submission 87316) | Freshwater microbial communities from Lake Montjoie, Canada to study carbon cycling - M_130807_MF_MetaG | ecosystem: Environmental > Aquatic > Freshwater > Lake | place: Lake Montjoie...
TAGCCATTGTGAAGAAATGTATAGTCTTTGATCACACAGTAGGGCTATCCGCTTTTTACGGCAAATTCTTCACAAGACTCCACAAGACCCCAACAGAGCTAAAGGCCTTAGCCTTTAGACTAATTGTAATTTTTCGGTACTTTACCGATTTCTCTTCGGCCAAGCTGCAGCATATCAAGAAGGAGATTACCCGTGATAGTAATTCATTAACTAGCACTAACCTTGCCGCGATTGCCAATGGTATTCCCACGGTTTCATTCATACTAAAGGCTGACATAGAAGGTGCTGAATATGAAATTATTGATCAAATCAATACTTTTAGCTATCGGATACCCATTCTGATTTTAGAGTTTCATCATACCGACTCACTTCGATTTAAGTTTGAAGAAAGTTTGGATAAGTTGTCACACAATTACCACATATGCCACACGCACATCAATAATTTTGAGGGATTAGCATCTGATGGTATCCCTCAAGCTGTTGAGATAACTTTTATTCACAAGAATTTATGCTCTCCTACAAAGAAGATTCCCTTAATTCCTAGAGATGAATTGGATTATCCTTCAGCACCATTTCGCGAAGATCTATCAATTCGGTTTCGATAAATGCCAGAAATTAAAAATCTAAATTTTTCAACGGTCATTCTCTTAGTAGGATACAAAAGACTAGATTTCCTAATTAATCGGATAAGCGAGCTCGAGAAGAATTTCAGACTCCCAATTGTAATCTCTATTGATGGGAATTCTGACTCTGAAACAGCGAATGCGATCAGACATTACTTGAATGACTATGCCAAGCGTAATCCCGACATATCCTTAACATATAAAATTCAAGATATTAATTTGGGGCTTGCAAAACATATCAATTCTGCAATTTCGGAAGCTCTTTCTGAATACAATCAAGTCATTGTCTTAGAGGATGATGTTGTAATCGCTAAAAACTTCATAAAAGCAATGCTCAACGGTTTTGAGTTAGCCAGAAATCAGGCGGATGTAGGAGTCATTGGGGGATTTTCCTTATACAAAGACTCACTTACTTTTTCGAGATCTGCCCTTTGGAGAAAGTCAAAGTATTTCTCTGCTTGGGGTTGGGGGATAAATCGCGAGAATTGGGAGAAATTCAGATTAGTGCTGCCAAATAATTTTCAAGATTCTTTAAAACAGTCAAATACTTGGAATTCATTAAGTAGTTATCGAAAGAAAATGTGGATAAACCGATTCAAGAAAGTGAGTAATGATAATCCGCCTACGTGGGATTATCAGATGCAATATTTCTTGTTTAGATATGATTTGAAAATGTTGTTAACAACAAGGAGAATTTCTGATAATGAAGGTTTTGGAAGTCATTTAAGTACGAACACTATTGGTACTAAGCCCAGATGGATGGGGAATCTAGAGTGTTCAGAGACTGAAGTCATTTCAAGAATTTCAAAAACTTCCTGGCTTTATGAAATTGGAGACGCCATTACAGTTGGTGGAGATTCGAGAATTCTTTATAGATTGGCAAAGATTAGAAAGAGATTTTCTAACCTTCCCTCTTGATGACCATAGCACCGAATCATTTGATTGGCATATAGTTTTTTCCTTAAAATTTGGTTCAAATTATGTTAATTAGATTAAGAATTGACATAGGAGGCAAAATTGGAATGGTACGCTTTGACTTTATATGGATTAAGGAGACTTTATGGTTGCTCATTCAAAAGGCACAACCATCCTTATTACAGGCGCTGACGGATTTATTGGATCTCACCTAACTGAAGAGCTCGTGCGGCAAGGATTTAATGTCAGAGCGTTTGTTTACTATAACTCTTTTAATTCTTGGGGTTGGTTAGATCAATGTGGGAACGACGTCAAAGGGCAATTTGAGGTAATACCGGGAGATATTAGGGATCCACACGGAGTAAAAGAAGCAATGAAAGGTTGCGACGCTGTTCTTCACCTCGCGGCCTTAATCGCAATTCCATTTTCTTATCATTCGCCCGATACATACGTTGATACAAACATAAAAGGCACCTTAAATGTTTTACAGGCAGCACGTGATTTAGGTGTAGAAAGAGTTATCCATACATCTACTAGCGAAGTGTATGTAACTGCTCAATTTGTTCCTATAACTGAGAAGCACCCACTGCAAGGGCAATCTCCTTATTCAGCTACAAAGATTGCTGCTGATCAACTCGCATATTCATTTTACGCATCTTTTGGATTACCCGTCATTACCTTGCGCCCATTTAACACATATGGACCTCGGCAATCCGCTCGTGCTGTCATTCCAACCATCATCACTCAAATAGCTAATGGCAACCGTCAGATTAAACTTGGATCTATCACACCTACTCGTGATTTCAGTTATATTGAAGATACAGTGAGTGGATTTATTTCAGCACTCACTTCTCAGAACGGTTTAGGAGAGGCTATTAATTTAGGGAATAATTTTGAGATATCGATAAGTGATACTGCAAAACTAATTGCAGAAGTTATGCGTATAGAGATAGAAATTAGTAGTGATCAAGAAAGATTGAGACCGAAGAATTCTGAAGTCGAACGCTTATGGGCCGACAACACAAAGGCAAAGACACTCATAAACTGGGAGCCAAATTATAAAGGCCGAGACGGCTTTAGAAGTGGATTAGTTAAAACAATTGACTGGTTTAAAAGACCCGAGAATTTAACAAACTACAAGTCAGGAATTTACAACCTGTGATGAATTTAGAGATTTCTAGCAATCTGTCCAATGAAGTTGTGCAGGCTATCCGAAGAGTTGTTGGCACTGGACGCGTTGAGCTGCATGAGCCCACTTTCGAGGGAAACGAGTGGCAATATTTGAAGGAGTGTTTAGATTCAACTTATGTTTCATCCGCAGGGAAATTCGTAGACCAATTTGAAGGAGAAATAGCAAATTATACAGGCGCTAAACATGCAATTTCAGTCGTAAATGGCACTGCTGCTTTGCAGATCGCCTTAAAATTAGCGGGCGTAAAAGCGGGAGACGAAGTCTTAATTCCTGCACTCACCTTTATAGCAACTGCAAACGCCGTTACATATTGTAATGCAACGCCACACTTCGTCGATAGCGAAGAGAGTACTTTAGGAATCGACGCCCTCAAGCTACGCGAATATCTTTCCGGTAATACTTCCCAAGTGTCAGGCCAATGCTTGAATAGGAACTCAGGAAAGGTTATTCGCGCATTAGTTCCGATGCATACGTTCGGACATCCAAGCGACTTAGAGGCACTCTTAGCGATATCGAAGGACTTTAACATAGTTTTAGTAGAAGATGCAGCGGAGTCTCTTGGAAGTTATTTTAATGGGAAACACACCGGGACTATTGGCCTGTTAGGAACTCTCAGTTTTAATGGAAATAAGACAATCACCACAGGCGGAGGTGGAGCTATACTCACTGATGATTCTAATTTAGCTAAACATGCCAAGCACTTAACTACAACAGCAAAACTTCCTCATCCGTGGGAATTTCGACATGATGAGATCGGCTATAACTATCGAATGCCAAATTTGAATGCAGCGCTTGGATGTGCCCAATTGGAACGATTGCCTGAAAAATTATTGGCGAAAAGAGTACTTTTTAAGCGATATCAAGAGACTTTTGCGAACATTGAAGGAATTAAGCTAATGGCAGAACCTATAAATTGCCGGAGCAATTATTGGTTGCAGAATTTGATCTTAGATGAAAGTCAGGCCAATCAACGTGACACGATTCTCGAGACAACAAATAAGAACGGAATCATGACAAGGCCGGCTTGGGAACTAATAAATTCTCTACCTCCATATACGCATTGTCCTTCCATGAATCTGCAGTCTTCAAATTCAATCTTGAAGCGGCTCATCAGTATTCCTAGTAGCCCGAGGCTCGTGTGAAAAAGTTAAAAATCGGATATTTTGCAGATGGCCTATGGTCGCATGAGGCATTAAAAAAAATCCTTTCAGATGACACTCTAGACATTAAATTTGTTTGTGCTCGCAATGATAACCCAGATGAAATACTTAAGTCTGCTACACAAAAATATAAAATCGATTTTTTCTCTCACCCAAGAATCAACTCGTTAGACTTCTTTAATTTGGTTATTCCATATGAATGTGACTTATTTGTTTCAATGTCTTTCAATCAAATATTTAAGAGGAAACTAATTGATCTTGCCCCCCTTAAAGCAATTAACTGTCATGCAGGGAAATTACCATTTTATAGAGGAAGAAATGTACTTAATTGGGTCTTAATAAATGATGAAAGTGAATTTGGAATTACAGTTCATTTTATCGATGAAGGTATCGATACAGGTGATATCATATTGCAAAAAACTTTTGAGATTCATGATACTGATGACTATTCCACACTTTTAGAAACGGCGTATAGAGAGTGCAGCTCGATACTTTATGAATCGATAAAACTTGTGCAGTTAGGAAACCCTCACACACGAAAGCAGGCTGATTTGGACCCAATCGGTTCATATTGCACGGTACGTATCCACGGAGATGAAAACTTAGATTGGAACCTACCTTCTCGGCAGGTGTTTAATTTTGTCCGGGCAATCTGCGATCCGGGACCTCAAGCCAGAACTTACCTCTATGGGAAAGAAGTCAAAATAAATAAAGTTGAGCTTCTTGCAAATGCAACTAACTACAAAGGTATTGCAGGTAGCATCATAGGTGTTGAGCCGGAGGCTTTTATCGTTAAAACATTAGATAGCTTAGTTCGAGTGACCCAATGGACTGGTTGTGCACTACCCAAGATTGGAGATAGATTTAAGTGAGAACCCTGATAATAGCTGAAGCTGGAGTAAATCATAATGGTGATATTTATCTTGCGAAGCAGCTAATTGATGTAGCAGCAGAATCAGGGGCGGATTTAGTCAAATTCCAAACTCTTAACGCAGATCAAATGGCTACATCGAAGGCAGCTAAAGCTGAATATCAACTCCATGCAACCGATATCTTAGAGTCACAACATGAGATGCTCAGGAAACTAGAACTTAGTGAGAAGGCTCACCGGGAACTTATAGCACATAGCAATAAGAAAGATATCGGTTTTTTTTCAACGAGCTTCGATATTTCCAGCACAAATTTACTAGTGAGTCTTGGTCAAAAGCTATTTAAAATTCCATCAGGTGAGATAACCAATCTGCCTTACTTGAGACATGTTGGAGGGTTAGGTGAAACGGTAATTTTGTCAACCGGCATGTCAAATATGGATGAAATCGAATCAGCAATAAATATCCTCGAAGAATCAGGAACTTCACGAAATCGGATCACAGTTCTTCACTGTACAACGGCTTATCCTGCGCCGATGTCTGATGTAAATCTTCAAGCTATGCAGAGCATACAAAGATTGTTGAAAGTTTCTGTCGGGTATTCAGATCATACTCTAGGAATAGAAATTCCTATTGCGGCAGTAGCATTAGGAGCCTCGATTATTGAAAAGCATTTTACCTTAGATCGCACTTTGCCTGGTCCAGATCACAAAGCAAGCCTTGAACCAGAAGAACTCAAAGCGATGGTTCAATCTATTCGCAATATCGAATTAGCTCTTGGTGACGGGAAGAAAAGAATTATGCCTAGTGAATTAAGAAATCGAGAAATTGTGCGGAAATCAATTGTCACACTTCAAGCAATTAAAGCGGGAGAAGTCTTTACTACACAGAATCTGACACCCAAACGCCCGGGTACTGGTGTTTCGCCGATGGAGTGGGATAAGTTTTTAGGTCGAAAAGCACAGAGGGACTACCAAATTGATGAACTCATCGATGAATCGTAAAATCTGTGTTGTTACCGGAAGTCGAGCTGATTACGGACTTCTTCGGTGGGTAATGCAAGGAATAAAGGACGATTCAGAATTAACACTTCAAATAATCGCAACTGGGATGCATCTATCCGCTACTTTTGGGCTCACTTATAACGAAATAGAAGCTGATGGATTTGAAATCGACTATAAGGTAGGCGTTCTGTCTCAGGATGATAGTCCTCTCGGAATAGCAGAGTCAATAAGTAATGTCTTGGTCGGGTGCGCAGGGGCTTTCAATGATTTAGAACCAGACATAGTTATAGTCCTTGGTGACAGATTTGAAATATTCGCTGCTGTCGCAGCAGCTTTGCTGGCTAGAATTCCTGTTGCCCATTTACACGGCGGCGAAATCACGATTGGTGCCTTTGATGAAGCATTTCGACACTCAATTACAAAAATGTCTCATTTACATTTTGTTGCTGCAGAAGAGTATAGAAATCGTGTTATTCAACTGGGTGAAGATCCAAAGAAAGTATTTTTAGTCGGTGGACTAGGTATAGATAACATTAAGAAGCTAGCATTACTCAATAAAACACAATTAGAAGTAGCCCTCGGAATTCAACTTAGTGATAAGAGTTTAATGGTTACTTTCCATCCAGTGACGCTTAATGCTGAATCTCCGGAGCATGAGATGAAAGAATTACTAGCTGCATTATCTCATTTACGTGACACAACCCTGATCTTCACTATGCCAAATGCTGATACTGGTGGGCATGCATTAATTAAGATGATTGACGAGTTTGTTAGCCAAAATGAAAATGCAAAGGTATTTACTTCATTAGGACAACTTAAATATTTGTCCTGTATTTCTTATGTTGACGGAGTAGTCGGTAATTCTTCAAGTGGCATAACAGAAGTCCCTACTTTTAAAAAAGGGACCATTAATGTTGGCGACAGGCAGCTGGGCCGAATTCAGGCTGCTAGCGTTATAAATTGCGAACCAATAGAAAAAGACATCGAACGTGCTATAAAGACACTGTATTCTCTCGAATTTAAGTCAAAATTGGCAGCAACAGAGAACCCCTATGGTGAAGGTGGGGCAAGTGCCAGGGTAGTAAAGGCGCTAAAAGAGGCCTCTCTCGAAGGAATCATTAAGAAAACTTTCCATGACTTATAATTTATGCATGATATTGGACCCAGAGAAATGACCGCTAACGAGCAACTTTGGTCCCAAGCCTTTTTGCCAGTTAATTCAAACATTAAGGAAGCCGTTCAAATCCTCAATGAGATTTCTTTGAGAATTGTATTGGTTACTGATGAAACGGGAGCTCTCGTAGGCACTATTTCAGATGGAGACATCCGCCGCGGATTGCTGAAGGGATTGGATCTTGCAAGCCCCATTGAAAGCATTGTTCATCATGACGCATTGGTTGTCCCTCCTAACTTAAATCGTGATGTAGTCGTCCAGTTAATGATGTCTAATAAGATTCAACAAATACCTATTGTTGATGAAAAAATGCACGTAGTTGGCCTACATCTCTGGGATCAAATAAATGCGTCAACTGCGCGTTCTAACAGAATGGTAATTATGGCTGGTGGAAAAGGTTCTCGCCTGTATCCGCAGACGGAAAACTGTCCAAAACCATTGCTCCCGATTGCGGGTAAACCGATTCTTGAACATATTATTGAGCGTGCAAAAGTTGAAGGATTCTCACATTTTATTTTAGCAATCTACTACTTAGGGCATATGATTGAAGAGTATTTTGGTAATGGTGATGCTCTTGGCGTGAAAATCGAATATCTACGAGAGGAATTCCCTTTGGGGACAGCGGGTGCGTTGAGTTTACTCAATCCGGTTCCTGAGTCTGCCTTTGTTGTTACAAACGGCGATGTAATTACAGATATTCGCTATGGTGAACTTCTTGACTTCCATATTCAACAAAAAGCTACTGCCACAATGGCTGTTCGAATACATGAGTGGCAGAACCCATTCGGAGTAGTGCTGACTCAGGGAATTGAAATCATCGGGTATGAAGAAAAGCCAGTCTCTAGGAGTCATATAAATGCAGGCGTGTATGTGATAGAGCCTTCGGCAATACGATATCTGGTTAAGTCGGTACCATGCGACATGTCAACACTGTTCAAGTTACTGCAAAAAGAAGAGGATAAGGTAGTTGCTTATGCAATTCATGAGCGTTGGTTGGATGTTGGGCGCCCAGATGACCTATTAATGGCAAGTGCTGAATCCAAAATAGAGAACGAGAAGTAGAATGGAACAAATTAAATATCCCACGAATGTAGATTTAACGCAATTTTTGAAAACAAATTCGCAACCACAAGCTTATTATGGTTTGCCCACAGATATAAAGTATTGTAATAAATGTGTTATCTCAAATCAACGACCAAATTCTACCGTGGAATACAATCATACTAAAGAGAGCAAGAAAGCAACCATCCACTTCGATGAAAATGGGATATGTGATGCTTGTAATTTTGCTGAACGTAAACGACACGAAATAGATTGGAATGATAGGGACAAGCAATTATGTGGGCCCAAGAGGAAGATTGATATCTTGAAGCATTCAAGATATCAATCCAACGTTCTTAGCAGGTTTTAGTGGACATCAAGAAACAAGCCAGCCTAGTAATTCTCAATTCATACTATCGAGACCAAGAAAAACTTCACAACATCTATATTGCTGAAGGCAAAAAATTGGGAATTGAAGTCTTCACACTTTCTCGAACCTCGATTCAGAATGTACAACAGAATATACCGCTATTTGCACCCCAATTTCTAAAGAAATCTGAACCGTCTCTGAAGGAAATCGACCTAAGGGTTAGAGCTGTGGCTAAAATTTTTAAAAATGAAATTAATTTCGATCGTGATTTTATTAAGTATGGAGGGTTTGGATTTATTGGACGAAATAAACTACCTTCAAACTTGCATGAAATCTCGACACACATATCAACAAAAATAGTGCATTTACTTATAGAGCTAAAACCAACTTGCATCTTGACAGGCCATTGCGACAATTGGATAGGCACAATGATGTTTAGAGTAGGAGAGATGTTCAATATTCCCACGGGCTTTGCATTAGAAACTTTTGTTGACTCCGGAAAAGCTTTAGTGATAGATAGGTTCTCGTATAACAATTCCCGAATGAAACCGACACCAAAATTTTTTTCAAACCTCTCATCAACACAAAGGGCGATACCCCCTGCACATAGTATGCTTGAGCAGAATGAAAAAAGTCATTTATCAGGTGAAATGTTTGAGAAAAAAAATAGAATTGCACAATTTCGAGACTTAGTCATGAGCGAAATAAAAGCACCGCGTGAGTTTTTTTGGCGAATAAAGAATGGTTATGCACGATGGATGCTGGTTGATCAGGTGTTGCCTGGCGTTAATCTCTTAAGATCAATCCAGTCGAACTTTAATCGCATTATAAATTATTTCTTTTACCGAATGTTCACGTCAAAGAATTTAAAAAATATCAACAAACCTATCTGCATAGTTATGCTGCATATGGAGCCGGAGGCAGCTCAGTTAGCTTTTGCGCGCGAGTTCATAGATCAATTGAAATTTGTTGAGCAATTAAATCAACTTCTTGGAGACACTTTCGACATTTATGCTAAAGAGCATCCCGGGCAAGATTTAGGGTTAAGAAAATTAAACTTTTATTGGCGTTTACGAGCCCAGACGAAAGGATTTATCTCAAGAGAAACCGGATTCTTGGAGATGGCCGAAAGTTCTGAACAAGTTACTTTCGCCACATTACATGGAACTGTGGCGTACCTTTGTGCCGAGAATAAAAAAGTATGTATTTTGGGTTCAGACCATTCCTACCATGGAAAAATCCCTGGAAGTATACATTTCAGCGAATTAGTAGACTCAAGAGATCTGCTGCAACGCATGATCGAATTAAATGCATCAATATCTTCATTTGGCACTACCATGCTATGGGATGAATGGGATAAAGAAGGTTTGATTGTAGAGTATCCCTCGGATACCGTCGGCCAACTGAAATTGATTAAGTATTTTTCCTCACAGAAATGAAAATATATACAGATAAAAGAACTTCATCGACTTTGGATTTGAATCTATCATTTGAGTTTATTTAATAGTTCGTTGACAAGAGTTTTGATCGAAGGAACTTGCTTATAGCCTGAAGCGCGCCAAATTTTCAATAGCAGACTCCCATTATTTGATGCTAATTCAAGTGAAGAGGGCTGTGTGGATTGATGCTTATAAATGGTGACAGGGTCATCAGAATTAGTAATAGATATTAATTGCAATAATTCGTACTTTGAAATAACATCGCTTGGAACGATATGAAGAATATTTGGAAGCTTGATATTTTGCGTACAGAATGTCTTAATTATTCGCGCTAAAGCTGTAGTAGTTACCCCATTCCACTTTTGATTTGTGTAACCTTGTATGGTCGATCCTTTTGGTAATTTTATGACTTGCTCTAATAAATACGGGTCAGAGGATTCAATTTCGTTTTTCCCAATGAAGGAACATCTAATATTTATAACATTAGGTAGTTTGCTTTCACCCATTTTTTTTGAAAGTCCATATGCGGTGCGAGGAATTGCTTTAGTTGTTTCTAGACACACTCCCTGAGAATTATTAAAGACACCATTTGTGGAAATATGAATTATACTAATGTCTCTTATTAGGGCAGCTTTGGCTAAGACTCTTGGAAAATGACTATTAACTCTCAATAGTCTCAAGTTTTCAAATTTCATATATTTTGACTTTTGTGGATTTAATCCAACACAGTTGATAATAATATTTGGAGCTACACTATTTAAAATTGACTTGATATAATTTCTTCGTAATGATAGAAATTTTAAACTCCCAAAATTGGAACGCGACGCACCTACCACCTCAAGAGTCATGTCAGATTTAAGTTCCTCATAGATTCTTTGTCCCAGTAACCCATTGGCTCCAAGCACTAAGACCCTTGTAGTAATTTTATGGCAACCTATCTTAATAACAATGGTCTAAGTTCAGAATTGGCTAGAAAAATCTCTTCGACTTGATTGATATTTAGTAGCGTTTCTGAATTTGACGTGTAATCAAACTCCTCTCGACTATTAGTTCCCAAAGTTTCGATTCGCTTTACTACACTTGGTACACGAAAATAATTGTCGTACACCGAGGCATAAGTTTTTTCTTCAGAATTTAATAGGGTTTCATGAATTTTCTCACCAGGCCTAGGCCCAATGATTTGCACACTTGGATTCCGAACCTCAAGAATTTTGCAGAGTGCTCCTAAAATCGTTTCAACAGTTGCCGATGGTGATTTCTGAACGAATAAATCGCCATCATCCCCTACTCCCAGGGCATGCATGACTAGATCTACAGACTCAGATAGAGACATAAGGAATCTAGTCATATTGGGATCAGTGATTTTTACGATCTCACCTAAATGCAATGCTCTGATGAATTCTGGAATCACAGAGCCTCTAGAGCCTATAACATTACCGTATCGGGTAATGCAAGACGTGAAATTACCAGAATAATTAGTAGAACGAACCAGTTTCTCCATCAAAGCTTTAGACATGCCCATAGCATTAACCGGATAAACAGCTTTATCGGTGCTGAGAAATATCGCCTTCTTTACTTCCGAATCTTGTAAGGAGTTAAGGAGATTGTGACTCCCGGCAATATTAGTACGCACGAATTCCCAAGGATTCACTTCTGAAATTGGCACATGCTTTAAGGCTGCTGCATGAAAGACATAATCTACCCCTCGCAAGGCTTTTCTAACAGTAATAGGATCCCGAATGTCACCAAGTACAAATGTTAATCGCGGATCTGCAACGAGATTTCTTAAGTCATGCTGCTTTGATTCGTCTCTACTAAAACAAATGATTCCTTCTATTTCGGTAGCTAATAAATATTCAATTAGAGTACGACCAAACGATCCTGTTCCTCCAGACACGAGAAAAACTTTATTTTTTAGCACTTTAACTCCCAACTTAATAACCTTATAGAATCATATATGAGATTACTCATCAATGTTACAATTGACGCGTGAATCAAGACTTAGAATCGCTGACTATCGTCATTCTTAGTCGTGAACGCCAACAAGTCCTCTTAAAAACTATGGATTATTGGCATAAGTGCGGTGTGAAGACATTAGTTTTAGATAACTCAAGTGAACCCATTTTGGAAACTTCAATTCCAAGCTCGAGTAATTACATCTATTGCAAAGGAGTCTCCTTCCCCGAAAGAGCAGCCAGAGCAGCAAATTTTTTAAGTTCAACATTTGCAATCTTGTCATCCGATGACGAACAGTATCTACCATCGGCCCTAAAAGAAATGATTTCTGAGATGAATTCAGACCCAAATATAGCTTCAATTGGTGGACTGGCAATAGGAGTAGATAAGTATGGACCACGAGTTACAGGCTCCAGAGCTTACTTCTCTATGCGGAATTATGAAAATGTAAATACAAATAACTCTACGCGTATGAAATTTCATTTTTCTAATGAGTACGACCGCAATCGGATTGCTGCTCTGTATAGATTATTTTATTCAAAAGAATTGTGTAAAATTTTAAAAATATTTGGCGAGTGTACAAATATTTCCACGCCATATATTTATGAAGTTACTGCAGAAATTGTAGCGACAGCTTTAGGGGGAACAAAATATCTTGACACCATTTATTGGATTAGAAATTGGAGAATTCCACCTATCCAAAAAAATGATTGGAATCGGAGACTTCTTTTTTTTCAATGGTGGGATAGCAGCGAATTTGAGCAGGAGAAACAATACTGGATAGAGTTACTCTTGTTATCAATAGCAGAAGATTTAAACCGTAGTGAATTAGTTAATTTTATTAATCATTTCGCACTCGTGGGTAGGAATTCAAATTCTAGTCTTCAAACAAGTATCACAAAAATCTTGCGATTTCCAAACTCGTTAAAATATTGTTTGAGAAAGATTTTTAAATCAAGTTCGCTTCCAAAAAGAATTGAAGACGTAATTAGCGAAATAAAAGCTGAAGGAATTCATGCAAACTTATCTGAAATTAAAAATGTACTATCAAACTTTTACTATTGAGTTTCTTACTCTGAACTGCAAATAGAAGTTTATATTATAATTTAGAATGAATAATAAAGTGCTAAACTAAATTCTATTGGTATGTAAGAATCACACAACTTAAAAAATAAAGCTTACACTTTTAGTCAATCTCTAGATCTATCTGGCCAAACGCCAAACCCTTGAGTAGGATGATCTGTGGTAGCATTCAAATCAATGGAACAGCGATATTACGTAATTAGAGACTCATGTGCCTCTTGTGGGAGTGCTTCCTTGGAATTAATCTGGGAATTTGGCAATTCACCCCTTGCTGGCTACTTTCCTTATCCAAATGAAAAAAATGTTAAGAATATGATCCCAATGACTTTGGTGGGATGTAATGGATGTAGTCTCGTGCAAATTAAAGAAGATGTTTCAGATGAGATTTTATTTTCAGATTATAGGTATATCTCCTCAGTAGGTATGAATTCACATTTCGA
>Ga0114969_10003187_pt1 | contig 13260 bp, 21 predicted proteins | sample M_130807_MF_Meta_FD_87316 | JGI IMG/M metagenome (GOLD analysis project Ga0114969, IMG submission 87316) | Freshwater microbial communities from Lake Montjoie, Canada to study carbon cycling - M_130807_MF_MetaG | ecosystem: Environmental > Aquatic > Freshwater > Lake | place: Lake Montjoie...
ATAAAGGCATATTCAAATCTTGTTTGACCGTAAATCTTAAAGTTGGCCACTTCATCATAACGCTTTACAAAATCACGAGCTTCACGAATAGAATCAAACTTCATTGGCTCAAGGTATTCATCATTGAGTGTTTTGAATTTGGTGGGTTTCTTACTTAATAAAAACAAAGTAGGCGAATATGGTATTTTACCTTTTATTCGCCTGCCATCTTTTACGCCACGATAGAAAATATTATTGCCAACGCAGGCAACATTTGTATAATAATTATTTGTCATTCATCCATTATATCAGATTTTAAGATTAGGTGTGGCAATTTGAATTCCGCTGCCGAAGATTGAGTTATATTGGTTCTCTAGCTCAACAACTGGTGTTGATAATACCAAAATATCTTCTGGATTAATTTTGAATCCTTCTTTGAATTCTTTTGCATACTCTAGGAATGGAGAGAAAGCAATACTACCAGAATCATTAGCAGCTCGAGGGGGAATACTGACCACTTGGACTGGTTGTTTGATTGTAACAAAAGATTCTTTGCTGGATTCAGTTACATCACCTAGTAATGTATGGTTTGTTTTAAGTGTGATTAATTTGATTGTCATATTAAACTCCTACAACTTCACTGGAATGAAATACTGCAAGTGTTATCCAGCGTTTTGGGAATAACATTTCACGACCACGAAAATCATTCATGTCGAGAGTTGGATCTTGAATGAACCCAACAAGTTCAACCATATTATCAAACTCACGGAGAAACAAGTCGTATCTATCGGCTCGAGGGAGTTTATTGTCAATGGCCATTTTTTTAGCAACTTCACGAATATTCATAATTCACCTTTTAATTGTTTTAATCTTGCTATTACAGCATCAATTTCATTTCGTATATAAGAATTGGATTGTGGCATCCAACACTTAACCTTATTCAGAAAACCAATTAATTCCTCAAGAGGCATTATAGTTTGTCCAAATTCTTTATGTAGACCTTACCTTCTTTTTCTTCAAAGTCTAAATTGTCACCAGCTTTCCATCCTAATTCTGAAATTAACTCATCAGGCAATTCAATGATAGCATCACCATTCTCGCAAATTTCTAGAACCTTACTAATATATATCATATTTTTTGAACCTCAATAGCACACTTCTTCAGAAAATTAATCCCAAGTTCATCACGATATGTGTTGCGATAATAAACACTATTAATACCAGCTTGATGAATTAACTTAGCACACTCTAAGCAAGGTGCATGAGTTATAAACATAGATGCACCATCACTAGAATTGGTACTACGAGCAATTTTTGCCAGCGAATTTGTTTCAGCATGAAGTACCTCTGGCTTGGTTCTTGTTATATGGCCGCCATCATCGTGCAGTTCAAGTATTTCTTCACACTCATTTGACCAACCTGAAGGCATACCATTATAACCAATACCAATGATTGTATTGTCTTTAATAACAACACAGCCCACCCGTAATCGTTTAGCGGAAGATAACTGAGAATATACCTCAGCTGCCTTCATATGAGCATCAAGATACTTTTGTTTCATTCTTACCTACATTCTTTGTAATTTTTGCTTGCTTAGCTTTTGTTTCAGCAACTTCGGCATCAATCATCATGCGTTTATATACGCCATACATATCGCCTGTCATTGTTGCTAAAACCCTTTTCGTTGACTTACTTAACTTAAAACCTGGTCCTGTTTTCATAATTATTCCATTTTCTCTTTAATTTTTAACATCTTACCATCCATGAATAGAGCTGTATATTCTAACCAATGTTTATATTCTTTATCCAAGTTGCGATAGAACCGAATATTACCATCAAAATCACTACATGGCGCCCAGCGGTGATTGCTCTGTTTTATTGAACCACCAAATAGGCCTTCATCATCAATCCACTCCGAATCATATTCTTCCACCCATAGTGTGTCATCTTCTCTGATTGTGTAATTATCCAGCGATTGATTAGGTGTATCTCTGGTTTGATATCGTTCATCTTTATAGGTAATATAATCAAACATTCCCATAATTAAATCTCCATATATTTTAACTCAAAATCTTTAGCTCGATGTTCATAACCAACATATCCTCTTGGATTACAAACCACTCTTGTTTCACCAATCATATAATCTGATACATTATGCATATGACCATGAGTCCATAATTTAATTTGTGGCCGATCCATAATAAACTCTGACAAATCAGAATGAAATGCACCATTCATTAATGTATCACCTTTGTAACACTCAGCAATACTTAATGATGAAGGCGAATGATGGCCAACCACCACATACTTTTTGGTTTTATCTTTAGTAGTAATATTAATATAATCAACCATTTTTTTGTGTTCTTCCACAGAATCTTCTGGCGACCACCGTGATGATTTCTCATAGTGGTCAACTCTCTCAATCACCAAGTTACCTTCAGCATCCTTCAAGTGCATACCTGAACCATCAGGATTTTTGGCATACACCACATTCTTGTGATGTGTCTTACGATTACTATTTGTGATTAACCGAAAGTCATTCATGCACTTACCACAATGCCACAAGGTTAAACTATCATTTTTATTCATGTCAGTCCACAGGGTGCCAGCAACAAAGGTAAAGCCCTCATGTTCCCATGTTTCTTTTTCCATAACACGAATATTTGGCAAATCGGCCAATTCAGCTTTCAATCTATCATAGGTTTTAGCAATATCAAAATCATATGATTCGTGATTTCCAAGAACATAAACAACTTGCGGGAATTGAAATGCACAACGGCGAAAGAAATCCTTAACCATTGCTCGTTCTTTAGGTTTATGTTTGAAAACTTTAGCTGTGCAGATATCTCCGCTAAGGATTAATACATCAGCGTTTTCTTGATTTGTGAAAGTGATATCTCCAAATTCTAAATGGAGATCCGAGGCAAGCGCAATTTTCATATACTACCATTATAACAGAATTTTAACTATTTGTCAAGCGGTGTTGTTTTTTTACAACACATTTAAGTATGCTGGTTACGGACTCCAGCGATTTCGTATCGTCAAATCCGCTTTAGCACGCTTCGTACCATAAGGCGGTCCTAAGGTGAAGCTCTTAATACACCGAATCTGGTTTTTTACCAATACTATATTTTGTTACTAATTCCCATTCATGTTTTTCTTTGAATGAAATAATTTTGATTTGATGGAGTGGTGCAATATTGTCAATCATAATTTGTGGATTAACAATTACCACTAAACCCCATTCTTCTAATAATTTTGCAATTGCATTTCTTCGTTGTATGTCATTCTCAGAAATGTTGGATGGTTTACCATCAAGTGCGAATAGTTCCTTAAAATGAACCAAGTAATATTGGCCTTGCTTATGTAAAATATGGCAGGACTGATACAATATTCTTTCTTTTCTGGATGATACTCCAATGCGAGTTAATGTTTCCCGCACCTTCAAAAAATCATCCTGCTCGTTGAGTGTTATTTCAACGAACTTGCTTAAATCTACCATGATGTTTATCCACCCGTATTGGTTTTTTCTTTTAGTTTTTGGATTTGTTCATCACTAAGTAGGCGTAGAGCTTCACGAGCTTTAGAATCTGATAGGCCGTAGATTAATTTCACACATTCTATATCTTCACTTTTCTCAGACTTAACCCACTTTGCGAATGGTCTTTTATGAGACCTGATAGTATTTATCAAAAAATGGTTCTGAAGCTTCTTGTCAAGGAAGTGCCTACGATTCATTTCGTTGGCGTAGATTATACAGTCTTTATGGTAGGATAATGACCGATTAATAAGAAATGGAATATAGTCTTTTTCTGTTAGCTCATCAACAATTAAGTCTTTTTTACCATAGAGGATTTGGTTCACATAATCAAATGGATTGCTCATAACATTCTCACTAAACCGATGGTATCAATTGTGGTTAACAGAATATAGTTAGCCAGCATACCAAACGATTTGCGAGTATAAGCAGCCCAAGCATACATGGCACAACCACTAATCCAAATAGGATAAAGCGTGAGTAAAGGGGGAGTTGGGACAGTAGCAGCCATAGTAACTGAGCAGCCAATGCTGATTGCCCAAGCCAATACCTCAATGAAAAACCTAAATGGGTGTGTTTTATAATCATCATGTATCCATTGAAAAATGTTTAATAGTATATCGTTCATTTGAATTCAACACTAATCATTAACTCAGTCAAACACGCTACGGTGTTTATCTCTTGGTCAGCAACAAACGCTCCCTTATACTGATAGTCAGCAAGGATAAGAACAGCTTGTGGAATGGATTGAGGTTTTAATACTTCATAGAGGCTATCATATAGCTTGCGAAAGAATGTAGCAGAATCTATATCAGCACTAGCGACCCATTTGCGAATAGCACCAAAGTCTTTCTCTTTAATAAACTTAATGATGTCAGTAATGCCAGCATCAACGATTTGTGATAAGATGCCGCCATCAATTTTACCAAACTGTGAGTATCGCTGGAGTTCATTGAGAACACGGCGGAAGTCAGGAAAATGTTTTTTGATTAACTCTGCAATTACCTTATCATCATACTCAATATTTTCACTTTGCAGGATCATTTGAATACGCTTAAAGAAGGCAGATGCCATCTGTGCCTTTTCACCATTCTTTAGTGTGAAATCAATAACTGCACACCGACTATGGAGAGGGTCAATTAACTTATTTTTATAATTGCAAGTGAAGATAAATGAACAGTTACCAGCAAATTCTTCAATAGAATTTCTAAAGGCAGCTTGTGCATTAGGTGAAAGATAATCTGCTTCATCAATAATAATAACTTTACGGCCGCCAGTAAGCGACATAGATGAAGCAAAGTTTTTGATTTTATAACGAACTACATCAATACCATTATCATCTGAACCATTGATAATCATATAGTCAGCACCAATTTCTTCACACATGGCTTTAGCAACTGTGGTCTTACCAACACCAGCACCACCAGATAAAAGAAGATTGGGTATTTTGCTTTGGTTGACATATTCCTGAAACGGTGTTTTCAACCGCTCAGGAAGAATACAGTCAACTATAATTTTAGGACGATACTTCTCCGTAAACAATAAATGTTCCATTCACATACCTCATAATATAATACAACATAAAATTACTGCTCATTTAATCGTGCAACAACTTCAAGGTATGAATCTTCAACTTCATATGAAATTCCACCACAGTAAATTATTGTAACTGGAATACCAACACTATCGTTAGCTTCAAATACACTAATTACAGCATCTGGATTAATTGCAATTGAATCAGAAATATTACCCTTAAAGGAATTCTTAAATATCTTTACCATATTAAGCCTTAGTAAATGTTGAGCCAGTTTCTGTGCTAATCCAATATTGCAGGTTTACAGCCTTGTGCTTAAAGTTGGAAATACCCTTTGAAGAAATCTGCACATCATAGGCACCACCAAATAACTTAGCAAGATGCTCTGTCTTAAAGATAAAACGAAACTTATCACCATTACCTTCAGCAACTTCAACCGCATCGGTATGGGCAGAACTATCAGAAGAATCAAAAGCAAGAACTGTTACCTTAGAACCATCGGACTCAACTGCAATTTGTGGTGAACCTAACACGCCAGATGCTTTCATAATCCAATCAAAATCTTCAGCAGTCAAGTTAAATGATACTTCAGGACTTGGCATAGCCAATTGTTTTTCAGGTGGAATATTAATCATTGTAGGCTCACAGAAGCGATATTGAATCTTACTGCGGCCTTTATTACCAACAATCTTAACCTCTTTATCACTAAACTCAAAGGTAGGACTGTCTTTATGTAAAGATACAACAGATAGGAATTTGTTTAGGTCATAGATACCAAAATCACTAGGGATATCTTCTTTGATTGTTACTTCAGCAAGGATGTTCTTGCCTGAGGACATGGTTTTTAATACCTTGCCTTTTTTGAAAAGAATACCTTGGTTGATTGCACCAAAGTTCTTCAATACATTAATTGTATCATTTGATAATTGCATATCTAACTCCATATTGTAATTGAAACTCCATTATACTACATTCAAAACTACTTGTCAAGCGAATACTCCACATCATGTTCATAAAGAAACATAAGGCAACACATAGCATGAGCTAAGTGGTTCTTTCCTGTTTCTTGGTCATTCTGTTCACCTTGTTTCCATGCCCAAAGATGTCTTTGCATGGCATCAAAATACCTGCGTTTGGAATCTGGTACTCTTTTCCAATTATCAGGCTCATACTTCTCAGCACCAAAGGTAAGAATTTCTACTGTGGCCTTTAATGCAAGTGGTGGTAACAAACCATATTGCAATTTGTTACCATCAAACTTGCGACCACCTGTTGTGGCATTTTGTGATGCTTTTATAATATCAGACGATGAAGCACTTTCATAGCCAGGTTGGTATGGCGCTTCTTCTACAAATTTTTCTCTTAAAGATTTAATCTTTTCTTCTTGAGGAATTTCTGATAATATGAATGTTGACATCTTATAACTTGCCGGTATACTGTGCAACTGCTGGCATATTACCAGTAAATGCATATGTTCCGATGTGTTGTGTTTTCATCCATGGGCATAGGTGAATTGTACCACCTATCTTACGCCACATTTGGCAAAACATATAATCTTCACTTAGATATCTTTCTGAACCACCGCCAGTAATAGAGTCAGCAGAATCAATCACGGTATCAAAGTAAGCATGGATGTATCTTGAACCATCAAAGTTAGCTTGACCGACATGGTCAGGTTTGTATTGGATAGTCGGATAGGCATCTTTCATCTTCTCAAAGACATGGCGCTTAATCATCATATGACCAGTTCCAATCTCTAATACTTCAAGTGGATCAGATACCTGAAATGATGATGTTCCTTTTACGACATTAAAGACATACTCACCTACCAAGTTTTCAAGTTCTTTTGGTTCTAAATCAGGATGGTTTCGTGCAGCAGCTGCTACATTAGCCCAATTGATTGATTTTTTAGGATAGGGACCACCAATAACATCTTTATCTAATGCCATTAAAGCAATAACATCTTGGGGCGAATAGTGAATATCAGAATCAATAAACATCATATGTGTATATTCTGAGCGGAGAAATTCATCTGCCAGATAGTTACGAGCTCTGGTGATTAGTGATTCGTTAAATAGAAAAGAAAACTTAGTTTCAATTCCATATTTGTTCATCGTCATTTGTAAATCTAAACATGACTTGATGTATAAGCCGTGCGCCATACCGCCATACATTGGGGTAGCAATAAAAAGCTTATTCTTTTTTAATTCTTCAACATTGACTTTAATTTCCATTATATACCCATAAAATAAAAAAAGGAGAGATAATTATATATATCTCTCCCTTCTAGTGAAACGCCGTTAAATTAGGCGAATGTTGCGAAACCAGATTGGCGGAGTGCCATGATACCAGCAGCAACGATGCGCTTGGTTGGTGTACCAAGGCGATAGAATGAAACTTTGTCACCGTTTGCATTAATACGGCTATTCAAATAAATCGCATGACCTTCTTTACGCAATTCATTAATTGTAGCGGACGCATTTTGCACACCAAACTTAGCACGCATTTGTGCGGCAGTTAAAGTGTTATAATCACTATCTTTTGTCAAATATGACAATACTTTTTGCTTTGCAGACATTGTAAAACTCCATAATTAAAATGAACCACTTTTTAGACATCTGAGAGGTGGTTCTTCTCTCAAGATACAACCATTGTAACATAAACGAATTGAGTAAGTCAAGCGTTTTACGGCAGACTTACTCACTATTGCCTTATTAGAAAGGGATTTCTTCCGTTTTAATTTCTTCGGTAACTATTGGTTCGCTGATTGTTTCTGCCATCAATGTTTCCGTATTAGCACCAGCATCCACTTTTGAATACAGGTCAAGGAAAGACATTTTGGTATCATCATCAAAACGATTCAGGCATAACTCAATAGCTTTTAATTTGTTACCAAATACGCCATAAGTTTTACTGATATGCACCAATCTACGGGTAGAAATCACTTCATCAACTCCGCCTTCAACAAAGGTTTTACGAATCACATCAGCCCATGTAACTAACTTCTCGGCAAATTCATCATCTTTATTGCCATTAAACTCTAATTCTTTTCTGATAATCTTCCGTTCAATATTAACGGGAGGCCAATCTTGCTCGTAAGTATTAAGGAATCTTTCCAAGAAAGCTTCGTTAAGAACATTGGTAAACATATAACGACCATCATCTGAACCTTTACCTTTAGTATTTGCGGTGGCAATTACTGTGAAACCATCAGCGGGAACCACAAGTTCATTTTTCTTTTTGAGTAGAAATGGTTTACCTTCAAGCACACGCTGTAAACAGGAAAGGTTCTGAGCACCATAATCAATCTCATCAACGCAAAGTACCGCACCTTGACGAGCAGCTACAGTAACGGGACCATCACGCCACTCCATTTGGCCATTAATCAAAACAAAGTTACCAAGTAAATCTGATTCATCGGTTTCAGGTGTCATTGATACACAAACAAATTTACGCTTTAGTTTGGCACAGGCCTGTTCAGCAGACATTGTTTTACCATTACCTGAATGACCAGTAATAAAAATAGGATAGAATTTCTTACTTGCAATAATGGAAAGTAAGTCATCAAAGTTACCAAACGGCACATAATTTTTATATACTTTTGGAACTAAATCTTCGGTTTCTAAATCGGTTATCACATTGGTAATACGATTACCAGTTTTGATTTCATTAGGTTTAGGCATTTGAATCACTTGTGCATTATAATCAATTAATTCAGCAACAGGTGCTGGTGACGATGAGTTTGGCACTTTATAAAGGCCACGACCAATTTTGTTACTTTCATTTCTGGTAAACCATTGAGCATTAGTAATGCCAATTTCACTACAAATTGCTTTAATTTCTTTTCTGGTAATGGTATTTTTACCAGTTGCAATTAACATAGAATTAAACTTCTCACGGACTTCTATTTTTATACCACGCATAATATACTACTCCATTTCTCACTAGATACATCCATTATATCACATCCATCACCATTTGTCAAGCTTGCCTGTTGCCTAAAAACAACATCTTAGGCTGCAATCCCATCAATGAATCTGGACACCATTACACGATTAACTATTTTCTTTTTATTCATTTTCATAAATGCCGTTTTTAATTTACTAGCAGTTACGGTACCAGACACAATCAATTCCTCATCTTCAATTTGGAGGTCGGTTCCACCAGGCAGTATAAAGAAGGATTCGTATCCTGAATTATACGATTGAACAAACTTTTCATTTTTAAGTTTAGATACAATATCTTTCACCACATCGGACTTTTCTAAACGATATCCATGATTAGCAAACGGATTGCCAGAAGCTATTATCATTTCACGAATTGTTTTGTTATCTTTGTCGATGTATTTGTTGGTAATGTTACATCTTAAATCACGGCCTTGGCCAGCAATAAAGAAACCAAAAATCTTTGCACCAGTCGTAGCACGAAACCAATTAAAAATTGCAACCCGAAATCCATCTTCTCTTGTATAGTAACTATCATTGATGTTTGAATCCACTTTGACCTGTAGTTTAGAATTACGGTCTTTGATGAATACATTTTCAGTCTTAGGACTAAACCTTACGGGACGAATTTTTGATTCAATAGGATCAGAATCCCAAGAACGAGCTTCACATAATTGATTTACAAAGTTGCAATTATCGGCATCACCATCATGGACAATAACTAAATTAATTAGGTCTAAATTATTTAGCTTGCGGAATTTCTTTGTGATAGGTTCTAATGCAACCATCGCCTGTATTAAAGGTGTATTACCAAGAGATTCACTATTAGGATAACCAACAGCATACCTTTTCATTCCTGATCCATAAGCATCACGCAAAATAATCAGGTTTCGGACACACCGATTAAATTCAGCGGTACTCATTTTAGAATTAATATATTCACGCAGGTATACTGCATCAAAAGCAAACTCATTTACTTTAGTATCAAAACATTTTTTTCTTTCAAATCGCTCATTTGGAAAATCTTCTAGGCGACCATCTTCAGAATCACCGAATCCGTAAACTACAAAAGGAATATTCACCTTACGACAAAACATGGCCAGCACCAAAATCTGTTCAATAGAACCTGCCATATTGTTACTCATTGAACCAGAGCGGTCAAGTAACAAAACCAATCCATGTGATTTGCCTTTAGGAACTCTCATCATTTTACGAAAGATATTATCCTCTACTTGATACTTGTATAATTTACCAATATCAATGTCACCAGTATTAGACACTTTAGCCTTTGCATAAGAACGAGCCGCTTTCTTCATTTCAAATTCTTTAGCCAGCAAACTAATGTAGCGCTCATTTTTTGATTTGAATTCTTTTACTTTATCAATATACTCTTTAAGAAACCAGGTTCTTCTTTCAAGTCTTTCTGGATTAAAATAATATGCTTCTAATAATTCATGCACACGCTTTGCAGGTGTAACGATTGCATCTAAATTAGGTTCAGGCAGTCTACCATAAACATATGGTTTACAATCTTGAGATACTAAATCGCCTTCATTATTACGGAAGTTTTCATCCGTTTCACAGTTTGGTTGAAATTGGTCTTTAGTAGAAGCTTTGGAATCTTTGAAAGGGTTTACCTTAGAACCTTCATCTTCACCATCTTCTCCATCACCATCTTCATTATCTGATTTTGATTGTTTTCCTTTACTGCTTTCATCGCCATCTTCACCATCAATATCACGCTTCTCGCCTATATTTTGGTCGCCGCCTTCATCTTCAAAATCTTCGGCATCATCATCGTAATCAGAAAATTCATAATCATCGCCACTACCATCTTCATCATCACCATCTTGGTCATCTTGAGATTTCATTTTTTCCATAACTGATTGCATGGTTTCAAATTGCTCATCTTTTGAATAATCAAATACAGATTGAGTAACACGAAGCACATCTTCCCAAGTTTCGCAAGATTCTACTTGGCGAACCAAAGCATTTTCTTCATCACTAAAGTCTACTTTAGTGGTTCCTGCCGATTTAGTAAAGAGATTTAACCTATCAATAAAAGACATCGTATTAAGGTTGCGACCTTTAAGGCCAAAGAAATCTCGCTCAGTTAATGATTGATAACCCTTAACGAATGAGGAACGAATACCAGGATATTTGCGTTTAATCTTCTTTTCAATGCGAGCATCTTCAACAACATTTAAGAAACCTTTATATTTTCTACCTAATGTTGAAACAGCATTATGCCATCCTTCAGCTGGTGTATAGAGAGCATGACCAACTTCATGGCCTAGCATTAAATCATATAATGCACCAGACATATCTTGCCAAATTGGACAATACAAAACCCGATTCTTCGGGTCAAACATCGCCGTGCGGATTTTCTGGTGTTCAATTGTTAGATTTTCTGTAGCCAAGAGTTTGGCTAGTTGAGATTTTGATTCTACTGTGAATGTCATAGATAAACTTTCATTTAATATACAACCATTATAACACAGTTATTGCTATAAGTCAAGCACTTTCGTAAGCTCTTGTTTTATATGAGGATTTTTACACGCTTCTTTAAGGATATTGTATGCTCCATGTGATTCAAATGCTCGTAGAACAGCGGCTAAACAATAATAGAAATGTTGTTCTTCTTGTTCCTGCAAGGTATGTGAATAATCTTCAATCATAATAACTCAAAAAGGCAATAATTTTGGAGCGGTGGTCTGCTTTGCTCAGATAATTCAAGAGGGTATCCCAAATCGTGCTATCACACACCGCATATTTTTTACTATGAAACCATTATATAATAAATCCATTCTAATGTCAAGCGTTTTATTATTATCTGCCGACTTGGCCAAGGTACTTTGCCTTAGTTTCTTCCCAATTCAAATATATCAAATCTGAATAGAATAGAGTATCATATGAAACTTTATCTTTTTTAATTAATTGTTTAATTCTGCCAATGGCGTGTTTTTCTTTCCAAATCTTTACTAGTGCTTCATAGCTAGTATCAAATGATTTTACTAATTGTTCTTCTTTGATTTCACCACGGAGAAACTCATAAGAGTTGTCATACAATGGTGAGAAATAAATGCCTCGAGCATGGTCAGTTCTAATCAACTCTTTAGGAATACCAAGTTTACTATAAGTGAAGCCTAGTGACCTATTTTTATGGTCACGCTTATATGGTTGGCCTGATGGTTTCTTTGCAACATACCATTCAAAGTATTTTCTTGTGTGGTTTTTCTTTAGCCAATTTATAATACCTTGGCGTGTTTCTCTACTTGGTTCAAATGATACTGAACCTGCCGTGAAGCCCATCTTTTGCCAATGGTCAAGATTATCATACTGAGATAAACCTCCAACTTTTGTTTTACCATATAATGATGTCGTTGTTACGCCAACTAATACATCACCATATTGTTTTTTCCAAAGTCTTTGCACTTCATCAGATAAACACAACAAAGCAAGCAACTTGCCACCAACATAGTTATAACCTAGTGGTTGGAATGGCACGATAGTAGAACCAATTGCTGTGTGATTAATCATACTGCCTTGAGTCTTTAATTCTCTTGGCCATCCAATCACCTCATCACGAGGAGTGAGGTCTAAGAAGTCAGATGATATGCAGATAACACCTAGATACTTTCCTGTCACCTGGTCTTTAACCAAGAAGTTTAGGTTACGACCAATGTTACTATTGTTCTTCATGGTTGAAATGAAATTACGAATAGTATTCCATCTTTCAGGTAAGTCTTTGCTTCGTTTCTTCTCAACTTCAAACTCTTTACCATCAATACCAATCTGCATATCTTTACCAGAATCATCTGTATATTCTAATACAGGTTGTAGATTTTGGTAATCTTCAGCTGATTGTGGGATCCAAATAGATGCTTTGATTTCATCAACCAGTTTTTGTTGTGTTGGGTCAACTAGTTGAACTTCTTCACCAAATAATGTATGATTAACAATAGTAGGATACTTTTCTTTTACTTCACACCACTTTTGATATAAGGTATATTCTTTTACATCCATTTTTGAAACATAACTTAAATCATTAATCGTTTTTTCTTTAAGGTAATCCTCATCAATATCGACCAATGTTTCAACAGGATTATCTTCTTGCCAAATCTTCCATTGTTCTTCTACATCATCTTTTGCATCAATCATATTTTTTTATGTAATCTAGTAAACTTCTTAATCAACTTCTGTTGATGTTTTCTTGCCATTTGGAGAGCCACAGGTTTGACACGCTGAGTAAATACAATACCATCC
>Ga0114969_10003188_pt1 | contig 13259 bp, 13 predicted proteins | sample M_130807_MF_Meta_FD_87316 | JGI IMG/M metagenome (GOLD analysis project Ga0114969, IMG submission 87316) | Freshwater microbial communities from Lake Montjoie, Canada to study carbon cycling - M_130807_MF_MetaG | ecosystem: Environmental > Aquatic > Freshwater > Lake | place: Lake Montjoie...
ACTGGGTTTTCACCACCAGGCGTTTCGGGGCGTAGCTCTCGATGCGGGCGGTGCCGTTGGTGGTCCCGGCGACCGGTTGGGCGCCGGGCGCGGTGGCCAGCAGCACCGTGCGGGTAGGATCGAAGGCGGGATCCCGAAGCCGGACGAGGGTCTCGGCGTCGTTGGTGGATACCTGCCAGAGGGAATGGAGACCGACGCGCGGCAACGAACCGGTGAGCTCGAACAGCGCGTAGCGGCCGTTGGGATTCGCGACCGCGTCGAAATCGTCGGCCTGGGGATTCTTCAGGTCGGCGTCGGGCTTGGGCGCGAGATCGAAGCCGAGCCGGGGCACGAGCGGGCCGTTGGCCGGCGCGAAAGCCGAGTTGAGTTGGCCCTCGTAGGCGCGGGCCGCCATCAGGTAACGCGTCCCCGTCAATTGCCAGAACCGGCCCACGACGTGCAGGTCCCCCTGCGCCAGCTCGTTGGTCCGCGGTTCGAAGGCGCGGAGGAACGCCTCGTCGAGCGCCGGCATGCGCGGGGCCTGGATGATGTCGACCGTCTGGATGTTGTAGCGCTGGAAATGGTGCTCGAGCCAGAGGTTGTGCACGGCCGGCATGAGGCCGTCGTCCGGCGCCACCAGCAGTTGGCGCGTCGTCGGCAGGAGGCGCGCGGCGACCCGCGATTCGGCCGGTTTCCCGGCGAGGAAATCGATGACCACGTTGCTCTGGTAACGCCGCAAATAGTCGTAGTGGATCACCCACGGCGTGTTCGCGTGGTAGAGGTCGACGGCCAGCAGGACCGCGAGGATCCACCACGCGGTGCGTGAGTTCGGCCCGGCAAAGGCGCCCGCGAACACCAGCGCGAAGGCCAGTCCGACGGCGCCGAGGAAACCGACGAACACCCCGATCTCCCAGAGGCTGTGCTGGACGATCCGCGGTGCCTGTTCCTTGGAGACGAGGGTCTGCAGATGGGCGACGAGGTCGGGTTGGTAGGACAGATAGGCGATCGCCGCGAGGACGGCCCCGATGACGACGACGAGGATTCCCACGACGAACCGGCGTTCGACGACGGGGGTTTTGGCACCGGCCCACCAGGCGCGGAGCCGCGGGGCCAACCCAAGGTCGCGCCCGGCGACGCCCGCCAGATGCTCGCGGGCGAGGGCTTCCAGTCCGTGCGCGAAGAGGACGAGGGTCGCGAGATGGAACCCGTGCAGGAACTTCATCGGGATGCGCATCGTGCGGAAGAACGGGAGCGGGAAGACCAGATGGTAGAACGGCGCGTGGCGGCCGAAGGCGAACAGGAGCGAGACCACGGCGGCGATGGCCCAGAACCAGACGCGGCGGCGTTCGGTCTCGGTGAACGGCGACGGACCGCGTGCGAGGGAGCGGACCAGCGCCCACGCCGCGCCGACCAGCACCAGCACCCCGGCGTACTCGCCGCCGCCGGAAAACCGGTGCTGCGGATCGCCATCCGGCCCGACCGCGCCCCAATAGGCGCCCCCATCCGGGGTGTCCATCCGGTAGCCGAGGATGCCGGGGACGGCGATGCGGACGATCTCGGCCTTTGGGAAACTCCAACCGGTGATGAACTCCCAGCGCTGGGCATCGGACTGGTTCTCGCCGATGGCGGCCACGCCCTTCACGGAAGTGTTGATCAACGTGGTGATCGAGCCGAAGGCGATCCACCCGGCGGCGATCACGACCACGGCCAACTTCGAAACCGCCGACACCGCGCGTCGGGCGGCGTTGCCGTCCCGCGAGGTCCATTCGTTCCAAACCAAGGCCCCGGCGAAGTAGAGGCTGAGCAGGGCACCGGAATCGGCCGCTTCGGTGACATTGAGGCCGACGGCAAAGCCCGCGAGGACGATGCTGGCCCAAACCTTGCCTCCCGGTCCGTAGGCCAGCCCCAGGGCGGCGAAGATGCACGCCGCCGCGATGCCGCGGCCCGGAAGTCCCCAGCAGGCGTGCGAGAAGTAGTTCGAGTTGAGCGCGGCGGCGATCCCCAGCAACAGCGAGACCGGCATCGCGAATCCCATCCGCCGTCCGCAGAAGGCCGCCGCCGAGCCCAGCAGGAGCAACGACAACGGTGCGTACAACCGCGCGAAGATCTCGGGACCCCCGGCCAGCGTGCCGGCGATCTGGGTGAAATTCGGCGTGGCGGCGGGCGATTCCGTTCCCAGCCAATTCAAGTCCTGCCACACCCCCGTGAAAGCTCCCGGCAATTGCCCGGACGCCGCGCTGATCACCCCCAGCGGACCGTCGTTCGAGAACAGGATGTGTCCCGGTTGGAGGACCCCGTGGAAGAGCCCGGCGAGCAGGAGGAGCAGGACGCCCGCTGTGATGCCGAGTGTCCGCCGGGTGCCCGGCGTGCCGGCCCGCGTGTCCGATGCTGGTGTGGCCATCTGCCCGGAGGGTGGGCCATCGATTCCGCCTTAGGCAACACCTACGCGGCTGCCACCGGCGCGAGGACCGTCAGTAGCCCGGTCGCCCCGACACCCGGTCGCGCAACCAGACCACCAGTCGCGCGGCCTCCCATCGCGGGCGTCCCGCGATCCCAAGACCGATCCGGCGCGTCTCCACCGCCTGGGGCGGGTTGCTCGCAGCGAAAATCTGTGCCTTCACCACCGTCCGCGCCGCGAACAGCATCTTCATCCGTTCCGCATGGAGGATGCGGGCCAATCCCCTCCGGCGGAGCAATGGCGCGATGCGTTGGATCGCCCGCCATTCGTCCCGGACGAAGGCCTCCAGGTTGCGGGCGTTGCGCGATGTCGCGTTGGTGGTGTGGAGCCGGATCCGGGTCAACCGCCGGCCGACCTCCACGAGTCGCCGGCATTCCGCCGCCAACTCCGCGTAGAACACGCAGTCGCCCACCTGCGGGAATTCCGTCGGGAACCGTGTCCGGAGCGCTTGTCCGCCGGTTTTCACCACGATCGACCCGCAGAAAACGGTCTGCAGTTCGCATTGTCGTCCGATGAATTCGGCATGGCTGATGTCGCGGACGGGAGCCACCGGGGCGGCCCCGATGTCCCGCAAGCGCCGCGACTGTCCGTCGATGGCCTCGGCGAGGGAATACGCCAGGCTGGGCGCCGGCGCGGCTTCGAGCGGCGGAAGAAGGGTCTCGTAGAAATCGGGCGTCACCAGATCGTCCGCCAGAAGGACGTGCAGGAAATCCGCCTCGGGCGCGGCCTCGAGGCATCGGTTCAGGTTCGGGAACAAGCCGAGATTGCGGGGGTTGGGGCGCCACTCCGCCCGGATGGCGGGGAACTCCGCGCAAAACTGGTCGAACAGGCCCCGCGTCCCGTCCGTGGACCCGTCGTCGATCACCACCACGCGGTCCGGGGCCCGGGTCTGGCGGCCCAGCGAGCGGAGCGTTTCCAGCAGGTACGGTTCCCCGTTGTAGACGGGAACGATGGCCAGGACCGAACTCATGGAAGAACCCATCGGGAAGCGCGGATCACTCGGCCGGGAACGCGGTGAGCCATTCGCCCTTCCATTGGGTGGTCTTGCGGATGATGTCGTCCCGGTAATTCCACGCGGTCACCAGACACGCGGCGGGTGGTTGGGCGACCAATTGGCCGGGAGGCACGATGGGCGTGGCGCTGCGCGGGATGAAACGGCCGATGCGGAGCGGCGATTCGTCGACGATGTAGGCGAATTCGAGCTCGGGGATCTGGGCGAGGTAGACCTTGGCACGTCCCGCCGCGCCGTAGGCCGCGATGGTCTGCCCTTGGGACTGCAGTTCGAGGAGACGGCGGACGGCCGGCACGCCGTGCCGTTTGGCATAGGCGCGGCGCAGGCGATCGAGTCCGCGCTGGGGACCGGGACAGGAAGGGGCGGGCGTGGGCCCCGAAACGCGCTGGAACCGCACCCGGATCGCGCCGCCGTGCATCGGGATCCGGGTGGTCTCGCGCCATTGGAATCCGCAGGCCGACACGCACGACCCCAGGGCCGCCTCGCTCCACTCCGCCTTGTGCTCGTGGTAGATGGTGTCCCACTGCGCGCCCTCCAGCAGCGCGTCGAGGTCGTGGACCTCGATCCAGAATTCGCCGCCGACCCGCAGCGCCACGGCTGCCGCGAGGAAGATCGCGCGCAGATCCGACACATGGGCGAGGCAATTGGACCCGGAAATGACGTCCACCTTGCCCGCCAGACCGGCGGCCTCGACGGCCTCCGTCGAAAACGGGCGGTGGATCAACTCGTAGTCCGCACCGCGGGCGGCCTCCAACGCGACGTCGCTCGGATCGACGCCGATCCGCCGCCACGACGCGGGCAGGCGCCGCAGGAGGACGCCGTCGTTGCAGCCGATTTCGAGCACGGTCAGGGGATCCGCGCCGTGGTGCCGGCCGAGCAGTCCGGCGTAGTCCTCGAAGTGACGGACCAGCCCGGGGACGGTGGACGAGGCGTAGTTGTAGGTGGAGAAAAGCAGGCTGTCGGGGACATCCTCCAGGACTTGGACCAAGCCGCAGGCCGCGCACTCCATCCACGTCAAGGGAAGGAGCGGCGCTGCCAACGCCTCCGCCGCGGTCCGGCAAAAGGCGCCCGCCAGCGGCATCGGATCCAGCCGGAGCACCTCGTGCAGGCGACCGGGATCCGCATGGCAACCGCGACAGCGGTTGATCGGGGAAACGTCCATTCGCGCTGTCCTTCACCCGGCAGCCACCGGAGCGCAAGCCGCAATTTTCGGCGGACCGCCCCACGGACGCACCGCGACACGGCTTCCGCCCGAAGCACCGTCGGGGTGCGGCGGCACGAAGAATCGAATGCCCTGCGGGTCCCGGCAGCCGTCGCATGCCGTCCCAGGATTCCGCGGTTCGGTGCCCCTGGGTGGCGCCGCTTGATGGGCATCCTCGAAGACCGGGCTTGGATGCATGGGGGGCGGGTGGCCAGATTGGGGGTGTCGAGGCAAGCCGGCCGTTGGGCATGCATCGGGAAGCTCGTGAAAAAGGTGAAATGAATTCGGCAGATCGCATCCTTGGGCCGCGGGAAGAGGACCGCACGCCGGGCACGTGGACGGTCGGCGACTGGCGGATCCTCGTTCTTCTGCTGGGAGGTTTGTCCGCGATCTACCATTGGGTGACGCCCAGCGAGGTGGTCCATACCTGTGACCCGGCAGTCTACCTCAGCGGAGCAGAGTCCCTGAGCCAGGGGCACGGCTACGGATTCGTTGGGTGGGTGGACGAACCAAGGATCGGGCTTTACCCGCCCGGACATTCGTTCGCTCTTTCTTGGATCTGGAGGCTGCGGCCGGGCTTTCCGGACAATGCCGGCTATTTGGTGGGTTGGATGAGTTGGCTGGGGGCCGCCTCGATGACACTGGCGTTCGCCGTGCTCCGGCGGTTCGGGGTCCCGAGGGTTCCCGCGGTCATCGGGGTGGTCTTCATGGGGACGGCGCCGGTATGGTTGGCCACCATCAAGGCCCTGGGCTCGGAACCCCAGTTCCTGCTGCTTTGCCTTTTGGCCATGCTGCCGTGGGCCATGGGCCGGCCCAATTCATTCGCGGCACGGTGCTGGATCAGTGGCGTCGCCCTGGGGTTCGCCTATCTGACCCGGAGCGCGGCCCAATCCTTTGGCTTGGCGCTGGTCCCCGTGGCGATCTGGTTGGTTTGTCGGCGGAAGGCGGTTGCCGCGACCGGTCTTTTGGCGCCCTTGGCTGCCTGCGCTGCATTCTGGCAGTGGCTTTCCTCAACCGGGATCCGATATCCCGAAATCTTCAAGGCCCATATGGGCGGCAGCGTTGCCGCCTACCTGCACGTCGTGAAGGGAAACCTCGGGGAGATCGCTCTGGGCCTGCCGTTCTGGCGTCTGGTGTGTCCGTACATCGGGTTTCTTCCGGGGATCGCGCGCCGATTCGGAGCCTTGCCAGGCACCCTCGTCTGGGTTGTCTCGTTCGGGTTGTTCGTGGTGTTCATGGCAATCCTCGTCAAGGCGGCGCTCCGGGAGCGCCGGCAATTCGTTCGGGTGATGCTATGGCTCGCGATTGTCTATGCCGCCCAGGTCGCGATGCTCCCGGTCCAGCCCGACCACTTCGGCCGCTTCGGCCTGCCCCTCTATCCTCTGGTGATCCTGCTCGTCTGGCAGGGGGTGAGGCACTCTTCCACGCAGAAGTGGCTTCTCTGTGGGTTCCTGGCTTTCTCGGCCGTTCTCAACGTCGCCTACCTTGTCCGGATGGACGACCGCGTCGCCCAGCGTCGGGCCCTTGCGGAAGTGCGGGAGGCCGCAGACTGGCTTCGGGCCAACACCCGGCCGGACGATGCCATCGGGATGGCCTGGGGGATGCCGTTTGCCCACGTCCATGGATGGTCTGGACGCCGGTTCATCGCCGATTATCTCGGCAATCCCTACGAATCGGGAGAACCCGTGAGGCACCGGCAGCAGCGCCGGTTGCCGCCCCAATACCTCTTCGTCGACTCGCGAGCTCCCCGGGAGGAGGTGCCGCGGGGACTTCTGAGTCTTCGCTTCGCCACCTCGCAGGATCGCTTCCGGATCTATCGGGTCGATCCAACCGTGGACGCTGCCTACCGAGCCGAAATCCGAAGCCGGGACCGGTAGGGAGCCTTCGCTGTTTCTCCTGTGGCTGGAGGGTGTGGTAGAATGACCCGGACAGGATTCTGGAGAAGGCGTTCGCAGGGTGGCTGCAAATGGACGATCGGTTGGATGTGATGGTGACAGAGTGCTTGCTTCGGTGGTGCGCGAGACGGCCGATTTGTGGTCGAGCCCCCGGTGCCCCTAGCCCGCCGGCGAAATGTTCTGGGCGGTTGGTGACGATCACGAGCCGACGGCGCGGTCTGGATGCCTTCGGCAAATGGACCGAGATCCTCTGCCCCCTCACCAAGGCTCGCTGCGAGGACCGCTGGAACTCGAGGACCGTCACCGCCCCCCGCGAAGGCAAGGGCAAGAATGTCACCTGCGACTTCGGTCCCTTCCCCCTGACGCCGATGCGGAAGATGCCCGTGAAACGGGCCGGCGAGATCCTTGGAGGGGGCGACACCCGGTTGTGGCGCATGCTCATGGCGCACGTGCGAGATGCGCATGCGTCGGCCGACTTCTCGAAGTTGGTGTACGTTGGGTTGGACGCAATGAACCGGCACAAGGGACACAACAATCGACCGTGTTCGCCGATCTGGAGGGCCGGCGGGTCCTGTTCGCGACCGAAGGCAAGGACCACTGGATGTTCGAGGAGTCCGCCCGGGAATTGGGGCGTCACAACGGACATCAGCACGCGAGCAGCCGTATCGCGATGGACATGAATGGCCGCTGAGTACCGGAAAGGAATGGCGGAGGCCCCGGCCAAAAGCCCAGATGGTGCTCCACCCGTCTCATGGAAAGGCGCTGGTCGGCGGGGCAGTCGGCGCAGGAAAGCGCCGGGAGGACGCGGCTAAGTCGTCGCCAAAGGGCACGATGCACCTGTTCTTCGGGAAGAACCCGGAGAACCTGGGACCTCACTTCGGTCGCACTGCTTCTAAGAAAGCGTGGTAGTCGCGGTAGTAGTCGGTCTCGTCGTAAAAGTCGGACGCAAGCACAAGACAGACTGCTCCGGATGAAAAATTGCGGATTTCTCTCCAGACCATCGGGCCGACGTGGAGCCCGAGGTAGGAGCGATTGAGATGGAATGGCTTCTTCGTCTGGCCGTCGTCCAAAACGATCTCGAAGCTGCCGGCCAACGCGATGATAAGTTGGTGCAACCGCTTGTGCGCGTGCCCGCCGCGATCCGACCCGCCGGGTACATCGTAAAGGTAGTAGACCCGCTTGATCTCGAATGGCACATGACGATTGGCCTCGATGAACGTCAGGTTGCCCCGTGGGTCGGTGATCTTGGGCAGATCAACAAGGCAGCAATTGTCCAGGCCCATGGCGATCAAAGGGTAGAGGGTCGGCAGGAGTGGGTATTCATGGATCCCTGGGGGCACGGGCCACGACGTAAATCTCGGCTGCGATATCGGGGTAACGTTCCCCCAGTTGCATGAACGCGTCGAGCATGGCTGGAGTCCAGGACTCCTCGATCTGGGAATTCGAGACCGGCTTGAGCCAGTAGCCGCCAAACACCTCGATCCGGAGTCCGCTTTCGAGGAAGGCGTTTCGGAACGTCTCTGGATTGAATACCCGCCGATGGCCGTGGTGAAGGTCGGTCTCGTTCATCGCCTCCTCGAACGGCAATAGCCCCATGATCACCGCCGCCTGCCGGTGCAACGAGCGCGAGTTCGGCACCGCGGCCAAGACGCGTCCGTTCGGTGCCAGCCATTGTCGGACCCGTTGCAGGATGGACACCGGATCCAGCACGTGCTCCAGCACGTGCCCCAGAACGATGCTGTCGAACGTCCCCTCGGGGCGGAACTCCTCGAAAAGGCAATGCGCCACCTCGGCCTGTGGAAATCGAGAGCGGAGGCCCGCGCAGAAAGCGTCCGCGCCATCCACCAGCGTGAGTCTGTCCGCAAGCGCCGCCAAGTGGTGCGTCATCACGCCTTCGGCCGGCCCGAGTTCGAGCACGCTGCCGCCGCGGATGTGGCGGGAAAATATGCCCGCGCAATACTCGATCATCCGAGCATTGGAGGGCCGCAGATACCAAGAATCCGCGGCAACGTTCTCCAGTCGTTCTTTTTCTTCCTTTGACAAAGCGAATGGTTCTCCACTCTCAGCTATCGGACTTGCGCCCGGTTTCGGTGAGGAAAGCGCTCCAGGCGGCAGCTAGGTCAAGGTGAACCTGCTTCACCCCGGCTCGCGCCAGAAACGCCGCGCAGCGTTGCCCCCCACCCACGGAATAGAAGGGAACTCCGGCCGCCCTAGAAGCCCCGTAATCGGACTCTGTATCGCCGAAGAAAGCAACTGCTGAGAGATCGCGCAGAACCGCTGCCTTTTCAGTCGCCGCCTCGTGTGGAGGCACCACCACCACCCCGTCCAACCAAGGCGATAAACCCAGCCGCTCCAGTTGTTGCGGCACCCATTCCCTTTGGCTTCGGGCGGTCACCACAATAAGCCGCCACCCAACCGCACGCATCGCTCCGAGAACCTCCGTCACCCCGGAGAAGACGGAGTCCAGCCCCAGCCAGAATGGTGCCTCGATTGAATATCGCCAAGACCTCGACGCGCGCCGGGCCGACGTGGGGTCGAACCCGAGTTGGACCAGGGCTTGCTCCGTCGATGCTCCGTTGCGCTTCAGTTCCCAAACCCGGCCCAGATCCACCCGCTCTCCGCATTGCGCCAGCACCGCCTGCAACACCGCCGATTGACGGGGTTCGCAACTGATCAGAGTGCCGTCCAGATCGAGCGCCAGTTTCATCCCGGGTGGCCCATCAGAAATTCCGTGTACTGACGGGTCGCGAAATGCTCGCCTTCCAGGGGCCGGAAAAACCGCCGGGCATCCTCGCCCCACCAATGAGCGAACGAGGCGGCAAAGAAATCATTGCCCGTCAAGGTCGACATGGCTGTGGCAGCCCCCGGACGTGGATTACGTCCGTCACGGCCCAACCCTGGGCGTTGCGCATCACCTGAAAGCAGAAGCTTCCGGACAGACTCAGCGCTCCGCCAATGGACTGGGCAATGCGGCTCAATTCCTCGTCGGAGAACAGCCTCGACTTGGTGGAGACCCCCGACTTGACCTCGATGCGTTCGCGGCACACGACGTGGCCAAATCCCATCGCCGGATCACGGAATGCATCCACCGTCACCTCGGGTCCCGTGCAAATCTCCTGCACAATCCACTTGGTGGGTTGGTCGCCGACAAGCGCGGGAAGGTCTGCGGCCATTGCCCTTTTCGCGCCCCTGCTGCCAACCCCGTTGTTGGGCTTGAGAAAATATTCTTCCGCCGGAAACGGATGGGATGCCAGCGCCGTTCTGGGCACAGGCACTCCGTGTCGCGAAAGTAGTTGGCCGAGCAGCCACTTGTCCGCACAGGCGCGGCTGGCCGCGAGTGGCGGAGCCATCACCGATACCGCTTTGGGTATGCTACCGTCCGCGTGCAACCGTGCCGCCAGCGCAATTTCCTCGGGAAACAGGGGCAAATAGGTGTCCACCGCGAATCGTTCCAGAATTCCCAGAAGCGCCGCGGGAAACTCGGGAGACGACGAAAGAGGAACCTGTTGGAAGTCGTCGGCAAGCAGGCTGGAAGTCACCAAATGCCGCGGATGGATGTCCATTGTCACGACTCGCACCGACTGGCTCCAAGCACGCCGCAGCGCGCACACCGCGGCAAATGCCGTGCCCGCTCCCGCGGAGCCGATCAAAACGATCCGTGGTTTTCCGCCATTTGCCTGAACCATATTTCAATCCGCGAACGGGACCGCCATTGGGCCGAATCAAGTGCTTGTGAACTACCGGCCTGATTCCGAGGCCGATGGGACACCAAGTTGGTACCGCCGTCGAGGTGGGATGCGTCCGGTGAGCTGGGCGGCCCTGACCGTCGGTGCATGACATTTTGATTGGCAGGCCCGATGGCGGGTCGGCACGGTCTTTGGCTCTGGATCGCATCGTGGAAATGCCTTTGGTCAGCGTGGTCATCGCCTCGTACGGGCGCGCCCAACTCGTTGCGCGCGCCGTGCGCAGCGTTCTCGCCCAAACCCATGCAAACGTCGAGGTGGTGGTTTCGGACGACGCCAGTCCCGACGACACGGTCGCGGTGTTGTCGACGATTCGCGATCCGCGGTTGCGCGTGAACGTGCAGCCGAAAAACGTCGGGGTCTGGGAGAACTGGACGGCCGCCCTTCGGATGGCGCGGGGCGAGTACGTCGTGTTCCTGGGCGATGACGACCATCTGACGCCCAATTTCGTCGGATGCCATCTGGCGGTATTTGGCAGGCATCCGGACATTCACGCCGTGTTGTGTCCCATGGAAGAGCGGCTTCTGGAGGGTGGGTTGGTGCAAAGACTCCCGTCGCCGTTTCCGGGAGACGCCGTGGCAGGGCCAACCGAGATTGTGCGTCGGTTGTTGGGAGGGAAAATCTACGTCGGTGCGGGGATGTTCCGCCGCGACTTCGCGGTACGGGTATGGGAAGACACGCGTCCGGAGGGCATGGTGGCCGACTGGGGCTTGTTCATGCGCGGCAGCCTCGTCCAAGGGATGCGGGCGGCGGCTTGCGACGGATGCACCTACCTCAAGTTGGTCCATCCGAAGCAGCTCAGCAGTCTTCCTGTCGAGGTCACCACCTTGCTTGCGGAGCTCTGCGAAAGGATGGGTGCCATCGCGGCGGGCGCCTTTCCGGCCATCGCGAGCGAGTTGATGGCGCACGCGGCAGCCGAGCGAATCACCCTGGCCCGGCACCATGCCGCCGGCGGCGCGATGGACCGGTGCCGCCGCGAGCTTTGGCTTTCTTTCTCCATTCTTCCGGCGCAGCCCATGGTCTGGTCTCAGCTCGTCCAGTCGTACCTTTGGCCGGCGCGGATGATCCGGACCTCGAGACAACAGCGCCGGGGTTTGCACGGTGCCTGAGGTGGATCGGACCCGCCGCCGGAAGGGCTTGGCTCTCGACAGGTGCGGAGGGCGTTCCCTAGCCTCCGGACGGTTCGGGCGCTTCGATTCGCTCGAGGTCCAGCGTGCCATGGTTGCGAACCTTTCATGACCTCCAGATTGGATGACTGCTCCCTGATCGGGCTGCCGATGGTGGTGGATTCCCGGGGTCTCTCGGTTTCCCGGATCCACCGCGGGATGGGTTGGGCCGATGCCGAGATGTTTGGCCTGCTGGCCAGCGATCTCACGTCGCGTCCTATTGGACCGTCATCACACGCAGTTCCATAGGAATCGATACCGTACGACCGGCCGGGGGAATCCGGCGATTTCCATGATCAACTTTCTCAGTCTCAAGGACGTGAATGCCCGGTATCGCGACGAGTTGGTCGCGGCGGCCACCCGGGTCATCGACTCGGGTTGGTTCGTCCACGGCAAGGAACACGAGGCGTTCGAAAAGGAGTTCTCTGCTTGGCTCGGCGGCGGAATCACCGTCGGCGTCGCCAATGGCCTCGACGCCCTGACGCTCGTGCTGCGCGCATGGAAACAGTCCGGGTTTTTGGCGTCGGGCGACGAAGTGATTGTGCCGGCGAACACCTATATCGCGTCGATCCTCGCGGTAACCGAGAACGATCTGGTGCCGGTGCTCGTGGAACCCGACGAACGCACCTACAACCTCGATCCGTGCCGCCTCGAGGCGGCACGGACGCCGCGGACACGGGTGGTGTTGCCGGTCCACCTCTACGGGCAGGTTGCCGACATGCCGGCGATCGCCGCTTTCGCTTCGCGGCATGGCCTCCGTGTCCTCGAGGATTGTGCCCAGGCCCACGGGGCCGCCATCGATGGCATCCGGGTGGGCCTTTGGGGCGACGCGGCGGGATTCAGCTTCTACCCGGGCAAGAACCTCGGGGCCCTCGGCGACGGGGGCGCGGTCGTGACCCGCGACCCTTCCCTCGCGGACCACCTCCGGGCCCTGCGCAACTACGGATCGCACGTCAAATACCAGAACCGATACCAAGGCCCGAATTCACGCCTGGACGAAATGCAGGCTGCCTTCCTGCGCGTCAAACTGCGGCATTTGGACGGGGAGAACCAATGCCGGCGGGCCGTTGCCCGGCGCTATCTCGACGGAATCCGGAACCCCCGCGTGGCGTTGCCCCCGGATGGCAGCGAAGCCGCCAGCCATGTCTGGCACCTCTTCGTGGTCCGGGTCGAATCTCGCGATCGATTTGTCGGGCACCTCGCGGATTCCGGAATCCAAACCATGATCCATTACCCGGTACCTCCCCACCTCCAGGCATGTTACCCGGGCCTGCACGGTTTGGACCTTCCGGTGACCTCCGCGATCCATCGCGAGGTGGTCAGCCTTCCGATGAGTCCGGTGATGGGGGAGTCGGATGGTCAAGTGGTGATCGATGCGGTGAATGCATATCGGGGCTAAATGCGCCGGTTTGGAAGCGCGTCGTTTCCGCCGATGTCTTTATCGGGTTGGGCAATCGATGAACAAATGAACATCCAAGAATTGGTCAGGGCGCAGTTGAGAAAAAGACTCAGCCATTCGTTGAAACGGACGGTGAAGCACTGCGTTCTCAGCGGGTTGTATGGAAAGGACCTCCGGAAGTTGGCGGTGGCGTTTGGGACCGACAAGGAGGGGGGGCACCATTACGCCAAGCACTATCAGAACCACTTCGCAGCCTTGCGCAACAAGCGCCTGAACATCCTTGAAATCGGGGTGGGTGGTTATGAGCCGGTGTAAGAAGCTTTCTGTAATTTGCTTTCCGGCTGCTCCCACCCAACCCCTGCGGGGGAGGTGGAGCGATGGCGAGCGTAGCGAGCCGAGCGCAACC
>Ga0114969_10003190_pt1 | contig 13255 bp, 15 predicted proteins | sample M_130807_MF_Meta_FD_87316 | JGI IMG/M metagenome (GOLD analysis project Ga0114969, IMG submission 87316) | Freshwater microbial communities from Lake Montjoie, Canada to study carbon cycling - M_130807_MF_MetaG | ecosystem: Environmental > Aquatic > Freshwater > Lake | place: Lake Montjoie...
CCCCCCCCCTCCCCTGCTCCCCCGCCCTCCCTCCCCCCCCCCCCTCCCCTCCCTCCCTGCCCGCCCGCCCTGCCTGCCCTCCCTGCCTGCCCTCCCTGCCTGCCCTGCCTGCCTGCCCTGCTGCTGCTGCCCTGCTGCTGCCCTGCTGCTGCCCTGCTGCTGCTGCCCTGCTGCTGCCCAGTTGCTACAACCAAAACCAAAACGAAAGGCACGGCAACGCGGCCGCAAACGCGGCGACCCCCTCCCATGCCCCCGCTCGACCCGGCCTCCGCAGGAGGCACACCATGCTTTCCCTTCCCGCACAAATACCGATTTTTTTTTTTTTTTTTTTTTTTGCAAAATTAACAACTGGACTTTAAATTTTTTTTTCCGGATACTTTTACCCTCGTATAGCCACAGGATTTATTCTGGCCACTAAACCAATGTATGCCGACGATCCCGCGATGATGGCGGACGATTCCGCGATGATGGCGGACGACGCTGCGATGATGGCGGACGACGCTGCGATGGCGGAAGGTTATGTTATTGAGATTATGGTAAAAGCTGACGGCACTTTTGAAGTGGCCAAGTCGGACATGAAGTCTGAAGTTGAAGAGGCTCCCAGCGAAGACACCATGAGCTATGACAGTCTTGGTCAGGCTTTGAAGGGTGTTATGGATCTCATCAAGAACAATCCGATTAGCGCTTCGGAACAGAGCCAGTTTGATGCAGGTTTTGGTGGGGCTGCAATGGCCGGTCCGGCTGCAATGGCTGGTTAAATGAATGCCGCCTAAGCAAGCGCGTTTTGCAGCAGCGTATGTTGCAAATGGTGGTAACGGTGTTGCGGCGGCGGCGACTGCTGGGTATGTGCAGGCCAATGCAACGGCTCTTTTGCGCAAGCCCAAGGTACAGGCGTTAATTGCTGAACTTGCATCCAAGGTTGCGCAGAAGTACGAACTGACGGTTGAGTTAGCGGCTGCGAATATTTATCGCGAGATGACGTTTGACCCGGCGTGTTTGTTTAATTCAGACGGCACGGCAAAAAACATTCACGAACTTAGCCCGGACACACGCATGGCGTTGGCCGGTGTTGAGATTGACGGAAATGTTGTTCGGTATAAGTGGGCGTCTAAGTCTGCTGCGCGGGGCGATCTGATGAAGCACCTTGGAATGTTTGAACGCGATAACGCCCAAAAAGGCGAGAGTCTTTCACTTCTAATAAAATTGGTGTGATATGACGAGTAAAAACGTATCGCTGAGTGTTGGCCGAGGCGAGAAATTGCCGGTCAGCAAAGGCGCGGGGTTGACGGCTAAAGGCCGCGCTAAGTACAACACAGCTACGGGATCCAATCTAAAAGCTCCTGCGCCTAGTCCTAAGACCAGCGCTGATAAAGGTCGAAAGGCTAGTTTTTGCGCGCGCATGGAGGGGGTTGTTAAGCATGCTAGCGGCCCTGCGGAACGTGCTAAGGCGTCGCTTAAACGATGGAAGTGCTAAAGTATGAAGACTGCAAAACCCGGTTTGTACGCGAACATTAACGCTAAACAAGATCGAATTGCTGCGGGCAGCAAGGAGAAGATGCGCAAGCCCGGCAGTCCCGGCGCGCCGACTGCTAAGGCGTTTAAAGATTCAGCTAAAAAGAAATGAGGGAACTTCCGCTAGAACTACCCAAGAAGTTGGGGTTCTTGCTGGAGCCGCATCGGTATAAGGTTGTGTACGGCGGTCGAGGGTCAGCCAAGAGTTGGTCCTTTGCCCGCACATTGATTGCGTTGGGTGCGTCTCGTCCTTTGCGAATACTGTGCGCGCGTGAGTTTCAGCGTTCGATTAAAGATTCGGTGCATCGTCTTTTGTCCGACCAGATCCAGAAGATGGGTCTAGGTGCGTTTTACGAAGTTTTAGAGTCGGAGATTCGAGGCCGTAACGGTACGGAGTTCATCTTTGCGGGTTTGGCGGGTCATACGATTGAGTCCATCAAATCGTATGAAGGCGTGAACATTGCGTGGATTGAGGAAGCGCAGACTGTATCTAAGCGGTCTTGGGACATTTTGACGCCGACTATCCGTGCGCAAGGAAGTGAGATCTGGGTAAGTTTTAACCCAGCTTTGGATACGGACGACACATGGCGTCGTTTTGTGGGTAGCCCGCCGCCAAGCGCGAAGGTTACCTCAATGAATTACAACGACAACCAGTGGTTTCCGGATGTTTTGGAAGCTGAGCGTTTGTACTGTAAGCAGCACAACCCGGTTGACTACGCCAATATTTGGGAAGGTAAGTGCGTCAGTGTCGTGTCGGGGGCCATTTACGCCCGCGAAGTTATCGATATGATGGAGGAAAACCGCGTTCGGCCGGTTCCTTACGATCCGGGGCTACCTGTGCATACGGTATGGGATTTGGGTTGGAACGACGCCAATTCGGTAATTTTGCTCCAACGCCTACATTCTGAAGTTCGCATACTGGAGTATTTGGAAGGTAGCCATCAATCGCTTCCCGAATGGGTTGCGGAGTTGCAAAAGCGCCGGTATGTTTGGGGAACGGATTACCTTCCCCATGATGGCGGGCAAACGCGTGGGCAGACGGGTAAGACCGATGCCCAAGTTGTACGCTCGTTTGGACGGCGTGTTGAAGTTATGCCCAGAAGTGACATAGAAGTGGGTATTCGTGCTGCGCGAGGCATGTTCCCTCGCGTGTACATGGACGAGGTCAAGTGTGCCCGTCTAGTTGATTGTTTAAAGCGTTATCGGCGGTCTGTTCCGGTATCTACTGGGGAACCCGCTTCGCCGGTACACGATGAATACAGTCATGGCGCGGACGCTTTTAGGGGTTTGGGCATGATTGTGGATAAGATACGCAATGCGGGGGATAGGGCACCGCTGCAAGTATTGCCTAGTTTCACATCATTTGACGCGTCTATGGGCGCATTAGGGTAAATCACATGGCCGCACCAACGTATTCCACCAATCTCCATGCTCCCTTGTACGAGGCAACGTACCGCAACGACACCTTTTTTGGCTCTAACGGCGCTACGCCGTCGGTTACCACGGTAGGTCTTGCAACGACGTATACGGGGTTGTGCTTGTACAACCCTGCCGGTACGGGCGTTAACTTAGCTGTGAGCAATGTGGGCTACTCGTTTTTGGTAGCTTTTCCTGCGGCCTCGACCATTGGTTTGATGGTGGGGTATTCGGCGGCGGGTATTGTCACTGCAAGTGCGGCGGCTTTTCCGGGCGCGTCTAGCAACATTGGCTCGGGTGTTACGGCAGGCGGCAAGTGCGCGTTGTCGGCAACGCTTGTTGGAACGCCTGCGCTGCATACAGTGTTTGGCGCGGGGTTGACCGGCGCGATCACCACGACCACACAGACCCGGACTATCATTGACATGGGCGGCTCTCTCATTCTGCCTCCGGGCGCGTATGCAGCCATTTACACCTCTACGGCTTCCGGCGCTGCGTCGTTGGCCGCGTCATTCCAGTGGGAAGAAGTGCCCGTCTAATGGAACTGCCTGAAGAACTACAAGACCTATTAGACGCGGAGGCGTACCGGGAAACCGCTAGCCTTACCGTTATTGGGCTGGCTATTGCCGGTAAACGTCAAGAAGCCAAAACAGCGCGAAAGCAATCCGGTATCGAAGATACTTGGCTAGAAGCGGAAGAAGCGTATCTAGGCATTGACGATGCTAACCGGGCGGAATACGGATCCGCCCGTTGGATGAAGCCTCAAAGTATAGACGGACCCGTCACTACGGGACGCCGCGATGTATCTGAAGAAGTTAAGTCTTCTGTTTTTGTTCGGCTAACTTCGCGGTACGTAGATGCTGGATCGGCGAAATTAAGCGAAATTCTTCTGCCTATTGATGACAAGGCGTTCAGTTTATCCCCTACTCCGGTACCGGATTTGATTAAGGGTAAATCGGATTTAAGCCAAGTCGTGCATAACGGCGTTCCGTTAGAGAAAGCAGATGGCCCTCTTACGGTAAAAGATCTTGCCGAAGAGAAGATGGGCATAGCTTTGAAAAAAGCCAAAGCTGCTGAGACACGCATCTACGACTGGATGGTTGAGTGTCAGTATCCGGCAGAGATGCGTAAAGTTATTTTTGACGCAGCCCGCGTTGGCGTGGGCGTGTTGAAGGCTCCATACCCTAAACTTGTTAAGGGTATGTCTATGACGAAAAACGTGTTGCAGATAACTGAACAAATTATGCCCGCCGCCAAGTGGGTAGATGTATGGAACATCTATCCAGATCCCGCGTGCGGAGAGAACATTCAAGACGGCGACTATATTTTTGAACGTGATTACTTGTCCGCTCGTCAGCTACGCAAGCTGAAAGGTTTGGATGGGTATTTGTCGGATCAAATTGATAGGGTTCTAGAGGAAGGGCCGGGCAAGATCAGTGTAGATAGCCCCGGTCGCCCAGATGAAAAGCACAATACAAATCGTTTTGAAATTTGGTATTACTATGGTTCGCTGAAGCGCGAAGAGATGGAAAGTTGTCGGCCGGGGTCTACACAAGATGTAAACAAGACCGAAGTGTATGCGCTTGTTACGTTGGTCAATGATTCGGTCATTCGCGCGACTATCAATCCGCTTGATTCAGGTACGTTTCCCTATCATTCGGTTCCTTGGCAGCGGCGACCGGGCCACTGGGCCGGTGTAGGCGTAAGCGAACAAGTAAGAATGCCCCAGCGCATGGTTAACGCCGCGACGCGGGCGTTGCTCAACAATGCGGGTAAATCCGCAGGTTGCCAGTTTATTATTGACCAAGGCGGCATTGTTCCCGGCGACGGACGTTGGTCGTTGTTGCCCGATAAAATTTGGTACAAGGTAGCGGATTCGGTAAGCGACGATGTTCGTAAGTCTTTTACGTCAATCGTCATACCGAACATGACACCCCAGTTGATGTCTATTGTTGAGTACGCTTTCCGGCTTGCGGAAGAATCAACGTCTATTCCGTTGATTACCCAAGGACAGTCGGGCAAGACAACACCGGATACTTTTGGCGCAGCGCAACTTCAGAACAACAACGCCAATCAGCTTCTGCGCAGTATTGGGTACGCGTTTGACGACTACATTACTGAGCCGGTCATTCGTCAGTATTACGAATGGCTTTTGTTAGACCCTTCAATTTCAGACGATGAAAAGGGTGATTTCCATATCGATGCGCACGGTTCTGTAGCGCTGGTAGAACGCGCTATTCAGGACCAGACCATCATGCAGATGGCTCAGATGGCCAAAGATCCTGCGTTCGGTGTGGACCCCAAGAAGTGGTTTAAATTGATGGCTAAGTCCAAGCGTTTGGACCCGCGAGAGCTACAGTACACAGACGACGAGATGGCCAAACTTGCGCAGCAGCCCCCACCGCCACCGCCTGCCGTACAGGTTGCGACTATTCGTGCGGACATAGATAAGGCTAAACTTGCGGCATTGCAGCAAGACGGTAAGGCGAACCGCGACTTGGCAATGCAGAAGATCAAAGTGGATACGGATCGGGATACGGTTTATGTTCAGTCAGAACAAGATCGCACTCGGATCTTGGGCGAAACGCGGATGCGTGAGATTGAAGTCAAGAGAGAATTGGCGATGCTTGAATACGCCAACCGACACCAGATTAGCCTTGAGAATGTAAAGGCGATGTTGGCTCGGACGGCTATGACCTTGGCAGCGCAGAAGCAGCTAGCCGGGGTAGGGCACGCCGTTGATTTGCAAAAACACAACAACCCTCAAGTTGCTCGGCCAGCGGTAGAACCGCCGGGGCGCGCGGCTAACGGGCGAGCGTTCGAACAATGATACAAGAACTTATAGGGCGGGTTTTCGCCGCGCGGGATATAGCTCACCGGGCGCATTGGCGCACGACTAGCTATTCTGAGAATAACGCGTTAAATAAGTTTTACGAAAGTCTTCCTGACCATATCGACGGAATTGTTGAAACGCACCAAGGTTTGTTGGGTTTAGTAGACCCCGAGATTGTTCTGGCAGAAGATCCAGAAAACCTTCTTGTTTGGATGAAAAGTGAGGCTGATTGGATCGAAGCTAACCGCGAGCTTATTGCTATGGGCTCCAATGCCGTAGCCAACTTGATTGACGGTTTGACCGGTCTTTACCTGACTACGATCTACAAGTTGGAGAACTTGAAGTGACTTATATCTTAACCGACGGGGAGCGACACCACCCTCTCTGGCTTAAGTTGGAAGCCCATTTACAGGCCCGCGTAGCTATTTTGCGGGCAAAAAACGACGGACCACTAGATGCATTGCAAACGGCAACTATTCGTGGTCAAATAACCGAAGTGAAGGCGTTGCTCTCTTATGGGGCGGCTCCGCTGTTAGACTAACAGACCACCGAATAGGCCGTCTGTATTTAAGAGAGGTTTTTAATGGCTGACGAAGCTGTTGCACAAGACGATCTGCAATTCGAAATGGGGTTTGACGATTCTGTACCCACGCCTCCCGCGCCGGTAGAGGATACAGGCCCTAAGTATGTTCAAGTAACTGAAGACGATTTCAAAAAATTTCAGTCAAACGTAGATAGCGTCTCTGAGATGCGAGCTGCGTACCAGAAACAATTTGATACGGCTTTTGGAAAACTTGGCGGAGTTGAACGGACGCTTACACAGCTCACAGCTAACGGACCTGCTGTGGATTTAACGGAAGATGTTGTATCTGATTTGGCGGAGGATTTTCCGGAACTAGCTGCTATGCAGTTGAAATCGTTCCAGAAATTTGCTCAAACCATACGAACAAACACCGCTCCCGTTAACCCAATAGATATAGACGAAAAAGTACATGCTCGTGTAATTGCGTTGGAAACAGAAGCCCTAGAGGACGCACATCCTCAGTGGCGGGAGATTGTGGGTGCGCCTGAGTCTAAAACTGACTATCGCCAGTGGTTAAGCAAGCAGCCTTCGGAGTATCAGCAAAAGCTGAACGCTACCAACTCTGCTTCCGTAATTGCCCGCTCAATAGATAAGTTTAAATCTGGGATCCCAAAACCTTCTGTTCGCCAGACACTTATACGGGACGCTATCACGCCTAAAGGCGACGGCCGACGTTCGGAAACTACTTCCAACGCGGATGACGATTTTAACGCTGGCTTTGCTGGCAGATAAAGGAATTTACAATGGCTATTCAAACTTTTGCTCTAACTCCGGGTCGAATCAATAAGTTTAAGGGCGAGATTCTTGCTCATGCTGTTCCGCTTGAGTGCCTTGGACGTGGTGGCCGTCAGGTCAAAATGCCCAAGAACAGCAGTGACACCTACGTTGCTCGTCGGTTTTTGCCCTACGGTGCAACTTCCGCCAGTGCAAACAGCCAAGACCGTTTCTTCCAGAACGGCACGGGCGCTCGCGATACCGCTATTACGCAGGCTCATCTGACTTCGGAAGGTGTGACCCCCACTCCGGAAAGCATTACTCCCGTAGATGTCACGGTAGTCATGCAGCAGTATTCTTGCCTGTACGGTTTTACGGATAAGACGTATGACCTGTACGAGGATGATATCCCCAAGGCAATGATCGAGCAGGTTGGCGAACGTATGACGTTTGTTAACGAAATGATCATTTACGGTGCCCTCCGCGCCAGCACCAACCAGTACTACGGCGGCACGGGTACTACCCTTGCGACCGTTAATGGTGGCCTTACGTTGGGTCTGATCCGCAAGATTGCTAAGAACTTGCAGGCCAACCACGGTAAGCCGGTTAACAAGATGCTGTCGGCTTCGGGCAATTTCGGCACTGATGCGGTTGCTGAAGGCTATACCGTGTACTGCCACACGGATCTTGAGCCGGATATTCGCGACATTCCGGGCTTTATTCCGGCTAAGAAGTACGCGTCGGGTACGCCGATGCCGAACGAAATTGGTAAGGTGGAACGCTTCCGCTTTATCACTTCGCCCGATCTTCCGGCTGTTCAGGACGGCGGCGCTGCTGTTGGCGCTACTGGCCTGTATTCGACGACCGGAACGTCCATTGACGTGTACCCGTTCATCGTAACGGCGCAGGACGCTTGGAGCCAGATTGCTCTGCGTGGCAAGGAATCGATGGACCCCACGTTCATTCCTCCGGGTGCCAAGTCGAAGTCTGATCCGTTTGGCCAGCGTGGCTACGCCGGTACGATCTGGTGGAAGGCCGTTATGATCGAAAATGCGGGCTGGATGGCTGTTGGTAACGTCGGTTCAAAGACGTTGGCTTAACCCACTGGGGCCGGGAAACCGGCCCCTTCGCATCTGGAGATCACTATGTCTATGTACAGCACAGTTACTCAGTTTCTTTCCGGCATTTCGGCCGAAAGGGACCGCAACGCGGTTTTTCAAACGGCTTCGCCGTTGGCGGATCGATACAACTCGGTGGCTACGTCTACTGCTGGGCTCGTTATTACCGCAACAAGCGGCACTAAGGTCCCCAAGATCGGCTCGGTGGCTTTTCAGGGCATTGCGGCGGGCGTGCCTGTAACCATTGCGGCTTCTACGGATATGCCTGCTTTGGTGGGGTCTATCACGGCGGCGTACTACAATGTCTACTGCTTCTTTATCGATAGTGCTAGTGTCGTCACAAGCGCAATGGGTACCGAAGGAGCGTCACTTGCGGCCGTAAAGTTCCCCCAGTTTCCGACTGGAAAGGCTCTTGTAGGCTATATTATCGTGACCTACGCAAGTGCGTTTGTTGGTGGCACTACGTCACTGGGAACCGCAACTACGGTCTACGTTAGCCCTGTTGGCGCTTTTGACCCGAACGTACTAATCTAAAGTCTCGATGGAACCAAGGCGTTCAAATTTCTGAACTGCCAACCCATTTGAAGGATATATATTATGGCAACTTTTACTCAGCCTGTTGGCCTGACTATCAATCTTACTAACGCCGGGTTTGTTGCTGGTACAACCAGCACTTACACGACCACTGCAACCACCGCGTTTGCAATCAACGGAAAGTTCGGCACAACTCTTGCCGCTCAGACCAACACCGCGTCGCCTACGGTAGACGCAAATACGGGCGTCGCTTTTCCGGCTATTCTGGCCGACAACTGCGCTGCTTTGGTGTGGGGCACCACTCTTGCGGGCACTATTGCTGTGTGTCAGGGGCCGAGTGTCGCCCTTGCTCCCGGCGTAACGACCACTGTCGGCGCGTTTATTGCGGCTCCGCAGTTCCCCGCTCTTCCGGAAAACTTCTGTCCGATGGCTTACCAGATTGTGCGTGTCTCGCCCACGGGCGCGTCATTCACTACGGGTACTACCAGTTGGACTGCGTCCGGTATTACTTGTACTGTTATGAAAAATATCGTGACTCTGCCGGATCGTCCGCAGATCGCTTAACCAACTGAGGTATATCAATGGAAACCGTAACTCCTCCCGTTCGTAGAAACCGTCGTGAACTTCACATGGCGGACATTAACATCGAACAAAAGGCCAGCATTGCTTCCATTGAAGACCACGAGCCGGACGTTATCTTTGCGGAACCCGATACATCGCTCGATTATTTGAGCCTTTTGGCGTTCAACGAAGAACCAGTTACTATCCGGTTGGAGCCCACTGCGGATAAATTTGCTTCGCGGTGGGTTCCATGTTGGGTTAACGGCAAAGGCGCGGAAGTTTTGGTAAACGGAAGTTGGGTTGAATTTGGCTACTTGCCTGTTGCCCGACCGATTACGATTAAGCGTAAGTACGTTGAAGTCCTAATCCGTTCCAAACGGGATACTGTTAATACCGCTGTAATTGAACGTGACAACGAAGATCCGCAGAATATGATTGAACGGTCAACAACTTCGACGGCTTTGTTTTCCGTGCTAGAAGACCGTAACCCGAAAGGGGCTGCTTGGGCTACCGAACTACGGCGTAGAGCCGGATGACATTCCTCGAACTATGCCAGAGAATGCGACAAGAGTGCGGCATCTCTGGCACGGGGCCGTCTACGGTTGTAGGTCAGACAGGTAATCTTAAGCGTATTGTTGACTGGGTCAACACGGCTTGGATGGACATCCAAACTGCTCATCCGGATTGGGATTGGATGCGTACAAGCGCGTCTTTTCCGACGGTTGCTTCGCAAGCAACGTATGAATTGGGTACTGGCACGGGCACTGTAGGTGTCAGTGTTGCAACTTTTGGCCGTTGGGATCGCGATACGTTTCGTAATTACGATACGTCTATAGGCACCAACAGCGAAGTGTTCATGGGTTTTATCCATTACGACACTTGGCGCAACGCCTATATGTACGGCGCGCAACGGGCGGTCACTACGCGCCCTATCAACATGTCTATCTCTCCTACCAAGGCTATAACCCTTGGCCCGCCACCAGCAGCGGGGTACACCATAACGGGAGACTATTTTTACGCGCCGCTTAACATGACGCTGGACGCCGATGTTCCGGCTTTGCCCGCTCAGTTTCACATGGCCATTATTTACAGGGCCATGATGTCTTACGGCGCTTATGAAGCTGCGCCGGAAGTGTACCAACGGGGCGAGCTTGAGTTTGGCAAGCTGATGCGCCGCATGACCGCTGACCGAATACCAGAAACAATCTGGGGCGGGGCGTTATGTTAACGATGTCCCCCGTAAAGTACCGAGCGTTTACTTTACAAGGCGGATACGATTTAACCACCCCATCCCTTACACTGAAACCCGGTGCGTTTCGCACGGGGCAAAATTTTGTTCTCTCTGTTACAGGGGGCTATTCGCGTGTAGGCGGCTACGAACGCTACAGCGGAAAACCTAAACCTAGCGATGCTACGTACACTTTTGTGCAAGTGGTATCGTTTACAAATACGCCCTCTGTAGGCCAGACGCTAACGCAAGCTACTAGCGGGGCGACGGGCTATATTTTTTCGGTTGGGTCAAATTTTGTTGCGGTAACCAAAGTTACGGGAACTTTTGACTATACCCACGCCGTGTCCGTCGGAGCCACTCCTATTGGCACCGCGACTACAACAACTCAAGTGGCTACTGCGCTTGAAAATGCCCAGTATTTAAATCTTGCTGCGGACGTATACCGAGCGGACATAGCCGCCGTGCCGGGCTCAGGAGCAGTGCTAGGCGTTGTTGGGGCGGTATTTTCGGGTGTTGATTACGTATATGCTTTTCGGGCTAATACGGGCGCTACGGCTGTTGATATGTACCAGTCGTCCGGCTCAGGCTGGACGCAAGTTACGTTCTACAACGAAGTTGTTTTTACCGCCGGAGGAACCGCTACACCCGCCGACGGAGCCGTGCTAACGCAAGGCGGTGTGACCGCAACTGTTAAGCGTGTAGTGCCGCGTAGTGGGTCTTTTGCGAGTTCAACCGCAGCGGGCGCGTTTATCATCACCAACCCTGTAGGCGGCAATTTTGCGGCTGGAGCGGCTACCCTAACGGGCGGCTGCGCGGTTACGTTGAGCGGCGTACAGACGGCTATCACTCTGGCGATAGGCGGAAAATTTGAATTTGCTTCCGGTAATTTTTCAGGCCAATTGGGCACGTTGAGAATTTACGGATGCGACGGAGTAAACCGCGCGTTTGAGTTTGACGGCACCACATTGGTGCCCATTACGACTGGTGTCTCGCCGGACACGCCCAAACATTTAGCGGTTCACAAGAATTTTCTTTTTGTGTCTGTGCAGAGTTCTATTTTTTACTCGGGTATCGGGACTCCTTTTCGATGGTCGGTTGTTGACGGCGGCGGCGAAATTGCTACCGGCGACACGGTAACCAATCTTTTGGTCCTTCCGGGTAACCAGAACACGGGCACGTTGATTGTTACAGGACGTAGTAGTACATCAATGTTGTACGGCACGTCTGCTGCAACGTGGAATTTTACAACCTTTAACGGCGGCGTTGGAGGTACCGACTATTCAGCCCAAAATTTATCTGAAAGTTATGTGTTTGACGACCGAGGGGTTGTATCAATACAAACTACGTTAAACTTCGGTAACTTCGCTTCGGCAAGTTTGACTCGAAACATTCAAGCGTTTATTGATGACAAGCGCACAAAAGTTTCTTTTTCATCCGTGTCGCGACAGCAAAACCAGTACCGGGTATTTTTTACCGATGGCTATGCGCTCTACCTAACGCTACTAAACGGAAAGTACCTTGGTGCGGCTCCGGTCTATTTTAAAGACGCGGTGTACAGCGTTTGGGAAGGCGAATTGTCTACGGGCGCTGAAGTTTCATATTTCGGCGCAGCAAGCGGTGGGTACGTGTACCAGCTTGATGTAGGGTCATCTTTTGACGGCGAGCCTATCGAAGCTTTCTTTACGCTGGCCTACGATTTTGCCGGGGCTCCCCGGCTGAATAAGCAATGGCGGCACGCAAGTCTAGAAATGCAAGGCGACCATTACGCGGCTATTTCGTATGGCTATAACCTTGGCTATAACTCACCCGAAATAGACCAGCCTCTTACGGTAAATTACGGTACGTCTTTCCAATCCGCACCGGCATGGGATGTTTTTATTTGGGATTCTTTTGTTTGGGATGGCGTTATATTGGCACCGACAGAAGTTGATGTTGTTGGAACGGCTGAAAATATCCAATCGACTATCAGCTCAAGTACAGACTATATGTATCCTTTTACGGTGAATAGCGTTATCTACCATTACACACCGCGTCGGGGGCTACGATAAGCTATGAGCAATTCCTACTACAACCACGGAAGTTACCCCGTTACTGGCGCGCCGGGCGCATCTGCGGCGTTGCGTGCGGAACTAGACCTCGTTACGGCGGGGTTTGCGCTCTTACCCACACTTTCTGGCAATGCTAATAAGGCGCTAGTCATTGACTCAGGCGGCACCGCAGTTACCGTAACTACGGGAACTTTGGCGTTAGCGGGAAATTTGGCTACTACAGGTGCGTACAACACAACGCTAATTCAGGGCGCTTCAACCTCGTTGACGCTCCCCTTAGTGAACGGCACGCTGGCTACTTTGGCCGGTACCGAGACGCTATCCAACAAGACAATTGCTGCTTCGACATTGAGCGGCACGGTTTCCGGCGGTGGAAACCAGATCAACAACGTAATCATCGGTACCAGCACACCTCTTGCCGGTACGTTTACCACGTTAACGGCTACTACGGCCAATGTTACGGGCGTAGCAACACTTGCGACAGGAGCCGTTCTTAACACTCCAGCGTCCATGACTGCGACCAATATTACTGGCACAGCAGCCGGTTTGACTGCGGGTAACGTCACTACTAACGCCAACTTAACTGGCGACGTTACCAGTGTCGGTAACGCAACGACTCTGACTAATGCTCCTGTAATTGCTAAAGTTCTAACCGGTTATGTTTCGGGTGCGGGAACGGTAGCGGCTACAGATTCAATTCTGCAA
>Ga0114969_10003191_pt1 | contig 13254 bp, 12 predicted proteins | sample M_130807_MF_Meta_FD_87316 | JGI IMG/M metagenome (GOLD analysis project Ga0114969, IMG submission 87316) | Freshwater microbial communities from Lake Montjoie, Canada to study carbon cycling - M_130807_MF_MetaG | ecosystem: Environmental > Aquatic > Freshwater > Lake | place: Lake Montjoie...
AAGATACTCCTTATTTGTCACGGGCTTGCCATCTATGAACATCTGATTCCTGATATTTAGGATGAACCGATCTCGGTTGGTTGACCAGTTGCTCATCACCTGAATGGTGAACACCCCGTCGATGTAGTCGGTTGTCGGTGACAGCGAGTCGAAAGCCCTCGCCGTGAAGACGACATCCTTCGTTCCTCCGAAACCCCCCTGCCGCAACTTCGCCAAACCGAATGTGCCATAGTTGCTCTCCGTGTACCTTCTCGGTCCCTGTATCCCGTAGTCGAAGCCGAACATCTCCGCAGCCTCAATGTCGGACGGATCCTCGGGTATGTCGTTTGGAATGTCGCCGAAGTCCTGTGCAAATATCTCGTCGAGATCGTCCATCCTCCCGTACATTCGTCCCGTGTCGATGTTGAGCGTGAGGCTCGGGGGGAACTTGCCCCCGACTATGGCGTACTTCACCTGTCCAGTAGATGCCGACGACCACCCAAATATGCCAAACCCGCTCATACTCCTAGAAAACGATGCCTTGATGAACATCGTCACCGCACACTCGCTCGTCTCGCCCTCGTCGAGGAACTTGAGTTGCTCGTAGATGGTCGTCTTGGCTGAATTCCTACCCTTGAGCCTGTTGAGGAGAGCATTGGAATTCCATTGGATAGGCTCTGAAGTGGTCACCGCCCTCGGGTTCTGATCCACGATGTTCAACTCCCCGAAGTCACGGTCGGGGTAGTAGAACTCTATCGGTTGGATACCAACCATCGATGCCATCAGAACTCCCCTAAGTCGATCTGATTGTCGAGCGACTGCACGGTCACTTCGGGCGACTCTATGACTATGACAGGGTCAGTTCCGTATAGGGGCGGCTCCACCGTCACAGGTTGCTCCACCGAAGGCGGGGCGAACGCAGCCCCGATCTCATCCATTCCCACAGGCTCCTCGGTCACGGGCGGCTTCTTGCCGCAGGTCACCTTTGGTATTCCCGAACCCACAGCCTCACCGATGTCGGCGACCGTGTCCTGAACCTGACCGACGATATCGTTGACAGCGTTCGTAACCACCGTGACGGCGGAGAGGGTGAGTCCGTTTATCTTGGCAACGATATCTTCCATGGTCGGAAGAATGGAATCCAAGTCGGGAAAACCTAGGTCGAGGTCGGGAAGGCTGCTCATAAACCCGCAGATGTCGATCTCGGGGACGCTCGCCAACTCCCCCCTCACCGTCGATATCTCGTTCAGCGACTTCTTGGATTCCGAGTAGTTCGTCGCTGCGGGAACCACGACCATCCCCTGTATGCTGATCGCCTCGTTGGCAACCACCCTAGGACTCTCCTCAATGCTGATCGCCTCGTTGGCAACCACCATCGGCTTGTTCATACCGAGACTAGCATACTCCTCTATCTTCCTCTCTTGGTCCGTGCCGTAGGTCGAGATGTCCTCGGTCGTGTAGACATATCCCTGCTTGCTCCTTGAGGGAGCGGAGGATGCGACAGGAACCGTGTACTGAACCTTAGAGAAAGACATAGGTCACCTTCCCGCTGGAGGCGGCTCCTTCGACTTGACCTTGATGTCGGACGGACTGATCGTGCCGATCATGGAGTTGACGAAACCACGCATCTTGTCGAGGAATGTGCTTATTCTCGAAGCGTTCTCGCCCTCGGGGTTCAGATCGATCCTCGGTGCGACTATGACCATGTTCTTGTCGCTCGCAAGCGTGTAGGTTCCGCCTACCTTCTGTAGGAAGTTGCCCTTGACATCAACGGTCATGTTTCCACCCACGAGCATCTTCGCATCCCCCACCACCTCTATCTCCAACTCCTTGCCCATCATCACCTTGAGGGTCTGATTGGTGTTGAAGGATGCGTTCCCCTTCACGAGGATCATCTTGTCGTTCATCGTGATGTCCCACGAGTTGCCGACGACCTTCCTCACCTCGCTGCCCCTCGGGTGGATCTCCGTGAATGTCCCCGAGCAATGGTACCAATGCATCCTCTCCGCACCTGGAGTGTCGTCGTACTCGACGATGTGACCCGCCTGTGACTCGTAGACATTGTTGAACGGGTACTTCGCAGCATACGCCGTCTCGGGTTCCCTCCAGAAGCCGTAGAGAGCCGTGGCGCACGACTCAAGACTCTTCCTCTTCTTGGCGACGATGGTGTTCTCGACCTGCTCGTTCCTCGCAAGCCTGTTCGTGTCCGCCTCCCCCATCCGTGAGATGAGCGGATAAACCCCATCAGGATCGGAGAATCCCTGCTTGGGGTCGATGATCGGGTTCTTGGGTATCTGATACGGCTTCAAACCGACATCGTTCCTCGACTCCTCCATCGTCTTGAGGACACTTCTCCTCCTGCTGTCAACGGACTGCGCTATGAAATCGACCTCCCCAACAGGATCGGAGAACCTCACGAAATCCTTGTTCGGAGCGGAGACGGGTATCCTCACCGTGTTGATTCCCCCGACCGTACCGAACACCACGGGTTCCTGTCCATTCAAAGCGTCACGGAAGAACCCGATCACCCATGTCCCCTGAAGGATGCCTGTTGGCGACCATCCCTTGCCCGACATCGATGCGCTGTTCACGGGCATGACGACATTCGCCCATGGAAGGTCTTCGGTGGGAATCTCCCTCCTGTCATCCGTGTGCCACCCTAGCACACGCACACGCACACGCCCGATCTTGAGCGGGTCGTGGATGTCCTCGACGACTCCCTGCCACCAGACGAAGCCGTTCTTGCCCATGAACTCGGGATGTATTGGTTCGTGATTGTGCATTTCAAGGCTCTATGGCTAGTTCAGCCTTCTTGAAGTCGGCAAGAGGCTCGGGGAAGGAATCTCGGGAGAGGGTCATCGTCATAAGATGTTCCCTGTCCGTCACGACATGCTTGACGGTGGTCACCAAGTACCTGCCCTTCAGGTACTCATCCTCGAAGTCATCCTTGTTCTTGAGCGATTCCGAGGACATGATCTTGAGATCGACCACCTGACCGACCTTCACATTCGTATCCCCGTAGCAGTCCACGATGAGGTTCGTCGAGTTGATCTGATTGAGAAGCGATTGCCTGAGAAGAACCGTCTCCTCCGTCTCATGTATGTTCTGCAACCCCTTCATCGTGTAGGTGCTTGAGGGGTAGAACCTGATGTGCGACTCTACGGCGTTCGAGTAGTCGGTCTTTCCCGCAGGGACGAGCGGATTGTCCTCAAGGTGATTCCCTTGATAGGAGAAGGACTCGTCATACTTGAAGTGTGCGTTAGACCAAGCCTTGGTTGTCATGTCGTGGGTCAGCACAGCCGAGGAAAGCATCCCGAGAGTCTGCTGCTTCACCTTGTCTGTGACATCCTCGACGGTCATCGCCACGATGTTCCGCAGTTCCGATTCGATCATCCTGTCGCCGCTCTTGCTCCTAAACCCCTGCGGGTAGTCGGTGTATGTGAATGAAACAGGCTGTATCTTCAGCCTCGAAATCGGGACGAAGTGGTGCCCATCCGAGTTCTCGTACATCACATAGTCGCAGAGGCTTGTGTCGTACCTAGACCTCGCCCTGTGTGCAAGCCAATTGATCGCATACAGAGGGGTCCAATAGGGAATGACATACGACCTTGAGTCGAAGGTTGGTTCGACGGTCTTGATCCGTATCAGTCCGTCATCGTCCTCCCTGTCGGGTGACGCTACGATCCTCCCTCCGAAGCCCCCCTGTGAAGGCGAGAATCCTCCCTCCATCTCACTCCTCGTCACGGCTAGGTACTCGTTGAAGATGTTCTCCACCATCTTCGACACAGGCATGGAGACAAAGGACTTCGATATCCTCCTCTGCATGCTCTTGACCGACTGATGTGAGACGAATTCGATCCTCACCATCTGTGTGCTTGGCTGTATAGCCGCAACCCTGACCGAGATTTTGTATGTCCTGAAGCACAACTTGACCAACGATGATCCGCTGTAGGGAGTCCTGTACTTGATGGTCAGGGTCTCCGCACCGATGATGGGAAAGTGCTTCACGATGTTCAGCGAGTCGATGAGGGTGATGCTCCCCGACATGCAGTTGGAGAACATATCCTCGTAAAGGGTGAAGTTCTCGAAGATGCCCTTGAGGTTCATAGTAAAGCCCGTGTAAGACCGAAGCGTGATCTCGTCGATCACGACATCTCCTGGCTTCGTCATCGTGTTGCTGTCAATCTCTGCCAACTATCCATCCTTGTTTAGAAAAGGCTTCGGAAGTCCCGCAGCACGAGGTCGATGTACTCGGGTCGCATGACCCTTATGTTCCTCCTGCCGTCATTCACCCTCTCCTCATGCACCCTGTTGTTCACCAAGGTTGCGCTGCCGAGCGACTCTCCTCCCGCATCTTCACCCATGGGTATCTCCTCGTCCCTTCCCAAGACATACCTGTCGATGAGTGGGGATTGGCTTCCCTGCGGCTTGAACCACGGCGAGATGGTCTCCTCGTCGGAGTTCTCGAACCTGTTGATCGCATAGGTGTTGTCCTCCGTGATCCTCACGAGAGGCATCGATATCGTACTCCCCTGTGAATTCACCGTATTGAGGTCACGGGTCAGTAGGCTCCTGTCGCTTATCACCGTCGAGTTTCCCGCAGCCTGTCCCTGCAACCTGAACGATCCGCTCGCCACATCAACCACGATCTTGTACAGGTCTGGATCCCAAGACTTCACCGTAGCGGTGGCGACGACCGTGCCGAGATTGTTTTTCTGCTGCACGATGTCCCCGTTCTCAAGGTGGGGAATCCTCCTGTCGAACGCTCGGTTTACATCCGCATTCATCATCCCCACGGGGTCTACGAATAGAGCCTTTCCCCCGTAGGATGCCTCCATATGCTTCTCCATCTCGTTCATGCTCATCGGCCACGAGAAGTATGAGTCGTGAATCTCGTTGAACATGAGTATCAGCCAATGGTAATCCGCCCTTCCGTACACCCTGTATGCGAGGGTTTCGGGCTTCTCACCGTCTTCGACCGTGTACTCAAGGGATGCCGACTGAGCCTCCTTCACAGAGTCGAGTATCCTCGCTCGTGAGAGGATGTTCTTGACCACGACATTCCCGCCCTCGTAGTTCGGGTATGCGACATTCGGAAGGAAGTCGAAGTATCCCATGTGTTATCCTCATGCGGTCGGAATGCCCGCAACATCAATCCCAAACCGCTCTCGGGTAAGGATCTCCATCTCCGAAAAAGCGAGATCCAACTTGATCTTGGTGGGAGATGCGCCGAAGCCGTCCGACTCGAATGTCGAGAAAGAAGTCTCCTCCCCGTAGGTAACCTTTATCTCTGTAAGGGCGCACTTGAAGATGTACGGCATGTAGGTGTTGTTCCTACCGTCGCCCTGTAGGAAGTAGATTTGGAACTCGGCGGGATAGTCGAGGAAGCGACCCGAACCCTCGGATCGCTTGGGGTGAGAGAAAAACTTGAGGGCGTTGATGATCTCGTGGCAGTTGAGCATCTCGCTCCTGCTCTTCGGAAGGAAGGTGTATCCGAAGGAGAACGACCTCCTCTTGACCTCCTTGAAGATATGGAGCGACATAGGATTGACTACCTGCCGCTGCTGCGCCGATGCGAGTTTGGCGAAAGCACCCGATTCCGCCCCAACGGTATCAGACAGTTTGTCCAGTACCTTCAGATTCGACAGGGCGATCTTCTTGCCCATATCCTTCGCAACATCGGCATTTCCCTGTGCAAGAGCCTTCGGCAACTTGAGCAGGTCAAGTGCGCTCATGTTCGTGTCCTCATACTCGAACCCATATTGGAAGAGTATTCCCGTGGGCATATACAGGTAGATCCTATGAAGGACGGGAGCCGTGGTTCCTCCGAGACCCGTCTGTTCCTCGGTATACGAGTCCCTTCCCAAGCCAAGACCCTGTAGGTTCCCCCCCATGAACGAATTTGTCAGAATGCTGACTATCTGCCCTCCCGCCGCAGCCGCTCCCTGCACACCCGCTCCCACGATGTCAGCAAGATCGGCGACTTTGTTGTCTGTCTGCGCTTGGTTCTGTGCCGCACCAATTGCGCTAGCGATGTCCTCTCCGAACTTTTGGAATGTCTGCCGCTTCGTGGCGAGATGCGTGGGATTGTTGTCCCAAATCTCTATGCACATGGCGTTCTGATGCTCGGGATGGGACAGTATCTCCTGCGGGTACCTGTAGAACTTACGGTCCCTCGTGTCCTTGCCACGGTCGTAGAGCCTCCGCTCGAAATCAGACCTGTTCTTACCGAGAAGGAGGCTGTCGATTGCGAGGGTGGTGTCGTATGTCTGCGGCTGGTTGTACGGGTTCGCCATCTATCGCCTATTTAGCGACTCACTCGATAAATAGGAAAAGGGGGAAAGCCGCCATCGCCGCCAACAAGTCGCACAAGGGACTCTACCGACCGAAGAACCCGAGCAAGTACAAGGGTGATCCATCGATGTGCTTCTACAGATCGCTTTGGGAGCGGCGGGTGATGACATTCTGCGATGAGAACGACTCCGTGGTGGAGTGGTCCTCCGAGGAGATCGTCGTTCCGTACATATCCCCCTTGGACGGAAGGCGGCACAGGTACTTCGTTGACTTCTGGGTGCGGCTGCGGAAGCCCGATGGGACTGTTGAGGAGTCTCTGATAGAGGTCAAGCCGAAGCGGCAGACGGTGAAGCCCGAGCAGCCCGCCACCAAGAGGGTCTCCAAGACAAAGATCACCGAGATCAAGAATTGGCTCATCAACTCGGCGAAGTGGGCGGCGGCGAGGGACTACTGTGAGAACCGTGGGTGGAAGTTCATGCTCCTCACCGAAGAGAACATATTCGGGAGGAAGGGATGAGCAAGAAGGAAGCGGCGAAGGTACTGACGCAGTTCCAGAGGACCAACATCCGACTGAACGACGACAGGGCTACCCATTGGCTCGCAAAGAATCTGTCGAAGATAAAGTCGCAGATGCGCCCTTATGCATTCATCGACTCGTCGAAGACCATAACCAAGAGGAGCGAGATGACTCCAGGCAGGATGGTCTTCTACGGGTATGACCCGAAGACGAAGGACAGCCTCGACTTTTGGGATGACTTCCCCATCGTCATAATCCTCCATCCCAAGCCCAAGGGGTTCCTTGGTCTCAACCTTCACTACATCCCTCCCAACATGAGGGCATACTTTCTCAACGACCTGATCGACTATGTGGATGACCCGAATTGGGATGTCTACAACAACTACAAGGCACTCATAAAGGTGACCTATCCGATCCTGAAGTACACGAAGAAGATGTACCCGTTCAAGAACTGCATCAAGCGGTACCTCTTCAACCACATAGTGTCGGACATCGCATTCATTCCCTCGGTGGAATGGAAGTCCGTCCCCTTCTTCCCCTTGGACCAGTTCCAGGGAGCGACGAGGGAGGATGTGTGGAAGTTGGCACGATAGATACCTACCGACATGGCATTTGATTTCAAGTCGGAATTCCTCTCGGCAAAGGAAAGGTGGACGAACGGTTCAAGGCAACCGACCTCTCCTTCCTTCATGGACCTCGCCCATGCCCGAAACAGGGAAACGGGGTTCATGTCAGCCAACAGGTGGCTTGTCCTGATCATGCCGAATCAGAACATACGGACTGCGGTGGACATGCGGTTCGTCCCCGATGTCGGACGGCTCGCCTCCACCTGCCGAAGCGTGACCCTCAACGAGAAGTCGTGGTTCACCACCGAGGAGAACTACATCAACTCGGGTCCGACGAGGGTCATCCCCTACAAGAGGAACACGAACAACAGCGGCGGGATCAAGTTGACCTTCAACTGCGGCTCGGACATGTTCGAGCGGGAGTTCTTCGAGTCATGGTTTTCCTACCTACAGAACCCCGTGACCCGACAATGGAGGTTCTACGACGACTACGCCCGTGAGAGCGAGGTCTTCGTCCTTCTCCTCCCCAAGCAGGTGAAGGACTTCCCCATGGCGATGGAAGCCATGCAGCAGGGGAAGATCACAGGAGTCCGCCTCACGGAGGTGTATCCATACGGCGTGAACCTCAACGGAGGCACTCTCGGCTACGAGGTGGCACAGTCACCCCTCTCCGTGGATGTCACCCTCATGTACCGTGACATCGTGCCCATCAAGGACTACAGGCTCGTCTACCAAAACTCCATCCCGACCGTCACCGAAACGGGCTATCCGAAGATAGAGGAGACGCAGTACGAGCGGATTATGAAGAATAGCCAGTACAACCTGAACAAGGCGGTCAACGGCTTCATCATGGGCGTGGAGGAGGAGAGGACCAAGTTCATTGCGAGGCAGGAGGGAATATCCCTCCTTGAGGCATACGCCAAGCAGTTGGACGAATTCAAAAGGACCGAGGACTTCCCAAGAGCCGTGGACGGGCGGGTCGTATACTCGACCCCGAGGCAGGGAGGTCTCGACTACGGGCTGACCCTGCTGTCGCAGACGCAGGGCTTCTTCGGCACAGGATACTTCGGCGGCTAGTGAAGGCAAACCATAGGAGAGAATGAAATGTCCCTTAGTGGAATCATCGCATCGACACCGAGACACACGACCGTGCTTCCCGTGAGCGGGAAGAAGATCGAGTACCGACCGTTCGTGGTCAAGGAGGAGAAGATCCTCCTCATGGCTGCGGAGACCAAAGATGAGAAGAGCATCTACAGCGCAATAAGGGAGGTCGTATTCTCATGCACGGCGGGGAAGGTGGATGTCACCAAGATCCCCCTCACCGACATGGAGTACCTCTTCCTCCAACTGCGCAGCCATTCCGTAGGAGAGACCACGAAGCCAAGCATCAAGTGCCTCAAGTGCGGTTCGCCGAACGAGTGCGAGATCGTGCTAAAGGACATCGTCCCCATGACGAACCCCTCACATAAGAAGGTCATCCCCATCGTCGATGACATCAGCGTGGTGATGCGGTATCCCACGATGGAGGATGTCGAGACCATCGGCGAGGGCACAGAGGTCGAGAGGACATTCCGCCTCATCATCAGGTGCATCGACAAGGTTCTCCAAGGAGACACCGTCCACAACGCATCCGAGATGGGCGAGGACGAGGTACGGGGATTCGTGGACGAGATGACGCAGGATCAGTTCAGGAGGCTGTTCTCGTTCCTTGAGACCATGCCGAGGATGGAGCGAAAGGTCGAGTTCGTCTGTGGAGAGTGCAATGAGAAGAACGAGCAGGTACTCAAGGGGATCGCAAATTTTTTCTAATAGCCTCCTCCCACGACAGCCTCCTAAACATGCTGTCGGTCAACTTCGCCATGATGCAGCACTTCTACTACTCGCTGCATGACATAGAAGGCATGATGCCGTGGGAACGGAGGGTCTACATCGAACTCCTGATGGAGCATCTCAAGGAAGAGAAGGAGAGGATGGACTCCCTGAACCAAAAGAAGTAAGGAAGAGAACACATGGCGGAATCGACCAACAATCCTAGCGGCATGGGGGGAAATCCAGGACGACCCTCCGTCAACGACCAAGGCGCTGTGCAGCCGAACTTCGCACCTAACCCTCCGTCGAGCAAGTTCCCCTCCCCTGAGGAGCAGATGGCAGGGAAGTCTTTCAATGCGTTCGTTGACAAGAACAACGAACTACAGAAGACCGTCGAGAAACTGACGGCTTCCCTACAGCAGACCATCACACAGCAGCGTGAACTCCGTGAGAGGCTCGACAAGTCGGCGGTCGCCGAACAGGAGGCTCGGGAAAGGGAGATGAAGGCTCGTGCCGAAGCCGAGGCGCAGTACACAAAGTACCGTGACTCCGAAGGCAGGTGGATGGCGGGTGCCGAGCCTCTCCGTGTGAAGATGGAAGAGGATCTCAGGTCTTTCGGCGAGGAGACCGAGAAGGCTGCGAAGGAAGTCCTCGACACGGCAAAGGCTCTTGAGAAGAGTAACGCCGAGATAGAGAACGAGCGCAAGACTCGGGCGGATGCAATCGACGAGATGCGTCAGTTCCGAATCCATGTTCGGGATGTCAGTTATGAACTCGCCGAGGACATGGGCGATGCCCTCAGAAAGACCATGTCGGGCTTCGCCAAGTTCGACGACCAACTTGAGGACTCCCTTCAGGACATTGCGAAGGAGTCCGATGAGTTCCTCGAAGGCGTGTTCAAGGAGAGGGTGGAGGCGGAGAAGACCGCCACCGAGGCTCTCCGCAAGGCAAACATCGAAAGAGCCGCAGCAGCGGCGGCGGTGGGAATAGGGGAGAAGAGAACCGCTGATGTGTCTGCGTTCGGCACGAGCCTCGCCATGGGGGGCGGGATGGTCGGCATCAATCAGATCAAGGATCAGATCAACGCCGTCACCGAGGCACAGATGGCTTCCTTCAGGGCGGCGAACCCCGATGCCACCAAGGAAGAGGAAGAGGCTTACAGGGAGAAGAACATAACCCTGAGCAAGTCGGTCGTCCTTGAGAAAATAAGGACGGAGCAGGAGAAGGAACTACTCGAACTGCGAAGGAACCAGGTCGAGGAGATCGTGGGGCAGACGGGCATGAGCCGTGGTGCGGCGGTGGCGGTGGCGGGTTCTGGCAACTACTCCAACCAAGAGAAGGAGTTGAAGAAGAGGCATGATCAGGTGATCGCCTCCCTGAACAGGCTCAACCAACCCCAACTCTCCATGCTCGCCGAGATGAAGGAGGAGCAAGTCCGTGCCGCCGAGCGTGATGCCGAGGCGGAGGGCGATGTCCCCGAATGGGCGCAGAGGCTCATCGACACATACATGGTCGGGACACAGGAACTCCGAGAATCGCTGTCGGGTCTGTTCGATCAGGACGGTGCGGGAAAGTGGTTCAAGACCATCATCTTCATATTGTCCGTGGTCATCGGTGGAGTGGTCGGCTACATCTACACCTACATTCAGAAGGTGTTCAACCTCCTGTCGGGCATAGCGAAGATCTTCCCTTCCCTCACCAAAATCTTCTCTGCCGTTGGCGGAGGCGTAGGAGGGGTTTTCGGACGGATAGGCGGTGCGTTCACCGCAGTCGAACGGAGCCTTTCGGGGATTCTGCGGGGTATTCCGTTCATCGGAAGGTTCCTCGCATTCCTTCCACGAGTGATGAACGGTCTTCGCATCGGCTTCAATCTCGTGTCGAAGTTCTTCCTGCCCCTCAACATCCTCATCACCGTCATACAGGGCATCGTCGGTGCCTTCAGGGGATTCGGCAAGGACGGACTCAAGGGTGCCATCATCGGCGCAGTCGCACAAATCGTCAGCGGACTTACCTTCGGGTTGCTCGACTTCGAGAAGGTGTTCGGCTTCATCAATGAATCGTTTGGCGAGTTGGTCGATGCCTTCCTGACCTTCGGCAAGCAGGTCTACAACAACATGATCAAGCCGTTCGTCGATGCCTTCGGCAACATCGTCGAGATATTCCAAGGCAACGGAAACCTGTTCTCCAAGATCATCAAGACGGTCGTGGAACTCCTGCTCGCCACAGGCAAGTTCCTCGTGGGAAGGCTGATTATGACCTTCGTGCAGATCCCCGTCCTTCTACTGAAGGCGGCATTCTATGTCGCAAAGTTCTTCTACTACGACATCCCGAAGATGCTCATCGATGCCGCCGTGTGGGTTTACAACTGGATCACGAGCGGCGAGTGGCTCAACGACTTCCTGTCGTTCGGAGACTGGCTCTACGACAAGATGGTGACCTTCTTCAGCGACATCATCAACTCTATAGCCGATGCCCTTGGTGAACTGCCGATAGTCGGCGACTACATCAAGAAGGCGATAGGAGGGGGTACGCCCACTCCAACGAAACCCTCTCTGACCACCGCCAAGTCAGGATCAGGATACACCCCCCTGATGGGTGCGCCGTTGGTCCCGATCTCGTCCCCATCGGGCGGGGTACAGTTCGCCGCAATGTCGATGCCGCAGTCGTTCGCTGGATCCACCATGTCGAATGCGGCGACAACCACCTCCATGTCGCAGTATTTTGCGAACAGCAGGATGGCTACATCTGTGATCAGCGCACCGTCCACCGTGGTCGCCGCAGGTGGTGGCGGAGGTGGTGGCACCACCGTGCTGTCCCCGAGAACGAGCCGCAACAACGACCCGACATACAGGGCGTTGCTGTTCCAAGAGGCTCCCTCCCTATAACAGCGGCACAATCCCTTGAGATTGCTTGACTTGGCATGGCTGTAAAGTACCTTTTAGGTAAGGAGAAAGCCATGACCAACGCCACCAACCGAGAAACCTCCAAGTACGCCGAGATCATGGGGGGCAACCTCAAGCAGATGTCCGAGATCGAACTCGGACGGGCGGTCGTTACGCTCATCGACCGCTACATCCCGAACATGATCGCCGTGTTTTCGCATCCTGCGGACATCATGGTCTACCGTCAGCGTCTCGTGGCGGTGATGGCTGAACTCACCCTCCGTCAGTAGCGGGAGTATGCGAAGTTGTTCGAGATCCGCCGTTTCGCTTGAACGGCAAGCAGGAACTCGCCTTCGATTGGAACGAGCGCATCGCCAACAACGACATCGTCGTGGTGGTCACGACCGACTAAAAGCGACAACCCCCCTTGCGGGGGGATGCCGTTCGGTCGCATCAGGGGTTTCAGTCCTCGTCGTCAGCCAACTTCTTGAAGTAGGCAAACGCATCGTCATTGTCATCGGTCTTCGCAGCCTTGGCGGGGACTGCGCTCTTCTTGGGAGTCGGATCAAACGGACCCTCGTCCGCCGCCCTCATCTTGCTGCGAAAGTCGGACTCGGGCTTCGCATCCTCGGCACGGGTCGCAGAACCCTCCGCCACTCCACCCCTGATGACGATGGCGAGGCGGCTCGACAGTTCCTCGTAGGACTTGAACTGATCGGGGGCGACGAACGGAAGCAGCGGGTACTGCGTCTTCCAAAGGACTTCGAGACGCTTCTCATCGCCGTCGAAGATTGCGGACTGCGGTTGGAAACCCGACTTATCGTAGGAGACGAAGCCGCTCTCACGGTGCGACTTCAACTTGAAGTTGGCACCCTTCCACAAGTCGAACGGATTGAACTTCGGCTCGTCGGGAGCCGTGGGGTTCATCACTTCCTGCATCTTGTCGAAGATCTTCTTGCCGAACTTGTAGAGGAAGACCTTGCCATCGTTGGACGGATTGGCGGGATCGCTGACCACGAGGATGTTGCCGATATACGACAACTTCCTCTTGCGGTCACGGGCGATCTGCTTGTTTGCCTCAAGTCCGCTGTTCCATAGTTCGTTGTTCGCCTCGCAGATCGGACACTTCTTGCCGCTGATCGTGGTGGGGCAGTTTTCGATGAGCCAACCGCCCTTGCCTTGGAATCCATGGTTGAAAAAACGGACC
>Ga0114969_10003193_pt1 | contig 13244 bp, 9 predicted proteins | sample M_130807_MF_Meta_FD_87316 | JGI IMG/M metagenome (GOLD analysis project Ga0114969, IMG submission 87316) | Freshwater microbial communities from Lake Montjoie, Canada to study carbon cycling - M_130807_MF_MetaG | ecosystem: Environmental > Aquatic > Freshwater > Lake | place: Lake Montjoie...
AACGCATAGTATTGATATCATGGATATACAAAATGCGCGAAAGACTGCCGATGAAAATTTATCAAAAGGAGATAGGGCTTTAAACCTGACTTGGGAAGAAATGGGACCGGATAATGTTGGTGGTCGTGCTCGCGCAATTCTTTTCGATAAGGCAAATCCTAATCATGTTTTCGGAGGAGGTGTTAGTGGAGGCTTATGGGAATCTCAAAACCTTGGACAATCATGGACTCGTGTAAATGGATTTAATGATGCATCAATTTGGAATAATCAAAATATTTCTAGCATAGCACAAACTGCTGATGGGAATATTTATGTAGGAACAGGAGAATATTTTGGTTTTTTTACAACTTCAGTTGTTGGCGGGGCTACTGGTTTCCCTGGTGATGGAATTTGGAAATCAACAGATCATGGCGCAACATGGGCACATGTAAAAACAAGCGGTTCAACAAATCCATCTACTTCAACTGCATGGTCTTTTGTTACAAATTTGGCTTCAGGTGGAAATTTGTTTCCAAATAGAATATATGCTTCAATAAAAGCCGGAGGTAGTACTTCGGGTATTCAATATTCAGATGACGGCATTACTTGGTCTAATTGCACAAATGGAGCATCAGCCTTAATTGGTTTAGGCAGCGATGTTGAGGTTGCTTCAAATGGTTCAGTACACGCAATTGTTGGAAATAAATATTATCGTTCTTCAAATGGAGTTAGTGATTTTACAAACACAGGAATTACCGGATTGCCATCTTCAGCCTCAGTTAGCAGAATGGCTGTTGCGGTTTCACCTGGTAATCCAAATTATATTTATGTAATAGCAACTTATGGAACATCAACTGGTGATTTATTAAAAGGTGTATATAAGTCAACTGATGGTGGTTTAACTTTTACACAAATTGCTCCACAACAATCATCTAACAACAGTGTAAATTGGAGTCCGGTAACTCAAGGTACATATGCATTGGCATTAGGGGTTTCTCCTTCAGATGAAAATGTAGTTTTTATTGGAGGCTTGGATTGTTATAAATACCAAATGCAAACAAACGGTACTTATGCATGGAATAAAATTTCAAGATGGACTTACCCAACTTGGTATTCTCTTTATGTTCATGCCGATATTCATTCATTTGTTTTTCATCCGACTAATCCTGAAATAATGTTTGTTTCCTCTGATGGCGGTTTTAGTATGACCTCAAATGCAGCTGCTCCTCAGCCAATTTTTGGTACGCGTAATTTAGGATTTAATGCAACACAATTTTATTCTTGTGATGCTAGAGAATCTTCTGGAATATTTGTAGCAGGCGCTCAGGATAATGGAAATTTCAGAGTTGATTTTTCAGGTAATACTGAAAAAACCGGAGTGGAAATAAAAGGTGGTGATGGAGGTGATGTTCAGGTTAGTAAAGTAAATCCTAATGCAATATTTGCCGAATATGTATATGGAAGTGTTGAGCGCTCTTCAAATAACGGTCAGAGTTTTTTAGGAATGTTTGATACTCGCATTGATGCGGGACCGAGTGGAACACCCGATGGAGAACCAGATGCAGGAGCTGCTTTTATTGCTCCTATTTTACTTTATGAAAATGTTGCTTTAGTAAGTGATATTAATAAATACAGTAAATTTTTCCTTGGTGTTAATGGTGGGGTTTGGATGACTCAGCAAGCAATGAATTTTTCGGTTACGCCAACATGGTTTAAATTGAGTAAAACAACAATCAGTGGTGTTGTAATTTCATTAGCAATTACACCCGATGGAAAATCATTGTTTGCAGGAACTGAAGGAGGTAACTTGTATAGAATAGACGGATTAGACACTTCATATGCTTACGATACCTTAGGAGTTTTTTCACCTGACAGTATTGGAATTACCACGACATTGATTCATAGCTTTGGAGGAAGATTTATTACAGGCATCACTGTAGATAAAAGCAATTCAAATCATGTGATAGCTGTCTTGGGTAATTATGGAAATACTGATTATGTCTATGAATCAAACGATGCACTAACTACTGCTTTGTTTGCTAGTATAACGGGTACAGGGTTGCCTAAAATGCCAGTTTATTGTTCTGCCATTGATCCTACAGATGCAAATACAATTCTTATTGGTACTGAACTTGGAATCTGGGCTACAGAAAATGGAGGTTCTTCATGGACTGAACAAAATAATACAATGGCAAGAGTTCCGGTAACTAAATTGCGTCAATTAGTAGTTGGAAATTATCTTAATGCAATTTATGCGAGTACATATGGCAATGGAGTATGGAGAACATTCAGCAATTCTGATGTTTCAACTCAAGAACCTGAAACTATTAAGTCTGAATTGAAATTATTTCCGAATCCGGCTTCAGATGAAATTACATTCATCTCTCAATTAAGTTGGGGAAGCACCAATGTTACAGCAAACTTGATTGACAATAGTGGTAGATTGGTAAGAACTATTAATTATGGTAAAATGCCTGTTGGTATTTATAATCTGAAATTTGACCTGTCAAATATTGCCAGCGGAAATTATTTGTTTCAGGTTATTTCAGGTAATAATCAAGCGGTTTCTAAGTTAGTTATTGTTCACTAATATTTGAATTTTTAGATATCCCCTTTTTTGCAATAGCGGAAAAGGGGATTTTTATTAAACATTGTTGAAAAGAACGAGTAATAACTATATAGTTTATATTTAGTAAAAACGACAACAAATATTATTTTTAATCCTTTAATGCATAACACTAGAGCATCATATTATTTCAAAATTGCTGTATTTTGTATTTTAAGTATTGTTTTTATACTTAAAAGTAAAATTACATATGCTCAATGTGCAATACAAGAATCATATACATCAACTCCTGCACCTGGAGCAGGAAATGTATATGGAACCGGAACGACCGTAACATTTTGTTATACTTTAAATGGTTTTTTTCAAAATGGGTCTAATTGGCTCGATGGTTTTATAATAACACTAGGGAGTGGTTGGGATGCATCTTCTTTAACGCCTACCTTAACACCAAATTCATGTGATGGGGGAGGTGTTTGGGGATTTTATCAGAGTATAACAAGTAGCGGGACAGGAGGAACATTTGGTCCTGGTTTTTTTTATGATCGTTATGACTTCTTTGGTTTTTTAGATGGAAACCCAGGAAATGATTATGGAGATTTTTCTGTAACAGGTACATGTCAATGGAATTTATGTTTTTCTGTTAATGTTAATTCAACTTGTTCTAATTCGGATCTGTCTGTTAGTATTACAGCTGCAGGGGATGGGACAGTTGGTAGTTGGGTGTCAAACGATTGCCCAGGAATTCCTTTTGTATTAAGCTCAGCATCTTGTATTGCTTATTGCACAGGCTTTTCAGTTAGTGCATCAGGAGTTGATCCGGGATGTATTGGGAATAATGGTTCTGTGTCATCAGTAGTAACCGCCGGTACTGCGCCATATAATTATTTGTGGAGCAACCCTGGGAGTGCAACTTCATTAATGAATAATTTGAATGTAGGCACATATTTTATTACTGTAACTGACCAGAATAGTTGCGTTGCGATTGATTCTGTTTCTTTGGTTTTACCTCCAACTTTTACATTGGCTACTTCTGTTGTTAATGCTGCATGTTTGAGTTATTGCGATGGTTCAATTTCGCTTACTCCTTCGAGTATTGGATTGGCACCATTTGTATACCTGTGGAGTAGCAGTTTACCTTCAATCCCAAACCCTGCCAATTTATGCGCCGGATCTTATTCTGTTACAGTTACTGATGCTAATCAATGTACTGCTTATGATACTTTGGCAATAACGGAACCGACCGGGATGAATATTAATATGATTCCGACAAGTACAACTTGTAATGGAGGTTGCGATGGGACCATGACTGCAATAGTGTCATTAGGTACGCCACCTTATAGTTTGATTTGGTTTGATAATTCAACTGATACTTTTGTATCAGGACTTTGTGCAGGACCATATAATGTTTCTGCTACAGATGCAAATGGATGTACTTTATTAGGAAGCGGGTCGGTGAATCAGCCCTCAGCAATTATTATTAATACAAATCCACACAATGTGAGTTGCTCAGGTCTATCTGATGGCTGGGTAACATTTACACAACAAAATGCTACTTTGCCTTATTCATTAATCTGGATGCCAGGAGGAATTCCATTTGATACTTTAAAAAATTTATATGCTGGAAATTACAGCATTACTCTAACAGATTTTAATGGATGCACAGGAAGCTCAAATGCGATTGTTACAGAACCTTTGCCACTTTCAGTCACAGTTGTTACAACGCCGACTTCATGCCCGCTTGGAATTGATGGAAATGCAAGCGCATTGCCATCAGGTGGAACCGCACAATATTTTTACAATTGGATAAATCCTTCCGGATTAATATCTCCCTCAATTAACAATTTACCAATCGGATACTATGATGTTATTGTGACTGATTCTCATGGTTGTACCGCTACGGCTGGAAATACTGTTTTGTCTAATGAATTATTTACAGTCAATGCTTTCGGAGATACAACAATTGTTAATGGAAATGATGCAACACTTGGAATACAGCTGTCTCAAAGCGGTAATTATACTTACTCATGGACTCCTATTGAATTTTCAAGTTATCCGAATTCATTTGGCACATTAGTTAGCCCTACCACAACAACAACATATACCATTATTGTAATTGAAGATGGGACAGGATGTATCAATTCTGATAGTGTTGTTGTAATTGTTCTTCCAACTACATACATTTTTGTTCCAAATGCATTCACCCCTAATAATGATGGGTTTAATGATTTGTTTCAATTGATAAAAGGTGAAATAGTAAATATTAAGGATGTTCAAGTCTTTAATCGCTGGGGACAAATTGTATATAGGGATGTTGAATTAAACTGGGATGGAAACAACAGGGATGGCAAGGCATGTAGTTTTGGTGTATATGCTTATTATATAGTTTATAGTATTGAAGGGGATGAAACCAACTATCGAAAAGAAGGAAATGTAACTTTAGTAAGATAGAATTTGCAGTAATAAATTATTATTGAAATAAGAATTTTTTATTTCTTTCCCCATTGAATTTTCATCCAAACTCTTTCATGTAGATAATATAATCCTACTTTAGTAAATACTTCAGTAAAGCCTATTGCAAATGCTTTAGAAAATTCGTGAGTAACAAAAAATGAAATGATAATTGTATCTAATGTCCCCCAAAATCTCCAACTCATTCCTTTTACTAAGCTACGCCAATGATTATCCTTAAAAATTATGTGTTGCACATTGTCATATTTTGATGATGGCTCAATTGTTTTTGTTTGTCCAATATGAAATACCAACCAGGTTCGTTCATGCAGGTAGTATAAAAATATTTTAGTGAATAATTCTATAAAACCAATTTTCAATGCAGTTCCGATATTCCCTGTAAAAAGCCAGGAAAGAAAAATAGTATCGGCTGTACCGATTACTCTCCAGGTTATCCCTTTAATAACACTTCGCAAATGTGATTCTTTCACAAGACAATAGTAAAACGATTAAATCTATTTATCTAATAGAATAAAATGAAATTTGTAAACGGTATTTATCTTTCAAAGTTATTTTAATTAGAAATTTATCTTGCCTTTTACAGCATCAGACAAAGTTGTTCCATCAAGTATCCTGGCTGTTGAATCATGAACTTTCTTCATGATTTTTCTTATTTCACAGGTTTTTTCATCCTTGCATTCATCACACTTATGGTAAGCAATTTTGCTTAAACAACTGACCTGAGCAAGTGGGCCATCTAATAATCTTACGATTTGACCAATAGTTATTTTGTCAGCTGGCTTGCCTAAACTATAACCACCACCAGCACCTAATTTGCTGTGGAGAATTCCTTGTTTACGCATTTCCAGAAGAATAATTTCTAGAAATTTTTTTGGGATTTTTTCATGTTTTGCTAACTCAGCAATTTGAATAGGTCCTTTGTTTTTCTTTTCTTCTTTAGCAAGATAAATTATTGCCTGTAAACCGTATTTGGCTTTTTTTGAAAGCATAAAGATTTTATTTAAAGATGAATTACCTCTCCGTAAGCAGCGGCTGTAGCTTCCATAATAGCTTCACTCATTGTTGGGTGGGGATGAACGGACTTTATTATTTCATGTCCGGTTGTTTCTAATTTTCGAGCAACAACAACTTCAGCAATCATCTCAGTAACATTTGCACCAATCATATGAGCACCCAGCCATTCACCATATTTTGAATCAAATATTACTTTGATAAACCCCTCCTTTGCACCGGAAGCACTTGCTTTTCCAGAAGCAGAAAATGGAAATTTTCCAACTTTGATTTGATAACCTGCCTCTTTTGCTGCTTTTTCAGTAAAACCAACTGATGCAATTTCTGGTTGGCAATATGTACATCCCGGTATATTATTATAATCCAGGGGATGTGGTTTTTTTCCTGCAATATTCTCAACACAAATTATTCCTTCAGCAGAAGCAACATGGGCCAATGCAGGACCTTTTACAATATCCCCGATAGCATAATAGCCTTTAATATTTGTTTGATAAAAATCATCAACTAAGACCTTGCCTTTTTCTGTTTTAATTCCACAGCTCTCTAATCCAATATTTTCAATGTTGGTTGAAATTCCTACAGCGGATAAAACAATGTCACAATCCAGAATTTCAATACCCTTTGCTGATTTAATTGTCACTTTACATCCAGAACCAGTTGTATCAACTTTTTCAACTGAGGCTCCTGTCATGATACTAATTCCTTTCTTTTTATAAATTTTTTCTAATTCTTTAGAAACTTCTTCATCTTCAACAGGAACTATTGATGGCAGAAATTCAACAACAGTTACCTTAGTACCAATTGAATTATAAAAGTAAGCGAATTCAATTCCAATGGCACCCGCACCTACTACAATCATGGATTTTGGTTGTGCTGGTAAATTCATTGCTTCACGATAACCGATTATTTTTTTTCCATCTTGTTTAAGATTAGGAAGTTCTTTTGATCTACCGCCTGTTGCAATAATGATATTCTTAGAAGAGTATTCGGTTTTTTTACCGGAAGCATCAGTAATTTCAACTTTATTTCCCGGTTTAGCAATACCGGTTCCCATAATGACTTCTATTTTGTTTTTCTTCATGAGAAACTGTACGCCTTTGCTCATACCAGATGCAACATCACGGCTTCGTTTAACAATTGCATTAAAATCTGCTTTTGATTCGCCTACTGAAATTCCATAGTCTGAAGCATGTTGAAGGTATTCGAAAACCTGCGCGCTTTTTAATAACGCTTTTGTTGGAATGCATCCCCAGTTTAGACATATTCCACCCAGGCTTTCTTTTTCAATGACAGCAGTTTTTAATCCCAATTGTGAGGCGCGTATTGCAGCAACATATCCGCCAGGGCCACTTCCAATAACTATTAAATCAAAGTTCATTAGTTCTATAGATTTTTAATGGGCGAAAGTTAAACAGAAAAACTTTTTATTAATAAAACAAAAAAGGCCAGCACAAGCAAGCCTTTTTATTGTTTTTTAAAGGTAGTTTTACCTTAAATCAACTACTTCAATACCGGGATGATCTTTTGCATTGAATGTAAAATAAGTATCAATTAATACTGGGTTGGGAGTAAGTTTTACAATTTCGTAAGTATATCTGCTTCCATTTTTATCAAAGACTTTTGCTGAATAAATAGTTTTCGCTGCTTTATCAATCATCAATCTTACTTTAAAATAAGGTTTGTTTTTATCGTTAGGTGTCATATCGATTACCTGATAAATTTTGGCATTGATTGTTTGTTCTTCAACATACCCGCAAAGAAAATTCTTTTCATATATAGTAAATATCTGAGTAGGTGTAATTGCATCTTCATCTGGTTCATATGTATTTAACTGCACTTCATTGGCATCCTTTAAAAAAGTCCAGATTTTAGCATTATCACAGGTGATTTCCTGATTTGCTAATTCCAATTTGTACTTGTTTCCTTTAACATATAAAGTTCCTGATTGAGTATCAGTTACCTTATTATTTGCCCCTTCGGTTTTCATAGTGAAAGAAGCTTTTACTGATGAATACGCTTTATATTTTGCGCTTACACCATTAAGAATGGTTGTTGCTGTTTTTGTATCAGGTGTTTGAGCAAATGAATTTGCAACACAAATAAACAAGCATGATGCGAGTAGGAGAGAGGCGATTTTTTTCATTTCGTGGACAAATTTATACTTTCTCGCCAAGGTTATTCAAGAACTGTTCCAAAGCATAAGAATCCTTAATTAGAACCTCCCGAGCCTTGCTTCCCTGATTAGGGCCAACAACTCCGGCTTGTTCTAATTGATCCATTAATCTGCCAGCGCGGTTGTATCCAAGTTTCATTCTTCGCTGTATTAATGAAGTGGATCCTTGTTGGTGTTGAACAATCAACCTTGCGGCTTCTTCAAACATTTCATCTCTTTCATCAGGATCAAATGAATCGTCTCCGCCTTCTCCTTCCTCATCGGCTACTTCGGGTAATAAATGAGCATCTGGATATCCATGCTGGTGACCAATGAATTCAGTAACTTTTTCTACTTCAGGGGTATCAACAAATGCACATTGCAAGCGAATGACTTCGCCATTAATAGAAATCAGCATATCACCCCGACCAATTAATTGTTCGGCACCACCAGTATCAAGAATTGTACGCGAATCAATTTTAGAAGAAACTTTAAATGCAATTCTTGCCGGGAAGTTGGCTTTAATTGTTCCGGTGATAATATTTACCGAAGGTCGTTGAGTTGCAATGATTAAGTGAATACCAATAGCCCGTGCTAACTGAGCTAAACGAGCAATCGGAGTTTCTATTTCTTTACCAGCGGTCATAATCAAATCGGCAAACTCATCAATCACTAATACGATGTATGGAAGGAAGCGGTGGCCTTTATTTGGATTTAAGCGACGCGAAATAAATTTCTCGTTGTATTCTTTTAAGTTTCTGCAACCGGCCTCTTTTAATAAATTATATCGTTGATCCATTTCAATACAAAGTGCCTTCAAAGTATTTATTACCTTTTTGGTATCAACAATAATTGGTTCTGCTTCTCCGGGGAGTTTTGCTAAAAAGTGTTTTTCAATAATGCTGTATAAACTTAGCTCTACTTTTTTAGGATCGACTAACACAAACTTTAATTGCGATGGATGTTTTTTATACAACAGCGAAACCAACAAAGCATTTATCCCAACCGATTTTCCTTGACCGGTTGCACCCGCCATTAACAAGTGTGGCATCTTTGAAAGGTCTGCAATAAAAATTTCGTTGCTGATTGTTTTCCCTAAAGCAATTGGTAAATCGTAAGAAGTATTCTGGAATTTTTCTGATGCTAGCAAGGTGCGCATGCTTACTACTTCTTTGTTAATGTTAGGAACCTCAATGCCAATAGTGCCTTTGCCTGGAATTGGAGCAATAATCCGAATGCCCAATGCAGCTAAACTCAACGCTATATCATCTTCCAGATTTTTAATTTTACTGATACGAACACCTGGAGCAGGTATGATTTCATAAAGTGTAACAGTAGGGCCTACTGTTGCTTTTATCTTATGAATTTCAATTCCATAATTCTGAAGTGTACCAATGATTTGATTTTTATTGCGCTCAAGTTCTTCAGTATCAATCTTGACTTTCTCTGTTCCATAAACTTCGAGCAAATCCAATTCAGGATACTTGTAGTTGCTTAAATCAAGAGTTGGGTCGTATAAACCAAGGGGAGTGTTATCAATTTCTTCAGCAGTTTCTTCCACAGGTGTTTCCACAATATCCAATTCTAAATCCTCATCGTAATCTGCATTAAAAGGCTCTTCAGTTTCCTCTGCTTCCACTTCCTGATTTAATTCCAATACCTGTGACGATACAACCGGTATTGCAGTGAAAGTGTTTGATAACGGAATTTCGTTGTTGGGTTCTTCTTTCTTCTTGTTAGAGGTTTCGCTGAAAGCCGGAGTTGCCTGAGTAGGAACTATAGTGAATGCATTTGATTTATCAACGGTTACAATTGAATGTTGTGTTTCGTTTTCATCGGTAACTGCTACTTCTTTAGCAGCTCTTTTAAAATTAAAGTTAAATGTGGCAATCAGGTAGCCGAGAATTCCGGATATCATTAATGCGCCTGTTCCTATTTGACCGAGATAACCAAGCAGAATATCGTTTAAGTAAATTCCGAATGCGCCGCCATAAGGGAAGGATTTGTTCTGGAAAATGAAAGCAAGTGCAGGGGAAAGAATTAAAGTAAGTGCAAAACAATGTTTGAATATTCTGAAAGTTGGAAGAATCTTCTTTTCAATCAACCGATTTATTCCATAAGAAAATATAAAGGGTAAGGTTAAAAATGCCGTTAAGCCATAGCCATTCCAGATGAAGAGGTGAGAAATGTATGCTCCAAGTTTACCCATGTGGTTTTCGGCTTTGATACCTGCATCAAAAAATACTGACCAGCTGAATGGGTAAATAGATGAACGGTCCATTGCCCCTGTGAAAAAGTAGGAGATAAATGAAACACCAAGAAACACAGTGAACAGAAGCAGAAAGAGGCCACTTAGTTTTTTAAACTTTTCGCTTCTTATAAACTGAATGGTTTGTGAGAATGCTGAAGGAGCTTTTTCTTTCTTCTCTTTTGTTTTCTTTTCTTTTTCCTCCTTGGGTTTTTTATCGCGGGGAGCTTTTTTCTTCTCCGGTTTAGATGAAGTCACCTCATCCATTTCTTCTGCTTCAACCAATTCTTCTTCATTTTGTTCTGCCAGTTCTACAAACTGATCATCTATTTCCAGATCAATTTCTTCCTTTTTTGGTTTTAAGCGGTTGCCTAATTTTTCTGCCATGGTATGGAATGGTTACAATTATTCAGGTTGAAATATAAAACGATGCATAGTGTAGTTTGGTATGTGGTTTCAACAGTGCAGAAAGCGAGTGTCTAATGACAAACCTGTGTGAAAACCAATGACAAATTATGAAATTGTGTGAAGCAAATTCTTCTCTTAAATTTGAGAGTGCTTGTTTTAACTGAAAAACGAATCAACAAACTTTTTACTGCTCTTATTGCAATTGCATTAGTGTTTTCTTTTGGATGTAAAAAGGAAGAAACACCTGCACCACCCTTTTCTATAGCAGGCAACTGGCGGGTGAGTTATTATGTAGTTGGAACCACGGACCACACGAGTGATTTTACAGGATATTCATTTGTTTTTAATGACGATAAATCCTTAGCGGCATCGCACAGCGGTATTACTGATTCCGGTACATGGTCGTACAACTCCGGATCCATACAGTTTGAAATTACTATAGGCACTATTGCACCGCTTACTCAAATAAGTAAAACCTGGTTGCTGATTTTAAAATCGGAAAACGAAATAGTTTTAGACGAGGATGCTACTGCTAATGATGAAGAGTTGCACTTTTTGAAGAATTAATTTGGTAGCCGATGATTTACATCAAATCATTGTAATTCGATTCAGGTTTTAAAGTTTAATTCTTCTTACATTTATTCAAAATATTTTACTGATGAAAACAATAAACAAGTTCCGCATAGTAATTATAACCCTGGTTCTTGCAATTTTAGTTACACCAAGCAGCAGCTTCGCGCAGGTTAATTTGAAAGGCAAGTGGGAAGTATCGTGTGCTTTTGAAAGGTTAGATGAAGCTTCCATGTCGTTTTGCCACATTTGCCCCATTGAAAAAAAATCGGAATCCTCCATGGAAATTAAAGGGCTTGATTTTATTTTCTCGAATGATTCGTTAACCATAATGAAGGACGATGAAAAAAAAGGAACTACAGTGGCCTGTAACCTTCTGAATCTTTTACAGATACTGAAATTCACTTATGAAGGAAAGGATTATTCGTTCAGAATACTGATTACTGACAGCGACGAAAAAATATATATTTTAAAAGAAGAATCTAGCGGCAATCTTTTGTTGATGGAGCACGATAAATAATATTTTAAAGTTTATAGGTTTTAAAGGGCGGTTTGTTTTTATAAGGCACTATTGTGCTGATTTCAGCTTGTATTAATTCTGAAATATGATTGTGCTGAATTTTTTTATTGCACCACTAGAAGTTAATTTACTTAATTGTTAATACGGTAGCTGTACTTTAATAAGTAAACAAATTGCGAGAATGATTTCAGATTGATGTTTGTTTATGAGTACCTCGCTTTTAATTTATAAAGAGCTCCTTCCGTTAATAAGAAATCTAAAGTGTCAGTTCAGTTTTCTTTCCGAACAAATAAATAAGACTGAATCCAACTCCTGAATTAAATGCACTAATATTTGCATTCAGAGTTCCATTAAAATTATTGTTTTCGATTGGAGTATCATAACGATAACTGACATTAATTGAAACAGGATAATATTTCAGTTGCCATATCCATCGGGCATTTCGTATGTAACTGATACCGAAATGATAAATGAATGCTGCTGCATAAGAAATTGAACCGTTTTTATTTATTAATGCATCGGAGGTTCGGTGATTGACATTAAAAAATAGATCGGCTGAAATGCCGGGACCTGTTGTAAAAAAAAACTTCTTGGCATTGGTAATACTTTTCCATTTTGACCAATTTGCAAATAACCCAACTGAGGCAGATAGACTATTATCAATTATCGTGATGGTTGAATTTGAATTTGCCTGATGGCTTTGATTGAGCGATAATTTAATGCCCGGATTAAAGGAATTGTAGTTTTTACCAAAACAGGTTATACCGGGATTTAAACCAACACCCCAATTATTTGAGCTTGATTTACTTAAGTCGTTTTTCCCGTAGCTGTTACCATACCCACCTGTAAACCCAATCATTCCACCCTTTTCATTTGCAGGAAACTGTGCATTTGCAAATGAGCTGAAGCCCATTAAAAAACAGATAGTTAAAATTTTAGGAGAGTACATGATTTGGTGTTTTTGTAAATGTAACGGAGAATATTGTTTTTAATTGTATTGGTGTTGCACATGGAAATTCACCTCACCCACGCTCAACTAACAGTCAGACACAAGCTAATCCACCCTCTCCATTTTCGGCGCACAACTATCAATCTGAGTTATTCTTGAAAATGGAGAGGGGGTTTGATAAACAATAGAGAGAACTGTAAACTCTGAAATAGGTTTTACTCCCTCTCTGTTTTCCATCGTTAACCTTTACTGTACGTCTTCAAAGCAAAGTGAACTAAAGAGGTAAAAAAATAAGAGACACATTTTTGTTGTTGAATCGAAGTTAAGAATTAATTTTTAGTGTTTAAAAAAGCTTTTTTGCTGGAGTCGTAA
>Ga0114969_10003194_pt1 | contig 13244 bp, 25 predicted proteins | sample M_130807_MF_Meta_FD_87316 | JGI IMG/M metagenome (GOLD analysis project Ga0114969, IMG submission 87316) | Freshwater microbial communities from Lake Montjoie, Canada to study carbon cycling - M_130807_MF_MetaG | ecosystem: Environmental > Aquatic > Freshwater > Lake | place: Lake Montjoie...
GTCTGATATTAGAGCTGTCATTCCAGCACATATTACATACAACCACAGTTTAGTAGTAGTAGATGCAAATTTTAATTTTATATTTTTTTTCCCTAAGCTCATATTAATATTTATAAGCTTTTGTGGGTATTTATATTACATGAACATCAGAGAAACATTGGAATTAATAGCAGAGACTCGCAATGTATTAATAGAAGACTACAAATACATTCATCAGAAAGAACCTTCTGATAAAGATCTTTTACAACATATAAAAGTTCTTTTTAAAGAAGAAAGAGTTGGAGATATTATAGATGAAGTTCTTTCAGAGGAAGATATAGAAAGTTCTGAAGATGTTTATAGAATATTATTAGTAGCTGCTGCAGCTATAAAAGACTAAGCGGCGATGGTCTTGGTATTTGATGCTGCAAATTTACCTTTAACAACTCGTACACCCTGTAGTTTAAGCTGTTGATATACTGCTCGGTAATTAACAGCAATTGTCAAATTATTAGATTTAACCGCTTCTTCTACTAGTTTAAGAGCTTCTTTTACAGTGATTCCAGTTTCAGAAGAACCCGCAAGAATGGTGGAAACTATATTAGATAAACTGATTTTAGTATTCATAAAGTAGATTGGTTTGTTATGTTGATGTAATAATACAACCTCTTTCCGGGAAATTCCACTCAAAACTCATCTGAGCTGTCACTAAAAACAAAAGAAATTTTTTCATTTTCTGAAACAAATCCTTCTAGTTTTAAATAAGTGTCTACTATTTGTCTCCAATGGGAAATTTCTCCAGACTCTTCATTCGCAAAACAATGTACTAAAAATCCTTCTGTTTTCTTTTCTACATGAAATTTAAGACCGTATATAGACATAAAAAACTGTTTGCGTATACGTTTCATATGTTTATAATATTATAATAATATTAAATATCCAATAGATTTCTCACCCCCCTAGAAACCATAAGTATTTATATGAGAAAATATTTAAATTTCTCTCTCAGATGGTTTGTGGCTGTGTGGATATTAATGATTGGAATGGTAATAGCTGAAGAAAATAATATCCTAAAAACTAAATCAGAAATTCACCAGATAAGACGTTTGTATTTAGATGTTATGGGAATTCCACCCACTCCTCAAGAAATAGAATGGTTTACTGTATATGAAACCAATGGTTATGAGGTTGCTGTTAATTGGGTGTGTAATAAAATGAATCTGGACAAGTCATGGAAAGATTACTACAAATCTAAATCTTATACAACCCAGCTTCCCCACTTAATGGGAGACTTACTGTTAGAGCGGATAATAAAATATCAAAGTGGTAAACCTAAAGCTAGCTTGCAAGAAGCAGAACAATATATGATACAAACTGCTTTGAAAGCTTCTGATGGTAATATAGACGGTGCTATAGACTATATGTCAGAATGTTTAACCAATCGTGTTACTTCTACAGAAGAAATTAATAATTTGTTAAGAGAGTTTCACTTATATCCAGATGATACTAGTGGATTAAATGCTGTACTAGCAAAACTTAAACAATCACCAGACTATAGATTTAAATAGGTTTCCTCTAAGGGGTCTGCATATTTGCCGAAGCAATTCAATTCATATGTATAATCTAAGTAGCTAGTATACCTAGCCAAATTCTCATGTATATGTGAGACCAGGCCGTTTTTACTCCATTTAAAAAGTCTCCAAGCCAAATTAGTTATTAGAATTAATCCTTTGACATAAAGGCGAAGAACTTTTTTAATCATGTTTTAAGGATAATAAAAAATGATGGGAAATGCTACTTAATTCTATCTGTAATGACTGCTTGCATTTTATGTCTCTCCGGAGAGAGATACTCTTGGAAGGATATAAAATTTTCTGGACGTTTGGGGTTTTTTTCTTGGTCTTTATCAAATTCTGAAAATTGTTTAACAATTTCTTGACTAGACGGTCTGACTCTACTCCATCTCCAGTCAGCTATAGAATTCCACAAGGCTTCAAAATTTTCTGCATTTTTCTTTTGTATATACAGAGCTGCTTCAGATTCTTTTATCTTTTCCCACATGTTCTTCCAAATTGGGTACGATGGTGTTATTTGTTTATACTCTGGACCACCCACGATGTGAAGATATTCAGTGTTGTTCTCTATAGTAGAGGCGAGAAGTTTTGCTTCCACCTCTGTTATACTATTAGGAGCAGAATATTGTATACTAGCTCCGTTGGATCTAGTTATCGTTACTATTTGCTCTGATATCATGCTATTATTTACTCTCTTCTATTGTGATGGTGTGATATTCTTTCTTACTTCTACAAACCATAACACCAGGATAATAATTGATATAATAAAAAGCTTTCATCTCCTTAAGGGATTCGTATGATTCATTTAAAGATAAAAAATTCAATGGTGGATTAGACAAAACTCCAGCTATAGAAATGTTTTCTATAATGTCTTGGGTCAAAGAATCTTTGATTATTATATTGAGAAGAGAGGTCATTAAAATTATTCTAATCCCACCCAAACTTCCTTCCAACCCATTTTTTTAATAATTTTTTGAGCATCGGTGTTCAAAATAATTAAATTTTCTTTTGTCATAAATGAATACTTTGACAAAATAGTGTTCCTTAAATTTAAAAGGTTAGAAGCTATAGATTCAAGAGAAGGGTCTTCTAAATTGAGGAGACTTAATTGTTGGTCTATATCTTGGAGAATATTTTTTAATAAACTATCAGAGAACATACTAATGGGTTTAAAGTGGTGCAACCGGCAGGATTCGAACCTGCGACCAACGGATTAGAAATCCGTTGCTCTATCCAACTGAGCTACGGTTGCAAAATGGTGGATCGAGACAGATTTGAACTGTCAACCAATGCCTTAAAAGGGCACTGCTCTACCGTTGAGCTATCGATCCGCAAATGGTGGACAGTGAGGGAATCGAACCCCCGACCCTCTCGGTGTAAACGAGATGCTCTACCGCTAAGCTAACTGTCCAAAATGGTAGTTCGCTCAGGATTTGAACCTGAAATAAGAGAGTCAAAGTCTCCTGTGTTACCGTTACACCAACGAACTATTGGAGCGGGTAGAGGGAATCGAACCCTCCTAAACAGCTTGGCAAGCTGTCTCATTACCACTATGATATACCCGCTTTAATAAAATTAATTAAGACACCACCAAATTAAAAGCAACAAACCAATTAAGGCAAGCCATTTTGGTATAGACCGAAGTAATATTATTACCAAGGTTCCTGCCACCACTCTGGCTATAGATTTTAATATAATTTCTTTTAAAAGAAAGCCAGCTAAAAATGATTCCATGATTTGTTGATTATTTAAAATGGCGGAAGGTGAAGGATTTGAACCTTCGGAACCTTTAAGGGGCTCGCTTCTTTAGCAAAGAAGTGCTTTCGACCACTCAGCCAACCTTCCTAAATGGAGCCAGCAGTCGGGATTGAACCGACGACCGTTGGTTTACAAAACCAATGCTCTACCACTGAGCTATGCTGGCAAAATTATACTTATGGGACTAAGTGGCGGGTAGTGTAGGATTTGAACCTACGGTACCTTTTGGGTACTCCGGTTTTCAAGACCGGTGCAATAAACCACTCTACCAACTACCCCGAAATGGCTCCAAGACCTGGACTCGAACCAGGAACCGTTCGGTTAACAGCCGAATGCTCTACCATTGAGCTATCTTGGAATTAAAATGGTAGGAGCAGTAGGATTCGAACCTACTCAACCATAAGGTAACAGATTTACAGTCTGCTGCGACTCTCCAACTTCGCCGTACTCCTATTAGATATATAAAGAACAAAAATTGGTTGCAGAGGTGGGATTCGAACCCACGATCTTTTGGTTATGAGCCAAACGAGTTAACCACTTCTCTACTCTGCGATTTATTATGTTTATATATTAACCTCTGAAGTAGGGAAAATCAAATAAAATTAATGAGAATTAATAAGATACAAAGAAAAAATCATTAAAAAGATTCCAACCCATTGAACAGTAGTTATGACTTCACCGTAAATGGCAAACCCGGCAAAGTAAGCCAAGGCCCCCACAACATCATATAAGGCACTCAAATTTACAAGAGGCATCTTTGAATGTTTGGTTACCCAAGTCCAGACAATCATGTTGATCATACTAGTAACCATAGTAGACCATACTGGCCAGTTTTGTTGGCGAATCTTAACTCCTATAATGGAGCTGAAGACACACACCAAACCATATAAGGATATAGCGAGAAGATCTTGAGTGCCCATATTAATACTTAGTCCTTATTAAGGGGTGCTAAGCCTGAGGGTTTACAAGATTTTGAAAATTATCTCCCGCAACGAGGCACTTTATAGACTTTTCTATCAGGTCCTTTACGATTATGTTCGGAATCAAAAGAGTCGGGACTCTTCATGCCGTCAAAAAGTTCTTTTAGTTGGTGTAGAGCTAGTGAAAAATACATGGTCCAGTTTAAGAATGCTTGTCTCATAGGATGAAGTCTCTCTATAATATTTATCCCCTAAAATTCCTTTATTAGGTGTTTTAGGAAAAAATATCTGATGTATTTAAAATATCTATCTCTCCTTTCTCATTTATCTCCAAAACTTCTCTTAATTGACAATCCACATTAACATTAATTGCTCCGGGCATGCTTAGGGAGTAATCTATTTTTGTTGTTATTTCTCTTAACGGAGTATGACCCACTACCTGTTTGACTTTGGGAATCAAATCTAAGTTACGCCAATCGTTCCACACTATACCACCCTTTTGATTCTCTCCACCTCGAAAGAAGTCAGCTGACCATATGGCTTGAGGAAATATACCAGCTTTAGCATCTTCAATATTTTTCTTCAAAGTATATTCTATTACATCTTCAGTAAGTCCGTGTACGGGATGAGAGAACCATTGTTCTGTTATGCCTGCATGAGAGAACCACCAACCTCTTTCTGAGTGAAAGTATTTGAGTTTGTCCCAATCTTCTGAGGATAGGATATTGTTAATAGCATCAAACTTAGCCCAAGAAAATCCACTGCAATATAATTTACTTCTTCCTTCGGCATGCCATTGCCAGTAATGGAAATCGTGATTACCCATTAAATGAACTCGGTCAGGCTGTTGTAGAGAGTTTTTGAGCCAGATAGCTGCATTACTATTATCTAAAGCAGAATCATTAAAATCATCAAAATAATCTCCTACGAAGATTTTTTTGTGAGAGGGATATGCTTTACATATTTTTTCAGCTTTTAAGTGTTGAAGATGTATATCTCCAATAACTAACAGTTTCATATCATATACTTAATAATAAAGAAGGGGAAGAAGATTGCCTTCTTCCCCTTCTTTGACCCTGCTGACTATGAAATTTAGGCTACGCGAGCAATGACATACTTGTTCTCACTATTGCTTACGCGACGAGTGCGAAGAGTATATCCAAAGGCACGGTTATAGTTACGGGCATCGATACGATCTTGCTCACCTTGACCGATCAAGTATTCACCCGGGCGAAGAGCTGCTACAGCACGAGCCAACTCTGGATTAGAAGCATTCGTGGTGTTGCAGATACCTTCAAAGCCAAAGGTTTGGCGATGGAAACGGTTCATGCTACGAATGTCGTATCCCAAGAGGGAAGCATTAGCAGTGGACTTGGTGGTGGACTTGGTGGTTTTTTGGTTTTTGGTTTTCATGTTGTTTGTGTTATTATTATGGTTTGTTTTTTACTGAAATCAACTAAATTAAGCAATTTTTTCTTCATTCTGAAGTTCTTCGGAGAACTTGTTAATTAGAAAGGAGATAACTTCTTTTTGAGACATGTCCTGATTATTAGCCATATCTTTGATAAGGGCATGATCTTCCTCGGTCACAGAGATCATATAGGTCTTTTTCTTAACTCCTCCGACACCCCCTGTCGGAACTCTTACTAGATTAATAGAATGAACCTTAGATTCCTGAAGAAAGGCTCCGATGAGAGCTCGACTAGTTTCAGTGAGAGAAGTCAAAGCCCATCCTCGAGTTGGGTGTCTATCTACTTGTAAATGAAAAACGGATTCTGCGGTTTTCTTGAAATGTTTATTATGTCGCTGCTGAGCATTACAATCCTTTACTCCGGCTTGACTATTATAGAGATGAGCCATTTCGTGTAGAAGGGTTTCTAACACCTCTTCTATAGGACGATTCAAACTTTCTCCCACAATGGTAATTTCTGTAGCATACTCTCCATCACATTGCCATTTATCTTGCCAATGCCATCCTAAACATTTTCTAGCTCCGCGAGAAAGGATATTAATGATGGGTCGATCTAAAGTGTTGTTACAAAGCTTATCATTAAAATAATCAAAAGCTTTATCTAAAGTAAAAATAGCTTCTACATACGGATTACTCATGGTTTTAATATAAATTTTCTTTGTGGGAAATTCCCGTTAAATGTCTGATTCCAATTTTCTAGAATATCCTTCCAGAGAAAAATAAGATTCCCAAAGTCTACGGTTAGATTGAGGAGAGAACTTTTTTTTATTGAGCAAATACGGAAGCTGAAACAAATCTTCCTCTTTAATCTTGATGAGATGTTGATCCCAATCTATAACTTTCTCAAATGGAAGAACAGTATCGGTGTCAATAAGAATTGGAATAACCCCAAAACTTAAAGCTTCATAAAGTCTATAGGAAAAGTTTCCAGCTCCTCTCATACACAAAGCAAAGGAACAATCTTTTAAACTTTGATGGAAATCTCTTTTAGCTTTTAATTTGGCTGCTAAATCTGATCGAGTGCCCCAGAAGGCTCCGGTGTATTGAGCTTCTACCTTTAAAGATAGATCTTTTAATTGATTAAGAACCCTTTCTCGATGTGGACAATTTCTTCCTACATAACCAATTTTAAGATTAGTAGAAACATTAGGAAGAGAATGGTTTGGAAAGTAATCAGCTACCAAGGCCGGAAAGACTCTTTCTTGAGGATGAATTTGAGATTTACCTATGGAAGTACGAAACAGAATTAGATTAGGAGGTAAGGAATAAGAAGCTTCACTATCATCATTATGAAAGCCTAAGACTTTTTTACCCTTGGAAGCAGCAACATTACAGAGGGCACTTATTCTACTATCCCCCACTTGATACTTGCCCGGTAAAACCCCATAATCACAATCCTCTAAAGAAGATAGACTATGTGGACTTTTATTAAAAAAAGATTTAGAGAAAAGTCCGTCATTGTGCCAATCAATAGACTTTATTAATTCTTGGAAAGTAGATACCTCTAGAAAAGGTATCATAAGAAAGAGTTCAGAAAAGCCTTTCAAATCTTCCAGAGTAGTTCCAGGAAAGAAGTGAAGCTTCATATTAGTCTAAGATATCTACTTCATAATCTTCTTCTGGAAGAAAAGCTCGGCCCCGAAAGATGGAAGCTTCGGCTAGATACTCTAGAGATTTACTCGTAGGATTGATAGCAGAGATTACTTGCATTAATAGAGCTACAGATTTCTCAGGGATTCCGTTTTGATCATCCAAGAGAGAAACCACGGTGTCTACTAGCAATTCATCAGAGATATTTTTCATAGCTCTATTATAGCTATGATTTTAATATCTTCTACTATATTTTTAGCCGGTGCGCTAATTTAATTAACCCCCGCCCCGGTGGTCGATCCGGCTCATCAAATATATAAACTCGGTTACTCCTATCTCTTTATTATAAACCCAATTATAAAGTAGACGAAGCCGATCTGTATAGAAAGCTCTTTTTAATTCTTCTTCTTTAGAATGCCAATTGTTATAGGCATCCATTATGGTAGTAAGCTTAAAATCCTCTTTTGGATCCATAGCTCTAATTCCTTTATTCAGTTACACTGTCCGAAGAGGCTTTAGAGCCTTTGTTCCCTTTGGAGGCTTCTTGAAGCTTTCTCTTTAAAGACTCATTCTCTCCTTTGAGAATGTCTATTTGAGTCTCTGCACTCCGAAGTAAACGGTATAGATAATCTCCTCTTTCTTGAGCAATTCTCGCTTCTCTTTGAGCAGCATAAACTAAATCCATAATAGTCCCTTGATTGTACATACTAATACTTAGTATGAAAAGGGGGTAAACTGCCGCAAACTATTATAAAGTGTGGATTTGAGAAGAATCTGTAACCTGAGAAAGATGATCTTGTATCGCTAATATTAAACGGTCTACGACCGCCCCATATTGCCGAGATGGACAACCATTCTCATAATCCCCAAAAGAAGTAGTTTGAGCTTGGAGAATGTTAATCAGTTCTACCTGGAGTTGTTGAAGATCCTGTAACATGTCTATACTTACTAGCCCCTAGGCCACCTCAAGATAGAAAAAAAGAAAGATCTGATATATCTGATAATCTAATAAGAGAATCCCTGATATATCAGATATAGGGAGGAGAGAGGAGGGGCGGGGGAGCGGGTATATACCGTGGGGGTATACCGTGGGGGTACCCGTACCCGAGATTGCCCTCCCACCTCCTGCCGCCGTGGTTCGCCCCCTATGGGGTATTTGTACTCTGGGGGTCCTAGGATACCGCGGCGATTTGCTACACCGTGGCTTAGTATTAACCTGCTGGTCTCTTCAGGCCGGCGTCCTAGGACCCCATGGGAATCTATGAGAATCTATGGGGCTCTATCTTCTAGCCCATCAACGATCCACACTACTTAGGAAACGCTCTTCAAACTCCTGCATCGACTCCAACTCAGCCTTTGCTTCCAACTCAGCCTGAGCATCTGCATCATGAACATCTTCATACTGCTCAACAGCCACCATCAGCTCCTGAAGCTCGTAGCTATCGTCTATGGAGATCCGAAAGTTCTTCTCCAGGTCCTGCAGGAAGATGACCCGTTTGACTGCTTGGTTGTATGCTGTTGAATCTTTGAACATGTTGTTATTGTAATGGGTTTACTCAGGAAGGTCAATGACAATGTTTAGAGGTAGTAGTGTGTAAGCTCCTTGATCACCTCATCACTGAAGCTGCCGTAATGTCTGAACCAATCATACATCTGATTACTCACATCACTAGATCCGATCTCGTGACATCCGCGGCTCTTTAGTTCGAAGTAGGCACACCCTCTGAGGTCACTCTGATCACAAGGATGCAGGGCTCGGTAGGCGGCGAGGTAGGCGTTGTAAGACTCTTCGGTGTTGTGGCGGACGGAGTGGGTGATCGTGTATGTCATCATGTTTTAATTCTATCAGGTTTCCTCCGGACACTCAACACTTAACCAAGGATAGCGGCTGCACGAGTCTCTTCAGTGTAGGTCGGGATGACCTTGTTCCACTTGTTCCAAGCTGCCTTGTAAGTCTCATCAGCGAGCGCCTGATCTCCTCCTATTTGGTCAGCCAAATGGATCATGTATGTGTGAGCATGGCCTCGTTGTTTGAACTCATGCTTGCCATTGATCACCCAGAGCTTGCAGAGGTTAGGCCTGCGAGGGTCTGCATAGCGTTCCTCGAGGATCTCTACAGAGCCGGCTGGCCGAATGTACTTGTGAAACTGAGCGCCGATCTTGATCAATTGGTCTCTCGTCATGTTTTTCATCATGTAATAATATTTCATGTTCTTCATCATGTAATAATAGTAGTAGAGGATGTGGGGAACCGCAAGGCCTACTTAGAGGCCGTTCTTGAGAAGGCCTTCGATGAAGCCGTACTCACATCCCAGGTCGAAGTCGAGGAACCGATTGTCCCCTTGGGTGTCCTGGGCCTCATGCAGCCACCGGATGGCCATCGCAACGTCCTTGGCTCCATACTGCATGAGCACTCGGATCTGTTCCCGAGCTGCCTGCTCTGCCCTAGCGGTGCGTTGCTTCTCCTCTTCTACCTGGACATAGTACTCCCGCTCGAGCTGAGCCAGCATCCCCTTCAGCTCCTGCACCGTGACCGCGGTACCGTAGATCCACCGAGCCTTCACCCCGTAGACATCCTTGTGGCAGTCACAGTACATGTCCTTGAGCTCTTCGAGTTCCGTGCGGGCGATCATCGTGTCATTCATCATGTAATAATATTAAAGGACTAAGTGGGGAAGCTCACGGACTACTTGCTGCGAGCCTCAAGGACTTCTACTAAGACCATTCCGAGAACTCCTAGAAGGGCAAACGGTCCGAAGAGGCAAACGATCTTGCCAAGCACCTGAGCAGTAAGAATGATCGCGTCGAGGAAGGATATGTGATTCATCATGTTTTAATCTTAAGGGTTAATAGGGGGGATCACCAGCTTATTCACTAGGCCGCTTCGCGATCTCATCCTCGACGATCTCTCCCTCAACCCGGAAGTCCTGGAGGAAGAGCTCTGCTCCTTCTCGAGTCCGGAAGACGCGGACGTACTGTTGATTGTCTTTGCGTACTACTACGTATACCTTAATCATGTTTCTATTATGAAGAAAGATCGAGGGAACCTCCAGGACTAAAGTTCAATGCAATCTTCTGCAAATTCCACGTATAGCTTAAAGTTATCAATGACGTCCTTGACACTATCAAAGTGATCCCAGAACCCAAGACCGTCCTGGTGTTCTCCTTCACAACAATACTCTTCCAGATACCGTTCTACGATATCTGCGTCTACATGGCCGTGAACGCGGTCGAGAAAGGAGGACTTCAAATCGTGTTGTAAAGAATCAAGGGTGTGCTTCATGGTTTTATAATGGCAGAGGTTAATGGGAAAGTCCAGGAGTTTATTCAGCAATCAGATCACAGTGGTTCAAGCGCTCTACTTCCTCTTCTTCAAAGAGATCGAAGTCTGCGGCATAGTGCTCCGCAATCTCCGTCCAGTCCACCAAGTTAAGATACTCACCGACAGCCTGGTGAGCCAGAGAACCGTCTCTAAGGTCTTGAAATTCAAGTTCGTCAACCATAGACTCGAAAGCCTCGGCCAGGTGATCGACATCATCAAATTGCTGCTCTTCGCACATGCTTGTGAAGACCTCTCCGTAGGTGAGGTTGATGTTCCAGGTCTGCTTGTTGGTCCAGCCGTTGTAAGTCGTATCGTTTTTCATCATGTAAATATCTTAAAGGTTAATAGGAGGAACTGCCACGGTTATTACCACTGAACCATATCTTTAGAGAAAGTTCCTATTAGTGGTTAGATTCTAAGCTATCAGCAATCGCTTGCATAAGGTCTGCGTCTTCATCAGAGATCTCATTCTTAAGATGAAACTCCGCAATCTCTGTCCAATTAACCTCATTGAGGTATTTACCAACAATTTCCTTGGAGAAAGAATTCTCAGGCAAGATATCAACTTCAAGCTCATCAATCAAACACTGGAAGGCATCTGCCAAGCATTCGACATCATCCCAATCCTGCTGGTTCTCAGCCATGTCCGCGAAGATTTCCTCGTAGCGCACGTTAATGTTCCAGGTCGCTTCGTTCGTCCAACCGTTGTAATCGTTTTTCATCATGTATATATCTTAGAGGTTAATGTGGGGAACTGCCACGGTTATTACCACTGAACCATATCTTTAGAGAAAGTTCCTACTGGCTTTCCTTCTGCGGTGAAGACCACTACCTGGAAATCTTCCCCAGATGCAGACCAACGCTCTAGGGTGTCTATTTCCCTCGGAAGCATCATCATGGTAAAGCCGGCCCGGAAAGCCCTTTCGAAAACCAGCCTAGAGGTTTCTAGGTTAAGGGAAAGCAACCGATTAATATCTCCTCCCAGACTAATAAGCTCGTCGGCATATTCTATGGGATGCATTCCGTCCCGGGAACAATTAAGATACTCAGTCATCGATTCTGTATAAGCTTCTACGGCTTCTTCGCGATTTACAATCAAGGTGTTCTTCATCATGTAATAATCTTAAGGGTTAATAGGAGGAAAGGAAAGGATTAAAGTTGAAAGAAGGAAACTAGTCCCAGGAAAATCATCCCGGGAACCAAGACCATCATTCCCACGGCGGCACACAGACTTAAGTGTTCTACGTTCTTCATCATGTAATAATCTTAGCTGAGGTTATGGGGAAACCCAAGGCTTAAGATTTTCCGGGCTTTTCCCGGGAATCAGTCTTCGAAGAGATCCCGTTCCACGTCCCAATTCAGGGCAGATTGATATTCCTCCCAGGAAAGGTCGTCTTTACCTGATAGCCATTCCTGGAGTTCATCTTCCACCCGGAACCTATTCTTGTTGGAAGCAAATAAGCGGTTGTCTATGCACCAGCTACAAGACCCATGACAACGGCAAGTAGCATCAAACCTTTTGGATCCATAGAACGGCTTGCGGTATTCTTTCTTATGATCAATAGCTTTCTCGAGGCTCATAGGATAATGGATTAGAAATAACGAGGTCGCCTAAGGAGAATGATGAAGAAGAACCTTAGGCGACCCCGATGATGAAATTACTTACGCTTCCTTAGACGATCTCCTTTAAGAAGATCCTTATCATTCTTAGAAGCACAGACACAATGCTTATAGAGAGGACAATGAACACAACCGGCATCTAGATAGATATCAGGTCTTTGGCAAGCCCCTTTAGTTAGATCAGCTACTTCCTCGGCGTTCTTAAGGTTAACAGGATGCGGCTTATAATCTGGATCCATCTTAGGAAGAGTAGCCCTGATCTTCTCCTTGCGGTCTTCTATCTGATCCACGGTTAGATACTCGGCGCTATTATCTTTGGCGTTATTATTACCCACCTCTGTATTAACGCGTTTCTTCTTTTCTACCTTAGCCTTTACCGGGGCCTTAGCCTTGCGGCAACTAGAACATTCGAACTTAGTCAGTAACCCTTCAATAGAACCAAACCTAGGTAAAGTCCTTTTCAGGTTATCCCCAAACATAGAGGTAGCCTTCTTCTTACAACTAGAACATAGGATCTTAGTAGAAGGCAATCTCTCATGTTCCTTATAGAAGGCTACCCACTCTTTCAAATTCTTAAACTGATCGCCTCCCGCAGTCTTCTGAATCTTAGCTCTTACAGCTTTAGCCTTGGCTCCTAACTTCAAACGGTATTTGGTCTTCTTCATCATGGAATAATAATAGTAGAGATTAGTGGGAACGGCTCGCCCGAACTCTGCGGGCTTTCAATGCTTGGAACTTCGCAATCAACGGAAGCAATGGGAATAGGTCCTTCATCATGTTTCTATAGTAAGAGGTTCTAGAGGGAAAGGAAAGGCTGAAATGGGGAAACTAAGTTGGTCTCGGCTTCCTGGGAAAAGCTAGTCTATACGATTTTTTTCTAAAATTTTTTTTGCGGCGGGAAGTTCCCCCCCTAAGGGTAATACTCTAAGTTACTCTAAGTTACTCTAAGTTACTCTAAGTTACTCTAAGTTACTCTAAGTTACTCTAAGTTACACCAAGCTACACCAACA
>Ga0114969_10003195_pt1 | contig 13242 bp, 12 predicted proteins | sample M_130807_MF_Meta_FD_87316 | JGI IMG/M metagenome (GOLD analysis project Ga0114969, IMG submission 87316) | Freshwater microbial communities from Lake Montjoie, Canada to study carbon cycling - M_130807_MF_MetaG | ecosystem: Environmental > Aquatic > Freshwater > Lake | place: Lake Montjoie...
AGCTGGTGGCGATTTTCCGCACACCCTCGAACTCGAGGAGCAACTGCGCCAAGCGGGCCTGCCTGCCGAGCACCCCAGAGCCACCGCCTTCGCCCGACTTTGCCGCCGCATGCGCCGCCTGCCTCGGCACCTGGGTCAGCACTCCGGCGGCATGATTCTGTGCCAAGGCGAACTCACCGGAATCGTTCCGCTCGAGAACGCCTCCATGGCCGGTCGTGTCGTTGCTCAGTGGGACAAGGACGACTGCGAGGGACTGGGCATCATCAAGGTCGATCTTCTGGGCTTGGGCATGATGGCCGTGCTTCAGGACACGATCACCCTGTCTGGGCAACGCGGCCGCCCGGTGGATCTGGCTCAGCTTCCCAAGGACGACCCCGACACCTACGCCCTCATGCAGCGGGCTGACACCATCGGTGTCTTCCAAATCGAGAGTCGCGCCCAAATGGCCACGCTGCCGCGCATGAAGCCCGCCTGCTTCTACGACTTGGTGATCGAGGTAGCCATCATCCGGCCCGGCCCCATTCAAGGCGACCTGGCCCATCCCTATTTGCGTCGCCGCAGCGGCCTCGAATCGGTGACCTACCTCGACCCCCGGCTCGAACCCATCCTCCAACGCACCCTGGGCGTGCCGCTCTTTCAGGAGCAGATGTTGGAAATTGCCATGGTCATGGCCGACTTCAGCGGTGACGAAGCCGAGAACCTGCGCAAGGCCCTGAGCTTCCACCGTTCCGACGAGAAGATGGCCCTGGCCACGGCCAAGTTGCGCGAGTCTATGGCCCGCAAGGGCGTCGCACCGAACGTGATCGACTCCATCGCCAAGACCGTGGGCTCCTTCGCTCTTTACGGATTCCCCGAATCGCACGCCATTAGCTTCGCGCTGCTCGCCTACGCCAGCGCCTACCTGAAGGTGCACCGGACCCCAGAGTTCTTCGCCGCACTGCTCAACAACCAACCGATGGGTTTTTACGCGCCGGCCACGGTGGTGCGGGACGCCAAAAACCATGGCCTCGCCGTGCGCCCAGTTTGCGCCGCACGCTCCGACTGGGAAACCCGCGTAGAATCTGACGGGTCGCTGCGCTTGGGTCTGGGACTGGTCCAGGGCCTCACCGCCTCCCAGGCCGCCCGTCTGCTGAAGGAACGCGTTCGGAAGGCCTTCAATTCCCTGGACGATTTGAAGTCTCGAAGTTCCCTCGGGCCCGAGGCCCTGCGTGCCCTGGCTTCCATTGGCGCACTCAATGCCTGGGCCACCGACCGTCGCTCAGCCCTGTGGCATGCAGAGCGTCCGCTGCGTCAGGAAGATTTGGGAGGAGGGCTCCCTGACGGTGGCGTCGTCAACCATTCTGAAGGCTCGGCCTCCCCGCTGGCCCCCATGTCACCCGAAGACCGATTGGCCGCCGACTACGCCGCACTGAGGCTCACTACTGGTCCCCATCCGATGGCCTTGCGCCGCGCCACTTTGAAGAATGTTTGGCAAAGCGTCCAACTCCGGGAAGCTCCGGATGGCGCCCGTATCCGGGTGGCCGGACAAGTGATTTGCCGTCAACGCCCCGGTACCGCCAAGGGCGTGTGTTTCCTGAGCCTGGAAGACGAAACCGGAATCACCAATGCCATCGTGTCGCCCGAACTCTTCGAGGCCGAGCGGCTCCGAATTAGCACCGAACCGTTCCTGCTGGTCGAAGGCATCGTGCAGCGCCGTCACGGCACGATTCATGTGCGCGTCCTACATCTCGAACGACTCCCGGATCACCAGCTCCAGACGTCCGCCTCACACGATTTCGCCTAAGCCGGAACGTTCACTGGAAAACCCTGAGGAACAGCACCACTCACCGTGATCTCAACCGGAACATCCGCCCCGTGTTGGTCGCGCTAATAGACCACTGAAAACGAACCCCGTCGTTCAACGGGCTTCCAACCACCGCCCGCCACTGCCGGGGCAAATCCAGAGTCGATTCCTGCAACTCCACCGCGGTGGCCAGTGACGACCAACTCAACACCCAAAGGTCATCGCCGAAGCCGGTGAGTTCCAGACGCAGGGGAACTGCGGTCACCGAAACGGCGGCGCGGTTGTCCGTGACATCCACATCCGGCGTGAGCGTGCTGGCTACCCACTCGAATCGCGTGACGGCCTCCACCGGGATCCGGACGCGGATGAGTGCGGTCCACTCCGACTTAGCGGGCAAGGTACCGATAAGAAAACTCACTCCGGCGGCGCCTGTTTGAAAACTACCACCCTCTCCCAGCGTCGCCCCCAGAAACTCCGCCGGACTCGGCAACGTCAGACTCCCCGTTACATTGGTGGCCGGCAGCGGCCCCAAATTGCGGGCCTTGAGGCTCAGACGAAACTCCGACCCCATGACCACGGGTTCTGCCGAGGACGCCAGGGAGACATCGAAGTCGGCTGTGCTTCCCACCAGGAAATCTTGCGCCGAGAAGGCCGACCCCGCGCTCGTTTCCACGGTGATCCGACCGCTGACAGCACCGACGGGAACCCGGGCGATCAACCCATTGGTCGTCGCGCTGACCGTCGAGGCCGCCACTCCACTGAATCGCACGATCGCCGGCAAGCCCAGGTCGACACCCACGATGCGCACATCCGTACCCACACCACCCAAGGCCGGAGAAAACCCGCTAATGACCGGAACCGGACCCTGAACAGAAATCGGTCCGCCGAACGTTTCACCGCCCGGTGTCGCCACCCAAACCCACCCGGAAGAAGCCCCCTCCGGCACCTGAGCCGTGATACGGCGATTGTCCACGACCGTAAAGACCTTCGCCGAAAGTCGGTTTGTCCCAAAAAGAACGGCCGATGCTCCCAGGAGATTGGTCCCGCTCAAGGTCAACGTTTCACCCACCTTCACGAGGCCAGGAGTGATGGCTGTGAGCTGCGGGGGCGCATAGTAGAGCGTCTGGGATTCGTCCGAGCCTGAACTTCCTGAAACCATCACGGAACCGGTTCCCGCACCGAAGGGCACTTTGACCGTCACTTGCGTGGCCGTGACAGACACGGGCGCGGCCGGGATTCCTCCGAACGTCACCTGCGTCACACTCGAAAACCCTGAACCACTGAGGGTCACCAGCGTCCCCGCCGCACCGTTGGAAGGAGAGAATCCAGTGATCCGCGGCATCAGGATGAAGTTGGACACCGAAATGAACCGCCCTCCCGGCGATTCCAAAGTTAACGGTGCGACCGCCGGCGCTCCCGGCGGAACGACTACCGTCATGAGCGTATTGGAAACTACCGTAAGATTGGTGGTAACCACTCCACCAAAAGAAACCGAAGACACCGCACGAAAGCTACGGCCGCTCAGAGTCAGAGTTTCGCCAACCCGAGCCCGCGACGTGAAGGCCGTGACCCCGGGAGCGAGATAGAAGTAACCACTGGTCACCGTCGCACCGGCATTGTTGGTCACGGTGATGGGGCCCGTCATGGCTCCGGGCGGCACCACCACCGAAACAGAACCTTCCGTCACGGTGTCCCAACCAGCCCGAATGCCGTCAAAGAAAACGCCCAAGCGGTAGTTGGGATCCCCGGGATCCAGAAAGTTGGAACCGGTGAGCGCCACGGAGTCTCCGGGCGCACCACGCACCTTGTCGGCATCGGTGAAGGCCCCGTTGCGGGCGAACCGCTGCACCACCGGCGGTAACTGGAAATTCCAAGGTGTCTGAGTTTGACCAAACGCATTTTCAACAAAGATCGGCCCAATGGTCGCCCCTAGGGGGACCCGCACCGAAATCTGATAATACCCCAGTCCCAAGGATCGGATGGACTCCACGGTCGCCGGCGTAAAGTTGAAGGTGATCGCCGTGAGGGGAGGGTTGAGGAAATTGAGCCCAGTGATCGTAATGAGCGCCCCAGGCTGAGCACGGTTGGTGGAAATGGCCGTCAACTGTGGAGCCCCCTGCCCCAGCAGAACAAGGGCACCCCATCCGCACCAGGCCCAAAGGAGGACCATCCAAGAACAGCATCGATTCATGACTGATGAGTGTGTCCGTCGTCTGTCGCAAAACGGATATCATCGACGACGACAACGACGACGGGCTGATCTTCACCGGCAGACCTCAAAATTCACACCCTGAATCCGGGATCATGGGCATAAAGACCTTACCTCCCTGATCCCTTGAATAAGGAGTCATTGATGACGTCTCACACCCACAACCGTGAATACTCAGACCCCTGACGGCAGCCTTCCTTGCGAAGGTATCCCGTCCCGGCCGGCAAGACTTCTCCGTTGGTCCCCCCGGGGATTTCCAGCCATCTGGGTTCAGTCACGTTCCTAGTTTTCCCTCCAACCCCAAGAACGAACCCTCATCGGGAGGTTCGCGACCCTTGGATCGACTTTTTCCTCGAAATACCTGTCTCTAACCGTTCTGAACACAATGAATGCCTCGTTCATGCGTCCATCCCGCAACACCCTTGGGCTGATCTTGCTCTGTTTGGGAACTGCCGTTGGATGCGACACCGGGTCGAAGACCGTGGTCCACACCGCACCACCAGCGCCGACCGTGAGGACTGTGGTCGTCCAAGCCCCCTCGGTTCCGGCAGCCTTGGGCAACCGATCCACTCCCGTGGTGGATTCAGCGATCTCATCGACCCCGAGTCTGAGTTCGACCCCAACAGCACCGCCTCCGCAACCCCCTCCTGCCACGGCAGCCCAACCGCCAGCCCCGATAGACCCCTCGGCCTCGGTGGCTGTTTTGGTTCCGCCGCCCCTGCCCGGCCCAGTGGCCGATGTGGTGCAACTCACCCGTGGTGGGCTCGACGAAGGCGTGGTCAGTGAATATATCTCCAATATCCAGGAACCGTTCGCTCTCGGTGCCAGCCAGATCGTCTATCTGAATGATCTAGGAGTGTCCTCCAATATCATCCATGTACTGATGCGCAAGGCGGTCGCGATCCGACCGGAAAGCCCAGCACTCGCCCCTCCGAGCGCCTCAGCACCCGCGGTTGCCCAGTCGATCCCCACGAACCTAGCCCCGCCGCCGGTGGCTCCGACGGGGATCCCTACCACCACCATCGAAGGCACGCCGCCGCCACCGCCCTCCTCGACCATTGTTGTCCCTGCACCAGCAGCCCAGACCGTTGTCAACCAGCAGGTCTTCTATCAATCCCTCTCCCCCTATGGCAGTTGGATGGAAGTCCCTGGCTACGGATGGTGCTGGCGCCCGTCGGCCTCGGTGGCCAACCCGACATGGCAACCCTACTGCGACGGTGGATCGTGGCTGTGGACCGATGCCGGTTGGTATTGGAACTCGACCTACACTTGGGGTTGGGCTCCGTATCATTATGGCCGCTGGCATCAGCATTCCCGCTTCGGTTGGGTGTGGAATCCGGGTTATGACTGGGCTCCGGCCTGGGTCGCTTGGCGCAGCTCCTCGAGCTACTGCGGCTGGGCTCCGCTGCCTCCGGAATGCCGATGGAGCGCCAACGTGGGTTTCTCTTGGGTCAATGGCCACACGGCCGTCAGTATCGGGTTTGGCATCGGCACAGCGGCCTGGTATGCGACGACCTGGGACCGTTTCGGTGATCCGCACCTTTATCATCATCGACTACCGCGGCATCAAGCCGAGCGTTTCGTCCGGGAGAGCAACGTCCAGGTGGCCAGCGGCCAAGGCGTGAATATCCGGGGCAACAACAACACGGTGATCATCAATAACGGAATTTCCCGAGAGGAAGTCCAGAAGCACAGTCGCGAGGAGATCCGGCGCACGGAACTCCGCGACGTCAACAGCCCGGCGGCCGCTCAATCCTTCGCCAACTCGCGGCCCAACCCCTCAGGGGGCCGGCCCGCCGAGGTGGCCGTGTATCGCCCGGCGGTGCCGACCCATGCTTCACGCCCGCCGGAATCGGTCCTTAAGCGACCGGAAGTTTCGCGATTGGCTCCCAACCCAAACTCCGGCGGCCTGACAGATCGCATCGGCATCTCACCGCTGAATTCTCGACCGCTGGTGGTTCCATCGGCCGGTGGCTCGCTGAGCCCCAACCGGCCGGCCAATATTCCGTCAGCCAACTTGGCTCCCTCCTCGTCTCCCGGCCGGCCCGCTCCCATTCCAACGAGTGCTCCGACGGAACGATTAACGCAGACGCTACCTCCCACGACACGTCCCGGCAGTGGAGCCGGCGTCCCCACCGCCGTGGCACCGAAGGTTTTGGACCGCCCGTCCACCACGCCCACCCCCAGTGCCACCCCTTCGCGCCCGCCCGAATCCCGCAGCGCGCCTATTCCGCGTGCAGGGCCGACGGAGCCCGCCTCGCCCCTCGGCGCGCCGAGCCCGGGCTCCGCTTCCCGAATCCCCACCGCCAGATCCGGGTCCGGAGTTGAATCCGGGTCCCGCCCCACTCCGGTGACGAGCTCACGCCCGTCGGTCATCCCGGCGAACCCCACGCCCAACGCATTGACCCCGGCCCCCTCAGGGCAATCGGCCCCCTCGCAGTCTGCGGCTCCGGTTTCGCGCCCTGTCGTCATTCCGAATGCGAGTGTCCCTTCCCGGCCTATGGCAAATCCATCGGCGACCCCGGCCCCCTCGACGCCCTCGGCACCGCCGGTTTCGCGTCAGGAGTCCTTCCGACCTACTGCGCCTGCGCCCTCAGCGAGCTTTTCCCCCAATGTGCAAGCGCGCCCGGCACCCACCGCATCGCAGTTCGCTCCGGCCCCGGCTCCCGCCCCCAATATTGCTCCAGGACCGCGACCGGCGCCAAGCCAGGCTCCTTCGTTCCAACCCTCTCCCCGGCCCGCACCGTCAGCAGCCCCAGGCTCAGCTCCCTCGGGGCGACCAGGTCAACGTGGACCCATAGAACGGTAACCCCTACCGACACACGGATCACCTCTGACCATGAGCACCACGATCCTCTTGCGAATCCTGTTGTCGGGATGGTTTCTCACCATTCCAGGTCTGTTGATGGCCCAAGGTTCCATCAAGCCCAAGAGCGCCGGAACCAGTGGTCGCGTGCTCTTTGAGACCGGCTTTGAGCGATTTGAGGGTTACGATCCGAGCTTCGATTTAGTGGATTCGCTGGGACGCGGCCAGAACGGCTGGATGGCGGTGGGCCATGGCGGCAACGGCGTGCTCACCAACCGAGTCGATGGTTTCACGGGGCAGTACGCTTACATGGGTTATCAGGGGCCCACGAATCAAAGTTTTAGCGTAAACCTCTTCCGCCCCATCCAGTTGGTCCCCGACACCAACACGCTGCCCGTGGTGGTGTTCCAGGCCACCTTCAGCATTCGAGACGATTCCCCATCGGGAGCCGCAGCCGACGACTTTCGTTGGAGTGTCTATACACCGAACGATCAACGTCTATTCACCCTCGACTACCATGGTCCCGACCAGTCGATCAATTACGCCCTCGATGACGGGAAGGGCTTCATCGGCACGGGCTACCAGTTCGAATACGACGTCGTATACCAACTAGAGATCTCCATGAGCTTCGGGCGAAACCGGTTGTCGGCCTCGCTCAATGGCACCCCGGTGGTTTATGAACTCCCACTGAGCACCCGAATCCAACGCCCCTCGTTAGGCAGCGTGGATGTCGTCTGGGCTGCCAATCCCAAGGGCACCTGGAACGACAACTACATGCTTTTCGACGATTATCGCATCACCGCCTACCCACCGAACGCGGTCGCCCCGCTGATGGAAATGGCCGGGTTGGATGCACTCGGCAACGCCCAACTGAAGGTCTGGGGTGAGCCCGCGGTCCGCTACCGGATCCAGTCGAGCAACGATCTGCAAACCTGGATCGACCGCGACATCGTTGTCTCGGCGGCTCCAGATGGCCTGGCGACCTGGACCGATACCCAGCCCACCGTCACTCGCTACTACCAGGCCGTTGCGTTGCCCTGAAGGCGGATCGGATCGGATCGGTCGAGCCGCAACCGGAGGTCTCCCAACGCGTCCCACACCTCCAAGCGGTCTGCCCAGCAGCGTAATTCCAGGGCTCCGATGCGTTCGGTCCACAGTGTGACACCCGGTCGCCCGCGGAGCCTTCGTCGCAAGACTACTGGACTCCGTTCGGTGGCGGGCCGATCTCCCGTCGCCACCACCAGCAATCGCGGATTTACCTGTGCTAGAAGCGCCTCGGACGCCGCCTCACCTGAGGCAGGGATGCCCGTAATGAGAACATCCGCTGCCAGTGAAGCGCCCTCGCGCCGAATCAATGCCTTTTGACCGTCTGGCCCCAGGTCTGGAGCCAACAAAATCCTCCAACCGGCTGCCTCCATCAAAAGAACTAACGCACCGTCGTCTGCCCGCGAGAAAGAATCTGAGTCGTCCGGATGGAGCACCGTCATCCCGGCGATGGAGCGGCCACGTTGCACCCGCTGAAAGGGAACCCCATTAGACTTTGCCAACCCATCTAAACCTCGGAATTGCGGTGAACGCATCCGACCTACTGGAAGGAAGAGTTGATGCGGCGGCGCACTGGTCATCAACACGGGCACCCCTCCCAGATGACGAACATCCCCGTGGGATACAGCCAGGGTCGGCACACGATCGACTCCTCGTGATTGTAGCCATGGCAACACCACCGCCTTGGCAGTCGCCGCGTCCCCGGTATCCAACAGCAGGTCCGCAGAGCTACCTGGCCGGTCGATCCACACTGCCTCGCCCGATCGAAATACCGTCACTGTGGCCGCCGGTTTACCGATGTGAGGCGCACCCACCATGAGCACGAGCCACAGAGCCGCCGCCCACCACCAGAGCTGTCGACGACGCTGGGTATCAAGACGGCACGAAGCCGCGACAACCCAAAGGATCGTGTAAGGAATCCAAACCCAACTGCCCGGTGAGGCCGCCGACCACCAGCCTCCGGGAACTGCCTCACAAGCTCGGCTCGCCGCCATCATTCCGTGCATGCCCACCCACGCGGCGGCATTCCATAGTTCGGTCCCCATCGGCAAGCCCATCGATAGAGCATTAGCAATGAGCACCAGGCTGCTCAAGGGAACCACAATCAGGTTGGCCACCAACGAAATGACGCTGACCAAATGGAAGCATTCTACTGACATCGGCCAGGACGCGACCAACGCGGCCAGACCGGTGACACACCCGCGGCACAGCCCTCGCTCAGCCCATTCCCAGACCCGTCGCGTGCGAGACCACTGCGAGGGCGGCAGCAAAGAATCCGGGCGCCAGGGGCGATGCTCGAGCCACCAGGCCTCCCACCTCGAAGGGAAGACGGCCAACGCTGCCACCACCAAAAACGACAACAGAAAACCTGCCTGAAAGAGTTGCCCCGGCTCGGCGATCACGATGAGCAACGCCGCCAGCGAGAGGGAATTGAGCAAATCACCGGGACGTTCCAGCATCCACGTCCCCACCACGACCGAAGTCATCACGGCCGAACGGACGGCCGAGGGTTGCCATCCGGTCGCTGCGACGTAGAACCAAATCAGCGGCAAGGACAAGCCACCGCACAGGGCACGACTCCAACCCAGCACACGAAACGCCTGCACCAGCAGAACAGCGATCAGTGCAATGTGTAGGCCACTAATGGCAAAGACATGGAGTGTTCCCGAGCGCATGAATCCGTCGTCCACATCGCCAGCCAAGCCAGTCCGCCAACCCAAGGCCATGGCCCAGATCAAGCGGGTCGCACCATCCTCGGGCAGTCCCTGCGCCAGGCGCGCTCGAGCCCAAGCCAGAAACCGCTCGCTCCAGGGCACCACGTCCGTCGCCCCAGGGCCCAACTCCCAATCTCCAGGAGCCTCGCATCGCAACTGGAGGCCGATGCCTTGTCGGCGAAGGAAGGTGGCGTAATCGAACAAACCGGAAGCCACCGGGCCTGGTGGCGCGGAGACCAAGCCAGAGATTTCTACCGACTGTCCGCGGAAAAATCGCCCATCAGGGACGCCCTGACTGCTGACCATCACCTGGCCCGAAGCGGATTCCCAAGGCTTGTCCTGAGAACGCCACTCAGTGACCTGAAGCCGAACCACGGTTCGTTCCACCCACTGTCCTTTGCGCTCTGAAAGCCGCACGGATGGCGTCTCGGCCAAGATCCCACGCACCCGTCCAAGCTCACCATGGCCATCCAGCCGCCACCTCAAATCATCCGGACCCAGTGGCCACTGCGTCGTCTGGTAGCTCAGTGCGCCTGCGCCGAAGAGAGCGAGGCTAATTCCTGCAACGAACCCCTTGGGCCAGAGTCCGGCCAGCATCAAACCCAGCAATGCCAGCGTGAGCGAAACCCCGCCGAAGTCCCCGGGAAACAACTCAGCCGACCAGATGCCGGCCGCAACACAAAGAGCAGGAATGAGCAACGGACGACGCATGGGGCCTTGTCATGCATCGAACTATTTCCCGGAGAACCTAAAGGGAATTTTCGACAAACCAACAGAATGCCTCAGCCCGGACGTCTCCAACGCCACCAGAGTCCGGCCAAGGCCAAGCCCAACGCAGCACCTGCGCCATCAATCATCACATCCCAAGGGGTTCCGACTCGAGTCGGCACAAAGGTCTGATGCCATTCGTCGGAGACGGCGTACATCACCGACAATCCCCACGCCAACCCAGCCGCCCGCAGCGGCTGTTGGGCTTCGGTCGAACGACGAACGGCCAGAAAAACTCTCCAAGCCAACCAAGCCAGCACCGCATATTCGGACACATGGGCCCCTTTGCGGATCAAGAAAATCACTTCGTCCATCCGCTCGCTCGAAGCCTCGGGCATCCACCAGCGCAGCAATGGACCAAGAATACGGGAACCCCTCTTTCCGGAACCGGAATCGGCGGACGCCCAGAAAATCACTCCCATCCACAGCACCAGGGGGCCCCAGTACCGGAGTCGTTGGAACACCCCTAACACGTTAGCGAGAGAAGCAAGCCATGGCCGAATGGAAAAGGGTAAAGGCTGCCCACGGCGACGACCTCAACACCCCAAGAGTTCGACACACTCCTGCTCCCTAAAAACCAAACACCGCCGCGCCAGGTTGCGCGGAGTAACCCCTTCAGTTTTGACCCCGACCGTCATCCACCGGCCAGTTGCCAATCTCGGAGTGCGGCTCGTTGTCGTTGTTCCAGCGTGCCCGCCACGTCGCGCTTAACGGATTCACCACCTCCCGGCGCAGCGCCGATTCGGCGTGACCGTCAGCGAACATGATGTTGCACCGCAGATTGTGGCGCTTGGCTGGCCACTGATCCTTCTCCTTCGGGTCAATATTTCCGTCCCATGAACGGTCCGTAAGGCTGTCGGCGATCATGATCATGTCGGACGGAGCCTTGACCCGACTCTCCGGCATCTCCGGTTGGCTGGGCGGATTAATGTCACCACCCAACCCCAATTGCTGACTCAGGTCGGGAGTGGGATTTCGCAGACCCCAATCATTGTATCCGAAGCTGAAACGGGTCCCTGAACCCGATGCCAACACCAAGTTGATACCCTGAGGGAAGGTCTTGTTAACATTGGTGTCCCACTGGGCCTCTTTGGGATTGGCCGGGCAATAAAATGAAGCGCGGTTGGTGCCCATCTCACCGAAGAGGCGTAGCGGCCAGAGATAGTAGAACTCGGGCACTTTGATGCAGCCCGGATATTTCTGGTAATTCTGCGTGTACATGGCCGTGGCGAGGCCCATCTGTCGCTGGTTGTTGATGCAACTAATGCCCAGAGCCTTGGCCTTAGCCTTGGCCAACGCCGGCAAGAGCATTCCCGCCAAGATCGCGATGATGGCGATCACCACGAGCAATTCGATCAGCGTGAATGCGGCATGGATGCGGCGCACAGGATTCGAGTCAGGGTAGATTAGCATGGCGACCGGAGGCTTTATCTGTCGGGAGGTTCTTGGATATTGAACCAGAGGAGGCCCAACTTCGCCATGCAAATGGCGCACAGCCACCTATTCCGGAACCACACACCATGGGCCCAGCGGTTGATTGAAACGCGTCCGTGCCCTCCAGCTTCCCAAGGCCTCTGCATTTCCGTTCTGGCAATCCACGAGGCTCAAGCTGTCTTGATCCACCCAATAAACGGCTACCTGCCCCCAGCGACGCCCCAGCGCGATCGCCTCGGCCACTGAACCAGTTGCCACGGCCCATCCAGGTTCCTGATGTTGAAAATCTGGAGATCCCCCGACGATACGGAAGCGCCACCACCCGCGGTAATTCAGATCGGCAACCAACCCCTTGTCGGCCTGCTGATTGACCGTCTCGGAGCAAACCAGATCCCCCGGGTTACAAGCCGTGACGACCGTAAAACAAGGGTGGATGATTTCCTCAAGTCGGATCGCGCATTGAAAACGGACAGTCCGGTAGGCGGGATTCATAAACTTCCCCAGTCGATGGCCGAGATCGGATTGAGTGTCCATCGTTGGGCACCTGTATCGTAAAAGCAGAACCTCTCAGCAACGGTTCGGCCGGGATTCCATCGATATGCACCAACGTGACGTCGAGCTAGCCTCCATCAATTTCCAGACCGGAGCCCAAACCGAATCCCACGTGACTGCAGCATCTGTCCAAAACGGCAGCAGCCCTGTCAGGAGAAGAACTTAGAGGAATCCATAACGATGGAACCTCGAGCGATCGGTGACGGGAAAAGCTAGGAAGCCAAAGAGGCTACGACGCCAGCGGATCAAGGGTTCGGAGAACCGAGATTCAAAAACGCGAACACCAATGCCCCGATGATGATTAACAGCAAGACCCCTCCGACCGCGAAAAACACCTTGTTGGCCTTGTTCGACTTTTTCGAAAACGCCGCCCCTCCGACTGCAGCAGTTGTCCCAGCATCCCCAAGCTTCACCGTTTGCCGAGAAGCCTCAGTCTGCTTCTTGCCTGTTTCGAAGCGGAGTTGCACTTGACCCAATCGGAGGATTTGACCGGGGCGAAGGGTGGCTTCCTTCTCGGAAGCCAACTGCAATTCATTAATGAAACTGCCGTTGGTGGAACCCAAGTCCTTGACGATCAAATCATCACCCTTGAGCCACAGCTCGCAGTGGTTACTGCTCACGCTCGCCTCGGGAATACAGATGGCGTTCTCCCCCAGCCTTCCGACTGAAGCCTTTTCAGGTTTCACCTCGAAGCTGAGGCCGGTGAAGCCCTCTGTCAGAACTGTGAGTTTCGCCATAATGCGGTGTACCAATGTCTAACTACCCGTTCCGGGCAGAGTCAAATGCCGAATCCATGCCCTTGCAAAAGACTGCCGCTGGCGTGGACAGCTTTTGTCTGACCCCCTCGTTCATCTTGGGCAGATGAATCGATGGAAACTATGGACTGAGCGCGCATCACCAGAGCGTCTCATCGCCCGTTTTGGCACAGCAC
>Ga0114969_10003203_pt1 | contig 13234 bp, 8 predicted proteins | sample M_130807_MF_Meta_FD_87316 | JGI IMG/M metagenome (GOLD analysis project Ga0114969, IMG submission 87316) | Freshwater microbial communities from Lake Montjoie, Canada to study carbon cycling - M_130807_MF_MetaG | ecosystem: Environmental > Aquatic > Freshwater > Lake | place: Lake Montjoie...
AAATGAGCTATCAGGCAGTTATACGCAATGCCAGTAATGTTCTTGTTTCCAATACAACCGTTGGCATGCGAATTAGCATTTTACAAGGTTCTGTATTTGGCTCCGCTGTATATGTAGAAACACAAACAAAAACCACCAATGCCAATGGTTTGGTGAGTTTAGAAATAGGAAACGGGACAGTCATAAATGGTATTTTCGCAAACATCAATTGGGGCGTAGGACCCTATTTTATTAAAACAGAAACCGACCCTAGTGGTGGGGTAAACTACAGCATCACTGGCACAACTGAATTAATGAGTGTACCTTATGCATTATTTGCGGCAAATAGTACTGCGGGACCAACCGGACCGCAAGGAGCGCAGGGTATACAAGGTCCACAAGGACATTTCAAAATGGAGTTAATCCTGGTGACATGTATTATTGGGATGGTTCTACTTGGGTTTTAATACCCATTGGAACGCATGGCCAAAATTTAACGGTGTGTAATGGAGTTCCTACATGGGGGCCTTGCCCAATTTTAGTCCCAACGCTATCTACAAACGCAATCACCTCTGTAACAAGTTCAACTGCCATTGGCGGTGGTAATATATCAAATGATGGAGGAGCATTAGTTACTGCCAGAGGAGTTTGTTATAGTACAAGTATAAATCCAACAACTTCAAATAACTTTACAGCGAATGGATCTAATATTGGCGGATTTGCTAGTTCGATGTCTGGATTAGCAGCAAATACTACTTATTACGTTCGCGCCTATGCTACCAATAGTGCCGGTACTGCTTATGGTAACCAGGTAAGCTTTACAACAAATCCAATTTTTTTACCTACACTGACTACTATAGGATTATCTGCTGTAAGTAATTCTTCAGCAAATAGTGGCGGAAATATTAGCAATGATGCAGGATCTCCAATAACCGTTAGAGGGGTTTGTTATAGTACCAGTTCTAACCCAACAATCGCAAATAACACCACTATTGACGGAAGTGGTATCGGAACTTATTCAAGCGCAATTCTTGGATTATTACCTAATACAACTTATTATGTTCGTGCTTATGCAACTAATAGCCTTGGTACAGCGTATGGCAACCAAGTTATTTTCACTACACAAGCTTTAGCAATAGGTCAAAACTATTTAGGTGGTGTTATTGCATATATTGATGGGTCTGGTTTGCATGGTCTAATTGCGGCCCCTTCTGACCAAAGTAATGGAATATTTTGGCATGCAAGTCCTTCTGGCATAACTGGAGCTACTGCCACAGCGCTAGGTACAGGAAATGCAAATACAAATGCTATTGTTGCCTCATATGGAACGGAAAATAATGCAGCATTATTATGCAATAATTTAATATTGAACGGGTATAGCGACTGGTATTTACCAAGTAAGGATGAAATGACGTATTTATTTACAAATAGTAATGCGATTGGTGGTTTTACTACAAATTTTTATTGGACATCTAGTGAGGTGAATGCAGGCTTGGCGATTTCATTCGACTTTTTTAATGGGAACAACGGAAACTATAATAAGACAAATATTAATTATGTGCGAGCTGTTCGAACATTTTAAATCTATTTTTAGATTTTAATTTCAAACTTTTCAAGTTCTATTCTCAGAACTTTTGGTGTTATATTTAAACAACTAAAGCAGCTGCCCCCAATATAGCAGCATTACCCTCATACAATAATGATGGCAACAACTTGACCTTATTTTTATAAATAGATAACATATTCTCTTCCATATAAAAATGGGTTGGTTTGAAAATAAATTCTCCAGCTTTTGCAAGTCCTCCAAACAATATTATAGCCTCAGGACTTGTGATAGCTACCGTATTAGCTAAGGTAAACCCGAGTATTTTTCCTGTATACTCAAATATTGCCATAGCAAGTTCATCCCCTTGAACAGCGGCTTCATAAATATGTTTTGCCTCTATGTTTGAATACCTTCGTAACAAACTAGTCGTGGTAGTACTACTTAAAAATTCATTCGCTGTTTTCACAATTCCAGTAGCCGAAGTATAGGTTTCCAAACACCCTTTCCGGCCACATCCGCACTCACGACCGTCTTGAATTGTTATAACGTGACCTAGTTCACCAGCTGCACCGTCGTGTCCATATAGCACTTGGCCGTTCACGACAAATCCGCTACCGACACCAGTGCCTAAAGTAACCATTATAAAATCTTTCATCCCGATTGCAGCTCCGTACTTCATTTCGCCCATAGCTGCAGCATTCGCATCATTTGTAATTATTGTAGGGATCGAAAATTTATGTTCAAATAATTTAGCTAATGGAATTATACCTTTCCATTCTAAATTTGGTGCAAATTCAATATTTCCTGTGTAATAATTACCATTAGGTGCACCGACACCTATCCCCTTTATTTGTTCGAATAATGAAGACGATTTCTTATCAGAAATTGCGTAATATAATTCATCAATGAATACATCTATACTTACATGTCCTTTTGTTGCTATACTACCATGATGCAGAATTTCTCCATTTTGTGTCACAATGCCATATGCAGTATTGGTACCCCCAATATCAATGCCCAGCGCTAGTGTTTTTGTCATAATCAATTCCCTGTTTTTGTAAAATACGCTTTACTAAAAAAGCAAATAAAGCCAAATATGTAAAACAAATAACAGTAATCCAATAAGAAGTATGAATGCCAAATCCAACTTGAGTATTTCCACTTTGTAATAAATCTGCAAGTTTACCTTGTATTGGCGGTATTATACCACCACCCAAAATCATCATTATCAAAAAGCCAGAACCCTGGGTAGTATATTTTCCCAACCCAGCCGTCGCCAATGAAAATATACATGGCCACATTACACTACAAAAAAGTCCTCCACTCAAGAAAGAATAAGTTGCAATTTTACCTTCCGTAAAAATACCAATTAGCATAGCTAATACGCCAAGTATACTAAAGACAAATAAGGTTCTAGCTGGCTTGTCTTGAGTAAAATAAAAGGCTAAAACCAATATTAATACACAAATAAAATACCAATATAAAGGAGACATATCACTTTGAGCAATGGTATTGATTTCTATAATTACACCAAAGGCAATTAATGGAACAATTAGTAATAGTATATTTTTCAAAGTCTTTTCCGGTTTAAATACATTGATTGCTCCGGCCCACCTTCCTATCATCAAACTACCCCAATACATTGAAACATATGGTGCTGCTTGAGATGCTTCGAACCCACCAAATTGAGGTTGTTTTAATAATTCACTTAAATTACTACCAATTGCAACTTCAACACCTACATACACAAAAATAGCCAACATGCCCAAAATCAATTGTGGATATTTCATAGCTCCCCAACCCTCACCCTTTTTATTAGCACTAAAAAATGAAAATAATAAAGTAATGATAACGATAGCTAATCCAAATAATAACCATCTCATTCTTGTAATTTCAATATCCTTTTTTACAATAACATCCGACATATTGTCTTTATAACTTAGAAAAACTGGAATGAAAACAATAACCAAAAGCACTGTCATTATCAACAATGCCAACAATGCTTTACTTGCTTTTTCAGTTGATTCATTACTAATTCCATCTGGCACTTTTTTAGAAAAGAAAAATAAAGCAGCAGCACAAATAAATAAGGCACAGACAAAAGTGTACAATAAAGTTACTTTATCTAATCCTAAGCTATTTACCTGATCATCACTCGCCTTAGTTACGCCGAACAAAGCAAGTGCAACCACAATAGGACCAATAAAAGTTCCAAATGAATTAATACTCCCTCCTAAGTTAATTCGATTCGATCCGGTAGCAGGATCACCTAGAGAAAGTGCGAATGGGTTTGCCGCTGTTTGCTGTAAGGAAAAACCAAGCGCTACAATAAAAAATCCAACCAACATCCCACCAAAAGTATTACCGTTAACTGCAATTATCATTGCAATTGCCCCTAATGCTGAAAATGTAAGTCCGTATACGATACTTCTTTTATACCCCCATTTAGCTACTAAATCCTTTCCTTTGAAAGTAGTATAAATAAATAGTGCCAATGCCCCAAAATAATAAGCTCCATAAAATGCGAAATCAATCAATTGGCTTTGAAATTGATCAAGTTTAAAATAATGTTTACAAAATGGTATGAAAACTCCATTTCCTGCTGCTATGAATCCCCAAAAAAAGAAAACAGTTACTAATGTACCTAACGCCTTATAATTAGTAGGAATACTTTGTTTATTTAACTCCATATAAAAAATTTAGGTGTTAAATGTAATACAGAATTTTTGTATCCCCTATATTTCAATTGAACACTATACTAAAAATAAAAAGGAGAATGATATAAAATCACTCCCCTCTTTCTGAACAAAACCAAACTTAATTATCCTAAATAGGATTTTAATGATTTGCTATATCTAGCTTTTTGCAATCGCTTAATTGCTCTTTCTTTAATTTGTCGAATCCTTTCTTTAGTTAAATCATATTTTTCACCTATTTGTTCGATAGTAGGACCATCAGAACCATCCAGACCAAAATATGCACTCACAATTTCCGACTCTCTTGGACTTAAAGATTTAAGTATTCTACGAATTTCCTCTCTAAGACTATCTTGAATCACTGAACTATCCGTATCATTTGCTCCTGTAAGTAAATCTCCCATACTAACATCTTCCGATTCATGCACAGGGGCATCTAATGATGTGTGTCTTGAATTCGTTACAAAAATATTTGAAATTTCAGTTTCTGACATTTCTAAAATACCGGCTAATTCTTCAACTGAAGGTTCTCTTTCATTCTCTTGTTCAAAAGCCATCATGGCTTTATTTGCTTTATTATATGTACCAATTTTATTCTGAGGTAATCTGACAAGACGTCCTTGCTCTGCCAATGCCTGCAAAATTGACTGACGAATCCACCAAACAGCATATGAAATAAATTTAAATCCTTTAGTCTCATCAAACCTCTGTGCCGCTTTAATAAGGCCTAAGTTCCCTTCATTAATTAAATCACTTAAGGTTAAACCTTGATGTTGATATTGCTTTGCTACTGACACGACAAAACGCAAATTAGATTTAACCATTTTCTCAAGAGCCACCTTGCCTTCAGTATTTCCCATTCTTATTTTTTGGGCTAATACCGTTTCCTCTTCCGCATTTATCATAGGAATTCTGCTTATATCTTGCAAATATTTCTCAACAGCTTGGCTATCTCTATTTGTAATTTGCGTTGCAATTTTTAACTGTCTCATTATATTTTGTTTTAAATGCTATTATATTATACACAATAACGTTGTTATGACATCAAATAGTATTCCACTAAACACTTACTAAAGTTAAAATTTTACTATTTCTTCATCTAAATTTATTAAAATTCAGAATATTCAGAAGGTAGTTAAATTTTTTCACTTAATTTTAATAAATCAAATTTCTCAATCTGAGTTTGATTCATCGTACCTTTTATATTCATAATCTTTTGTGCTTGCAATTCTTTCATTCTAGATTGTTGCAATCCTTTATTGCCTTCTAAAGTTTGTATATTTTTTGTGATATTCTTTTCTTCTCCAATTAAAACATAGGTAATGCGAGATAATTGTACATCCGTTAATCCTAGTCCGGCATTTCTTAATATTTCTATTTTTTGTTTAATTTCTTTAGGAACTTCATTTGAAGTTGATTGAGCAAAGAGAATTGAGCTTCCAAATAATAAGCAAAGTAAAACTATTGTATTTTTCATTTTTTCCATTTAATAAGGTAGACGTAAAGATAATAATGAATGTTAGTTATTAGAGAGTTATTTTCTTAACAAATTGTTTTTGCCAGTTCAATAAAAGTTAAACCAAAAAAAGAGACTGCCTTTTTAGGACAGCCTCTGTTAACTTAAATAACTTAAATTTATCTTTCATCTCCTACTCTGCTACCTGGAGCGATTTCACCTGATGGTTGTTCATCATCATCTTCTGCATCATTATTTATTTTTAAATTATTATTTCTTTGTTCATTACCTGATTTGTCAATATATTCAGGTCTATTTTGATCGTAAATAACATGTTTATCTTCTAAATCCCCTACAATTCTAAACTCTGTTCTTCGATTATATTGTCTACCTACAGGGTTATCCGTCCCATTTATTGTATTAGGTTTTCTAGGATTTTTAGGTCCTTCACCTCTAGCAATCATTCTTCCTCTATCGATTCCCTTGGCTGTTAAATATGTCATTACTGCTTGAGCTCTCTTTACAGATAATTCTTCATTATAATCATCACTTCCTTTCGAATCTGTATAAGATCGAATTTCAACACTCACAGATGGGTTATCTTGCAAAAATTTCACCAATGAATCCAATGCACTGTAAGAATCTGGTTGGAAGTCTCCTTTATCAAAATTATAATATACATTTTGGACATGGAATTCGTAATCTGCAGTTATTTTATGCATATAAATGGTAACCATGGTAGTATCATCAGGATCCATAACGGTTTTTCCTGTTGTACTAATTGTGGTTCTACCTGATATATAACCACTTTTGTCTGCTGTAATGGTAAAGTTTTTAGCCATCGGCGTATAAAACAAGAAATTGCCATCTTTAGAATAAAATGTGTCCTTCATTACAGAAGTTGCATCATCATTCATTTTAATAACTACTTGCGATATGGGTGAATTGCTAATTTCATCTAAGACTACTCCTTTAACATAAAAACTTGGTTCCTTAATTACTCTCCAGATGTCATCACAACAAGTAGGATTTTTTACAAATAGGCTACCAAGTCTATTGGAAACAACATAAGCATTATCTTTTGCCGTAAAATCTTGGATATAATACATATCATCAGCAGAAGAATTAATTGGGAAACCTAAATTGGTCAAATTTGTGTATCTTGAAGGTCCTCCTTCGGCAGAAAAAATATCAAACCCTCCCATATTAACCCATCCATTTGATGCGAAATATAGTTTACTTTTTCTTGAGTCGTAATATGGTGTTATATCATCCCCCCAAGAATTAAGTTTTTTACCACAATTTTGAGGGCGACGATAAGTTTTACGAGAAGAATCGTAAACAGAATACCATATATCAAAACCGCCTGCGCTTTGTAATTTTCTATTTGAAGAAAAAAACAAAATTTCTTTCTTCCCTACCATTGCGCAAAAAGGATTAGTATTAGAAGATTCTGGATCATTGATATAAATATCAAGCTCCTTAGAAGATTGCCATTGCCCTTTTTTAAATTCAGAACACCATATCTTACAATTAACTTTTAAGCTATCATTTTCTAAACATTTTGTATAATAAAATCTTGATCCTCCTGGACTCCATGAACCATTTCCAATATGGTATTTAGTATCATTAAATTTTCCATCTTCAAATTTCATAGAGACTTCAAAACTATCTTTCACTTTTGTTCTATCAAATTCCTTTGGTGCCCACATAAATCGAGAAACAAAATCTTTTCTTTTATCTTTCCCATATTCAACTATTTTATTTTGATTCATTGTAGCATACAATAATGCAGTATCGCCAAGAGGCATTGGAGATAACTCTGTATAAGCTGTATTCACATTAGGTCCTGCATTTTTCACGAAAGCACGCCCAGGATCATTTAGGGATTTCATTGCCATTTCACAACCCGTAATTTGACGAGCAGCAATCAATTTAACTTTTTTATTCTTGCCCTTATAGTTCTTGATATAAAACTGAAATCTCTCAATTGCCTTCTGATATTCTCCATTCATTTTCCGCATAACGGCCTCTTTATAAGGACATTCTGGGTACAATTCGGGGGCTAATGTATAAGTCTCTGCATAAAATTCTGCTGCTGGTGGATAATCCCTAGTATTCCATAGACATTCAGCTAACATATAAGCAATATATGGATTTCGTGGCTGCTCCTTTTTGAGTTGAAAATAATATTCCTCAGCGGTATAAAAGCTCCCTTGTCGGTACAAACCATCTGCCCACTTCATTTTTTTGTTAAAAGGTAGCTTCGCGGCTGGATCATCCTTAGCTCCTGCAAATAAATTTACCGATCCAATACTAAGTAATGCGGTAATCAACGATAAAATCAATAGTTTTCTTCTCATTTCTTTGAAATGTTATATATAGGCGTAAATATATATGCAATAATTTTAAAAAGGAAACCTTAAACGGTTTTTTTTAAAATCTTGAGCAAGGGAATACAACTCTGCGTGCAAAATCTAATGGATTAGGTTTCACATATCTAACAGTTACTTCAAAACCTCCATTGCCACCAGATGCAACATTTAAGTCTGAAATATTATAATCGTAACCGAAACCAAGACGTATTCCTTTAAATTCTAATCCTCCAGTAATAAGAGCTGCATCACCTAATCTATACCAACCACCAAGAAATACTCCTGTGGCAAATGATCGAATATCGGGTTGACCTACAATATACAAAAATTCTGATCCAGCTATCATTTCTGAAGCGGCAGTTTGTGTTTGATATAATACAGCTGGTCGAATGCTCATTCTATCTGTAGCATTTATAACTGCTCCTAATTGTCCATTTATACGCATTCCCAAGCCGACTTCATTATTTGATTTTTTCAAAAATGATTCTTTCGGCTGATTTAAATTATGACCTGAAAATCCAATTTGATAAGCTACTTTTTCACTTACTGCATGTTGCCATGTCAAGCCAGCATTGGCTGTTAGATATTTAATTTTGGGATTAATTTGTTCTCCAGTTGTCCCGGCTTGAAAACCACCATCATGAAATTCATCCCCCCAATACAAACGAGCCAAATCAATCGACTTTTGGGTATACCCTCCTTGCAATCCAACGGAAAGGGATTTATTTGATTCTGTACCCAAAAATTTATGGTAAGCAATAGATCCTAGTATGGATAAATTAGCTAAATTTCCATCTCCAGATCGATCATTGTACATTGTTAAACCAGCGGCCAAATTATCATCACCATTACTTGCTCTTTTTATTGGTGCATCTACTGAAGTACCAAAAGTGACGAATGGTGTAGTAACACTAGACCATTGGTTTCGATATATTCCTGATACTCTATATATACCATTAAATCCGCCTGTAAGTGCAGGATTTAGAATCAATGGCGCTCCATCAAATTGCGTAAAATGAATATCTTGCGCTTGGGAAGAAAATAAATTTGCAACAGTTAAAACAGTTGCTAACAATGGTTTTATTATTTTAAAATATTTCATTTGATAAAATCTAATTTTAATTATCTTATTAAAGTTACGTTTCCTTGTTTTGTAAATCTCTTTCCAGTTGAAGTGATAGCATCAATGACATAAACATACACGCCAAGCGGTTGGATTGCTCCATTTAATCTTCCATTCCATCCTTTATATATATCAGTAGTTTCAAAAACCAATTGTCCCCACCTATTATATATTCTAAAGAATTTCAATGTAGCGATTCCTCTTTTTATAATTCTTAGTTCGTCATTTATGCTTGTTCCAGCACCTGGACTGAAGGCATTAGGCAAATCTAATAATGTTTCTGGAGAAATCCTAATCGTAATTGAATCTTCTATTTCACATCCATATTCAGTTACACCTTTTACAAAATATTGGGTAGTAACTGGAGGGTCGGCTATTGGATTTTTTATTTTATCATTCGTTAAATGATAATTTGGGAACCAAGAATAAAAAGAACAATTTCCTGTAGGATTCAATTCAATAGACTCCCCAGGATATAAGGTAATATCCTCACCAGCATTTAGTACTGCTCCTGAAACTACGTTAATGCGCACCACATCCGTATCTTGACATCCAAACGCACTAGTTGAATAAATAGTGTAATCAATAGGAAAATCAGGTTTAGAAATTGGATTTGGAATTGTAGCACTATTTAAATAAATATTAGGTGTCCAAACATAATTCACGCCACCAATCGAACTGTATTGAACAGAATCATTTGGGCAAATAGTCTTTGTTTCAGGTGTAATGGTTGCAAATTCAGTAGGATAAACAGTAATGAAAATATTATCCGTATCAGAACAACCAATAGGCGTTGTCACTATTATTTCTAAATTGCTAGAGGTATGCCCAGTAAAAACTGGATTTACAATAGATCCATCATTTAAATCAATGAATGGGGACCAACTGTAAGCATAATTGGTATACCAATTTGGATCAACATTTATCTTTAATTGTGCAGTATCCCAATTACATATAAATCGATCTGGTCCTGCATCAATAATTGGTACGGGTTGAACATCAATATCGAATGATTTAGGAGGGATAACACACCCTGGGAAACTAGCTTGAACTGTATACGTAATTACAGTATCTGGATTAGAAATTGGATCCTCTATGAAAGGATTATTAAGATAAGTAGGAGGAGTCCAATTATAAGTAAATAAGGGATGTCCAGTCACATTGATAGGCACAGTGGCACCTTTACAAACCGTTGTATCACCGTTGTGTAGGATCAATGTATCAGGTAATATTCTAATTTTAATCGTATCATCTCCTTCACATCCTAGTGCTTGTGGCTCAACATGCAAGGTTAAATTATAATTGCCAACAACATTGAATGTACCAATTGGATTTGAAATGTTTGTTCCGCTCAAACTTCCTATTGCTGAGCCTCCCCAAGTGTATGTATAAGCTTGCGATGGCGTAATTACTGGATTAAACTGGATTGCCATTGTTCGACAAATAATGGTATCGTTTCCAATAAACACATTAGGAGGTTGATTGATGGTAATAGCAATCGTATCACATTTCGGTGCACATCCTGAATTTGGAAGAGTAGCACAAACGACATAATTTGTTGTTGTATTTGGACTTACGGAAGGTTCCTTGATGTTAGGGTTATTAATATTAGTTGTTGGTGTCCATGTATAGCTCAACGAATCACTTCCATATACTAAAATATGGACACTATCTTCCCTACAAATAGCTGTATCTGGTGTGATAATATGCATTTGAATGGTATCACTAATAAACAAACTTACACTATCCACAATATTATTAGAACAAGCTGCTAATTGATAAATTTTTATTTCTTCTAAAGGTTCATTAATAAAATCTTGGATAGCAGATAACACTATATAAGCTACTGTATCGTTTGCAGGAATAATTACTTGTCCAAAAGGGGCACCACCTGGAATAGTTGTAACTGAATAATCTGCTGGATAAGTTGCAGAACCGCCCAACTGATAATTAATCACGTATGGCAATGGACCTGCAATGGGTCTTCTCACTTTAACAAATCCAGAAGCGCATCCTTCTACAATATACGGATCAGGTAATAATAAAGAAGATATTGGTGTAAATGTAATTGAATTTGATGAGAGGCTACCTTCCTTTAAAAATACGCCAGTATCCAATACGCCATCTGATGCATCAGAAACAGCCAATTTCAAGTGATAAGTTGAACAAGGTTGAACAATAGCAATCGCTTGCAACACTTGTGTAAATCCATTATAAGCAACAGAAGGTCCTCCAAGATTATTTACAAATAATGCATTGTTTGGTGGAGCACATGGTGCATTTACATTTCCACAAGGGTTTTGCGTTGACCCATTGATTGTGTTAACTCCAACTGGACAACTAGTACCTGGAACTAAAGCTATATTAACAGCGCCATTTGAATAAGGACCTGTAATACCTGGTCCACTAATAAAAAATCCAAATATATCGCCAAATGAAGTGCAAGTGAAACTTTGGTATTCACAAGATCCAAATACATAATCAAATTTTACAGTATCTCCTAGTGGAACAAAATCAAAATCCAAAACGCATGCATCGAATGTATTGTTACCACCAGCTAGCGTTAAATCTGCATCTCCAGAAGCACCACTTGCAGTTGTGTAAGTACCACCTACTGCATTGCATCCTGTTGTTGCACCTAGGGTTTGTGCCGCACCTGAAGTTAATACTATTCCACTTTGTAACCCCAAATTACTAATATTTGGAGGCGTTACAACAAAGGTTCCATTTGCGACGGATGGACAATTTAGCGTAGGGTTGCTGATACTAACACCAGACCCTACTAGGCTTTGTGCCAAAATATTTGCAGTCTGATTTCCAGCAACGGTTATTTGAGATTTTACGGTATTTCCAATGAGAAGAAGTAGACAAATACTAACCCCTATCCTTATCAAATGATTTATACTTTTCATTTTATCTCTTTTATTTTCTAGCTTTTTCATTTTTATTAGGTTTCAAATTTAATTCTTTTTTTAAACTAATCAATTTCTATTTTTCATTTCTATGGTTCTAAATTTTTCGCAGAATTGATGTACGTTTGTACCTAATGGCAAAGAGCAACTCACAAAATGGAACAAATCTAAAAAAAAAATCATCTAAAATTGCGTCCAAAAGTAGTCAAAATTCTCGTTTTACCATGTTGACAGACGGGCGATTGAAGAAAATAGTTGGCTTACTTTTTATCTTATTTGCTATTTTCCTGCTTGTCGCTCTTGGATCCTACTTGTTCACTTGGCAACATGATCAGGCATATGTTTTTAATTCTAATAATACCCTTGATTTTTTATTGTATGAAAAGGGAAATGTTACCAATCAGGCTGGGCGATTAGGTGCCTATGTATCTCATGCATTAATCTATAATGGATTTGGACTTCCTGCTTTTTTATCCATTATCTTCTTTGGTGTATGGGGATTAAATCTATTTCTACACAAACGAATTGCATCCACTTTGAGATCCTTTTTTCATTGTATCCTTTTTATTTTTTTACTTTCTCCAGTTCTTGCTTTTTTCTTACCGAAGGAAAGTCATGATTTCCCCTATGGAGGGGCCTTAGGAAATCAAGTTGTTTCTTATCTTAATCATTTTGCAGGTTCAATTGGCACCTTATTTTTAATTCTTGGACTAGCATTAACTTTCATCATTATAGCTTTTAACCCGATTATTAAATTGCCAATTTGGCATCAACTTTTTCCTAAAAAAATAGATACAGAAGATGCAAATATTACACCTCAGCCTTTTCCACCAGCAGAACCTATTCTAGAAATAGATAAATCTATACAATTACCGGTTAAGAAAACTAAGGTTGAACCAATTATAGAATTATCAGAAGAAGCGAATAAAATCGAGTTGGACGAAAATGTAATGGATGAACCGACTTTCAAACCTACTTCCGAAATTGACTCTTCGATACCCTTTGACCTTGAACAAACAAGCACAAGCGTTGTTGAAAATAAGAATCCCGACTTAACTTTAGAAGTGGGGGCGAAAGAAGAAAAAACTACTGAAATTACCGATGACCATATTTCCGTAGCTAGCCTTGAGCCTTATGATCCATCTCT
>Ga0114969_10003208_pt1 | contig 13223 bp, 10 predicted proteins | sample M_130807_MF_Meta_FD_87316 | JGI IMG/M metagenome (GOLD analysis project Ga0114969, IMG submission 87316) | Freshwater microbial communities from Lake Montjoie, Canada to study carbon cycling - M_130807_MF_MetaG | ecosystem: Environmental > Aquatic > Freshwater > Lake | place: Lake Montjoie...
CGCCGCGACGGCGAGCCGCGGACGTTCATGACGGAGGTCTGGTCACCAATCGTCGTGCGGATGCGACCCAAGGCCGAGTTGGTCGGCGCGATCGTCGTCGAACCAACCGAGCAGTTCGAGATCGAGCAACTGCCGCTGCTCGCACAGGCCGTCTCGCAGCTCGCGCTCGCGCTCGACAGCGCCGAGCTCTACCGCCAGGCCACGGAGCGCGCCGCCCGCATCCAGGTGATCGGCAACCTCTCACGCATCGTCGCGCAGGTCGTTGGCCTCCGGGACGCGTTCGAGGCATTCGCCAAGGAAGTGCGCTGGCTGATCCCGTTCGACCGCGCGGTCATGTTCCGCCTCGACGGTGCCGCGGGTGTCGTCGAGCCGTACGCGGCGTGCCCGCCCGAGGGCTTCATCCCGCAGACAGAGTCTGACCTCGTGTCGTCACTCGCCTGGCGCACCTACCTCGAGCACAAGCCGGTCTTGATTCGCCGAGACGACCCCGGCGCCATGAATGGCGACTGGTCGGCATTCGAAGACGCCCGCGAGGTGGCAATGGTGCCCGTGCTTCGCGGCGACGAATGCATCGCGATGCTCGCGCTCGCGCATGGTGGCGATGACCGCTACACACAGAGCGACATCGACGCGTTGCAGGAGGTCGGCCAGTTGCTGGCGGTCAGCATCGAGCGTGTCGAGTTGTTCCAACAGGCTGAGCACAGCGCGCGGCACGACATGCTGACCGGCTTGCCGAACGCGCGCTATCTGCAAGAGCAGATGGATGCATTGCAGCTGGACGATCGATGCGCGCTGCTCATGCTGGACATGGATAACCTGAAGATGTTCAACGACACCCTCGGCCACGCCGTGGGCGACGACGCCATTCGCATGGTCGGGGAGATCGTGCGTGGCGCAGTGCGCGGCGGCGACTTCGTGGCTCGCCTCGGCGGTGACGAGTTCGTCGTGCTGATGCCGCATGCCGGTACCGAGGGTGCGCAGGCACTGGCTGCCCGCATCCACGAGCGACTGAGCGACGCCGACGCCCATGTCGAGAACGCGCCATCCGACATCCGCGTCTCGATCGGCCTCGCCACCATGCCGGACGATGCAGCGACGACCGATGAGCTGCTCCACGCAGCAGACGTCGCCATGTATGCAGCGAAATTTGCGGGCGGTGGCCGCACGGCACTGGCGAGCGGCTCGATGGTGCACCGGCTGACACGCAACTATCGCCGTCGATCCGAGCGCCTGGTCGATAACATCGTGCAGACCGCGACTGCCGCAGCTGCGCCTCGAGAACGCGAGGCGATCGCGCTGGCACAGCGCTACGCGCTCGCGACGGCCGGACGCATGGGCTTGCCCGCGCATGAGTCCGAGGTGCTGCGCATGCTCGTCGCAAAGCAGGCGATGGATCGACTGAAGGACCCGCAGCCGGGGCTCGACCAGACGTTGGCGTTCATGATCCTCGACGGCTTCGCCAAGGATTGGGCTGGGCGTGATACCCAGGCAGCGGCACTCGGTCATGCGGTCGTCGAGATCGCGCTCACCCTTGTGTGGCTGCAATTGCCCGAGCCGTTCGGCGCGGACCTCGATCTATCCGAGGCGGCTGGACGCCTCAGCGAGACGCGGCGCGACCCGCTCGACGCGACAGTCTTGCAAGAGATGCAAGCTGCCTTGCGCGAGCAGCCCACGGAAGGCCTGCGCACCCGCGCCGCCTAGCGCGCTTGCTCCTGTTCGCACCCCCCGCTAGTGTCCGCCTGCACGTGTCCGCGAAGTCGGTGCGATTCCGACGCTGTCCCGCAACTGTGTTCGGTCGAGTGCGCCTCGATCGTCAGTCAGGTCGCCGGCCACGTGCGCAGCAGGAACACCCGCGTGGAGACGGGTGAGCGCTCGACCGGACTGCCGGTCTCGTGTCTCACCCCTCCGCCCGGAGGGGTTTCTTGTTGCCTCGACGCGAACGAGTGAAACGCGGAGGCCCCAATGAGATGGTTCTGGTCGATGGCAGTGTGTGCGTTAGGCTTCGGGGCAGGCATTGGTCTGCTCACCAGCATCCTCGACGTCCGAGCAGCTAGCGCGGAAGGGCCGTACGCGATCAGCATCTCGCTACAGCTACGAGCGACCACCTGCACGAAAACGCTTGCGCAGTCCCCGAACGCCGTGACCTCGATGAGTGCAGACGGCGTGTCGGCGACGTACTCACTCTGTGTATACGTCGAGAACACGTCGACCGGCCTGCCGATCGACGGCGCACCAGTCGAGATCCGCACAATCGTTGGAACGGTCGGGGTGTCCGGCACGGCGCGATATTCGGGGTTTCTCTTCACTACAGGTGGTGGAGTGACTTCCATCTCGTACCGTGGCGACGGGAGGACGTTTGGCGGCGACACTATCGTCGCGACCTACGGTGGAACACGCGCGGTGGCCATCACCACCATCACGCTGAGGCCAGCGGCAGGTCGATTCCCCACAAGCATCGTCATCGTAAATCCATCGACACGTGTCATTGCCGCGAGTCGGTTCGACTCGTCGCAGGCATATCGCAGCCCACGCGTCGGCGTGAACGTCGCCGTGCAGGTCCAGAACATGAACGGGCTCGGCGTGAACAACCAGGTGCTCATCGTGCGTTCCGAGGGCGCTCGATTGGTTGCAAATGCGGCCATGGCGCAAACCGCCACTGCGGCATGCGGGGCCACCAACGCGCGTGCACTGGTCCTCACGACCGATGCCGCGAACGTGCTCGTCGAATCCGGCATCGCGATGCCCGGCACGGTGAACTTCTCGGTCTGCGCCGACCCAGAGCAAGAGGGATCCGAGGTGCACGTGTCGGTCGAGGCTGTCACGGTGCAACTGCCGGCTGCAGACCTCATCCTCGACTCAGTGGGGCGCCCAGCAACGATCAGCGGGCATTTCGACGGCAATACGTTGACCGCGAGCGTCGCGGATGCGAGCGGTCACTCGGTCGCTGACGGCACACCGGTTCGAATCGTGCTTACGCCGTCCCTCGGTATCGTGTCGAGCTCATGCGTCACGACGCGAAACGGGGAGGCATCGGTGGCAGCGGCGCTAGCAGTCCCGCTCGCGACCGCGCTCGTCACAGCGGACTACAACGAGCTTGGCGCGGTCGCATCGTGCGACGCCCCAGGTGCGCGATTTGTAGCGACCTCGCTCCCGATCGGTAGTCTTGGCGTGGCGGGAACGACTGGTGGGTGAAGTGTGGTCGGGGTGCACGGATTCGAACCGTGGGCCTCTGCGTCCCAAACGCAGCGCTCTACCAAGCTGAGCTACACCCCGACGAGGTGCGTTGACGCTACGGGCCGCAGTCCACGCACGTCAACGGCATGGCGTGCGCGTAGCCGCACGCTGAGCAGTCCCACTCCCGCAGGCCGCCCGGATGGACGTCGCCAGCGTGCTCGTGCGTCGAGGTCAGCGTGGCGCCGCACGAGGGGCAGCGCATGCGCAGCAGGCTCGCCTCGAGCGTGTCGGCGGCATCCCGGCGCCACAGCGCCAGCGCGATGACCACGCCCGCGAGGAGGCCAACGGCCGGTGCCACCTCGTGGCCCCCGAGTCGGTGGGCGATACGGTCAGCGGCGATCGCCCACGTCGAGCCGGCGAACAGCGCGATCGCCACGCCCGGCAGGTTGGTCAGGCGACGAAGTAGCACTATCAGTCCTTCGGCTGGGCCGCGCCAACGATGTCGCTCAGGCGCGTCACGCCTTCCTGCTCGCACCAATCGGTGATCTCGCGGATCACGCGCCAGGGCGTCTCGGGGTCGCGGAACGTCGCAGTGCCCACCTGGACAGCGCTCGCACCGGCCATGAAGAACTCGATGGCATCGGTCCCCGAGGAGACCCCGCCAGCAGCGAGGATCGGCAGCTTTGTGACTGAGGCGGTGAGGTAGACGAGGCGCAGGGCAACCGGCTTGATCGCCGGGCCTGAGAGACCCCCGAAGCGAGTGGCGAGCACCGGTCGACGCCGCTTGATGTCGATCGCCATGGCCGGAATCGTGTTCATGACAGTGATGGCGTCACCGCCAGCATCCTCGATCGCACGCGCGATGGGGCGGATGTCGGAGACGCTCGGCGTGATCTTCACCGCGAAGGGGAGCCCCGTCTTGCGGCGCACCTCCGAGACGACCGCGGCAGCCTGCACCGGGTCCTGGCCGAACTCAAGGCCGCCAGCCTCGACGTTTGGGCAGGAGATGTTGACCTCAAGGCCGGCAACGCCCGGGACGCCGTCGAGCCGCTCGGCAAGCTGGCCGTACTCGGCGATCGTCTCGCCCATGATGTTCACGAGCACCGGCACCTGCCAGCGCTCCCAGATGGGGGCGATCTCCGCGATCAGGGCGCCGACGCCGATGTTCTGGAAGCCGATCGAGTTGATCATCCCGCTCGCCGTCTCGACGGTCCGAGGCTGCGCGTTGCCGCGCCTCGGCCGCAGGGTCGTGCCTTTCGAGCAGATTGCGCCCAGCGCGTCCACGTCGAAGCGCTTGGCGAACTCGATGCCGTTCGAGAAGGTGCCGGAGGCCACCATCACCGGATTGCGGAGCATGAGCTCCTGCTTACCGGCGCCACCGATGCTCAGACTGAGGTCTACCGCCACATGCCCTCCACGCACCGATGATACGTCCCCACATGGAAGACGCGGTACGCGAAGAGGCGGCCCGTGCGGGCCGCCTCTTCGCGTCGTTCGAGAGAGGGAAGAGAGAGCTAGACAGTCTCTTCAGATACCTCGTCCGAGAGCAGAATCTCTGACGGCTTCGAGGCGCGGACGCCGCTACGCAGTGAATTGCGCAGGGTGTTCGTCTGCTCCCACATCACCGCCTCGGTCGAGTTGGTGAAGGACTTGGCCGTCCCACAGCGGCTGCAGCGGCCCACGCTCTCGCGCCCGTTGGGGGCCTCGATAAGCCAGTGGTGCACGCACGTGGCCGACTGAACGGTGTGCTCTCGTGCTTCGCTCGTCATAACAAACCAACCTTCCGCCGGCGCTTCGCGCTCCCCGCATGGGCTTCGCGCCGTTTCTCACACCACAGGACTGGTGGGGCAGCACAAGAGTACGAGTTGAGACTGTATGGAGTCAAGGATTCTTTCATTAAATAGTTGTAAAGTGCGGATATATTAAAAAACCGCCGATGGCGAGGCGCGTTGCTGGTGAACTGCCTATACTTGAATCCAGCACACATCTCCGAAGGCACCGTAGCGGGGCGCTCGCCCCGGCCTTCTGAGTAGATCATCGGTACTTCTGAGAACGCCCGCGACTCATCGGAGGTTCCCAACCGCCGCTCAGCGGGCTGGAAGGTTGCCCCATGCCTGATGCCCAGGCCGTCATGACCGCGCTTTCGACCGTCCGTGACCCCGAGCTCCACCGCGACATCGTCTCGCTCGACATGGTCCATGACCTCTCCATCGAGGGCGGCCACGTGACGTTCGAGCTCGTACTTACCACTCCGGCCTGCCCGCTCCGCGAGACCATCGAGAAGGATGTCAGGGCGGCCCTGGAGGCCGTACCGGGCATCGATAACCTCGACATCTCCTGGGGCGCCGAGGTCCGCGGTGGCGCGGCTCGCGAAGGCGGGCCGAAGCCCGTCGCCGGGGTGAAGAACGTCATCGCCGTCGCCTCGAACAAGGGTGGCGTAGGCAAGTCCACCATCTCGACGAACCTGGCGGTCGCGCTCGCGGCGCTGGGGGCGAAGGTCGGGCTGCTCGACGCCGACATCACCGGCCCGAACATCCCCACGATGATGGGCATCGAGCAGGGAGCGCTCTCGGAAGGTCAGGGCGGCCTCCACACCATCGAGGCATTCGGAGTGAAGGCCGTTTCGATCGGCTTCGTGCTCCCGAAGGGCACCCCTGTGGTCTGGCGTGGCCCGATGATTGGCTCGGGCGTCCGCCAGCTGCTCCACGACGTGGAGTGGGGCGAACTCGACTATCTGATCGTCGACCTGCCGCCCGGTACCTCGGACGCCTCGATGTCGATGTGCCAGGAAGCCGAGATTGCCGGTGTCGTGATCGTCTCGACGCCCCAGACCGTAGCCGTCGAGGACGCGATGAAGGCCGTTGGCATGTTCGACCGTCTCGGCGTGCCGATCTTCGGCGTCGTCGAGAACATGACGTCGGACATCTTCGGGCGCGGTGGTGCGAAGGCCGCCGCCGAATCGCTGGGTGTCGAGTTCCTCGGTGAGATCGGCCTCAGTGCGCCGATCCGCGAGGGCGCCGACGCCGGCCACCCGATCGTGGCGTCAGCCCCCGACTCCGAGGAAGCGCAGGCGTTTGTGCGCCTCGCTGAGCAGGTCGCAGCGCGCTGCTCAGTCCTGCGTTACGCAGGGGACATGGCCGTCGCCTAGCACGGCCACCACACACCAGCGGGCCGCTGAGAGCGCCCGCCACCTTGCCGCTGCGAAACGCGCGGCACGTATTCGGAAGGACCTATGACTGAAGACAATGATGAAGAGCGAGGCGATCCCGCGCGACGCCGCCGCGGCTCACGCGGCGGCCGAGGTCGTGGCGGCAGCGCGAGCACCGAACACGAACCGGTACGCCCGGCGACCACACTAGACGAGCCCCGCATCGTTGGGCGTCGCCCCGGCCGACCAGCCACCACCGTCGACCCAACCCCGGAGACGATCACCCCACCCCCCGCAGACCTCGCGCCCGAGACGCCGGCTCCGCGCCGAGCCCCCGCCCGCCGAACGGCCGCCGCTGCCATCCCCGCCGTCGAGGCTGGCGATGCACTCATCACCCTCGTGGCCGAGCAGACGCGCCTGCTTGCGGAGCTGCGGGCCGAGATGCAGACGCTCGTCGAGCGTGTCGAGGCTGGTGCGCGTCGCGCACGCCTCGGTATCTTCGTCGATGTACCGAACCTGCTCTACGGCGCTGAGCGCGGCGAGCACATCGACATGGGCAAGTTGCTCTCGTTTCTCTCGCGCGACCGCGACCTGGTGCGTGCGACGGCCTATTCGCCGGTCTCGGACAACCCGATGGAGCCGGTGCAACAGCAGCGCTTTGTGGCACCGTTCGTGCCGTATGAGTACCGCATCGTGACGAAGCCGCTGAAGCGCTTCGCCGACGGCTCGATCAAGGGCAACTTCGACGTCGAGATGGCCGTGGACATGATCAGCATGGCCGACCGCCTCGACGTGATGTGCATCGTCTCTGGCGACGCTGACTTCGCGAAGGTCGTCGAGGAAGCGCAGAGCCGCGGCGTGCGCGTCGAGGTCGTCGCCTTCGCCGGCAGCACCTCAGCGGAGATGCGCGCGCTGGCTGACCGCTATATCGAGGTCGGACAGATCGTCCACCTGCTGCACTAAGCAGAGCTGAACGACACAACAGCAGGCCCGGCGCTAGTGCGCTGGGCCTGCTCCATTTCCGGATGAGCTGGGTGTGTCACCTTCGAGGTCATCGTTCTCGTCACGATGGATCACGCCACGATGCGTGCGCTGGTTCGCTGAGCCAACGAGCGGTGTGTTCGTCGCGATCGCCGCAATGAATGCACCGAGGCTGACGCCTGCGCCAGCGCCGAAGATCCATCCCACGAACGGTGGGTTGTAGTGCAACACAAAGGCGCCGACGTACACGCCGGCAATCAGACCGCCGATAACGAGAAGGTACGTCGATATCATGCCGCGCATCGAGATCAGTATAGGTCGCGCAGATCGAACATCGGCCCGTCGACGCAGCAGAGCTTCACCCCGCCACGCTTCGGAAAGATCGCGCATGAGTAGCAGATGCCCATACCGCAGGCCATGCGCTCTTCCATCAGCGCCTGCGCAGGCTTTCGCAGGCCGGAGCGCATCAGCACGCTGTGCATCGCCTCGAACATCGGTGTCGGGCCACACGTGAACACCTGGTCGCTCCACGGTAGCAACTGCTCGAACGGCGTGGTCACGCGACCCTGTTCGCCCAGGCTGCCGTCCTCGGTGGTCACGACCACCTCGACTTCGGACGGGAGCAGGTGCGCGGGGAAGATCTGCGCTTCGCTGCGTCCGCCGAGGACGATCGTGACCTCGCGACCCTGCGCGACGAAATCATCGGCCAGCCAGATCAGCGGGGCGCAGCCGATGCCACCACCGACGAGCAGCATGCGCTGCACGCCGCTGCGCGCCTCGAAGCCACGGCCGAGCGGTCCCACCACGCGCACCCGGTCGCCGGGCACGCGGCGTCCGAGCCAGTCCGTGCCACGCCCAATGACGTCGAAGAGCAGCGAGAACTCGCGCCCGGCAGCGCCATCACGCAGCCGGTGAATCGAGAGCGCACGGCCAAGCAACGGATCGCCGTACTCACCGGCGTAGGCCATCACGAACTGGCCCGCTGTCGCCGCCTGGAACGAGGCAGGCATCGTCAGCCAGACGATGTGCGTGTCGCCGTACAGGCGCGCGCTCTCAGTGACCTCGGTCCATTCGCTGCGCATTTAGCCCCCCGCACCATCGTCGTGCAAGTCCCGTGCAACGTGCGTCGCGCCAGCCGCCGCGAGGCTCTCGGCGCTGCGTCCGAACGCGACACCAACGACCATCGAAATGCCAGCCGCAAGGCCACACGCCACATCTGGATCCTGATCACCCACGAATGCGGCCTGCGCCGGCGCCACACCCAGTCGGTCGAGCGCGTACAGCGCAGGCTCCGCCGCAGGCTTTGGTAGCGCCGTGGTGTCCGCACCCACGACGAGCGCAAAGCGCCCTTCCCAGTGCATCGCCTCGAGCTGGCGATGTGCGGATGCCTCGAACTTGTTCGTCACGAGGGCCAGCGAGACGTGGTGCGCGTCCAACGCATCAAGAAGCTCGTCAGCCCCGTCGATCGGCTGGATGCGCGGCAGCTGGCGACCGTTGTAGTCCGCAAAGTAGCTCGTGCGAATCGCCTCGACCTCATCATCGGAGAGCTCGCTCACGAGCATTCGCAACATCGTGTCCAACGGTGGGCCAAAGATGTTTCGCACGCGCTCGGCGGTGACCTCGTAGCCATGCCATCCGAGCGCCACGACCATGCTCTCCGTGATCAGCGGCTCGGAGTCAGCCAGCGTGCCGTCAAAGTCGAAGAGCACGGCGCTCGGAATCACGCGTCGCGCTTCCCCTCGCGGTAGTGCACCAGCGGGTACACCGAGTACGAGTCGGGCGCCGAGAGCGCCTGGATCGCCGCACGCGCCGTGTCGATCGAGGTGAAGCAGGGGATACGCGTCTCCGTCGCCGCGCGGCGAATGTGGAGCCCATCGCGCATGTGCGAGGCGCGTCCCCCCTCAAGCGTGTTCAGCACCGCACCGACCGTGCCCTCGCGAACGAGGTCGACGACATTCGGGTGATCTTCGTGGAGCAGCTTCGTGACCGAGGTCACGGGGATGTTGAGGCCGCGGATCATCGCGGCCGTGCCTTCCGTGGCGTACAGCGGACAGCCCGCCTGGTGGAGCGCGTAGATCAGCGGCACAGCCTCAGGCTTCGAGCGGTCCGAGAGCGACAGCAGCACTGCCACCCCGGGCCGCAGCGCGAGGTCGCTCGCGATCAGCGCCTTGCGCACGGCGGCCTCGAAGGTGAAGTCGACGCCCATCACCTCGCCGGTCGACTTCATCTCAGGGCCGAGGAACGTGTCGACGCCGATCAGCTTCGACATCGAGAACACCGGCGCCTTCACCGCCACGAGGTTGCCTTCGGGCCACAGCCCCGGCTTAAAGCCCTGTTCACGCAGCGACTTACCGAGCATGACCTCCACAGCCGCTTGCACCATCGGCACGCCCGTGACCTTCGAGATGAACGGCACGGTGCGCGACGCGCGCGGGTTGACCTCGATGACGAACACACCAGGCCCGCCAGGCTCAGCGGCTGGGGCGATGACGTACTGCACGTTCATCATCCCGCGCACTTCGAGGGCGAGCGCCATACGCGTGGTGTAGTCGATGATCGCCGCGCGCTGTTCGGACGTCAGGTTCTGCGGCGGGTACACCGCCATCGAGTCGCCGGAGTGCACACCGGCACGCTCGATGTGCTCCATGATTCCCGGGATGAGTACGTCAGTGCCGTCACAGATCGCGTCGACTTCGACCTCGAGACCTTCGAGGTACTTGTCGATCAGTACCGCGCCGGTGCGCTCGGCAAGCGCTGCCTCGAAGAAGTGAGACAGCTCGCTGGCGTCCTGCACGATCTCCATCGCGCGTCCACCGAGCACGTATGACGGGCGCACGAGCACCGGATAGCCCACCGCCTCGGCTGTCGGCAGCGCTTCCTCGAGGGTGTGCACGGCCGAACCGGGAGGCTGCGGGATGTTGAGGCTCGACACGATCGCCTCGAAACGGCCGCGATCCTCAGCGAGGTCGATCGACTCGGCGGACGAGCCAGCGATCGGCAGCGCCGAGCGCTGCAGCACGCGCGCCATGTTCACGGCTGTCTGGCCGCCAAACTGCACAATCGATCGAGGTGCGCCGTCGCCGCCGGACTCGTTCTCAAGCAGGTCGCGTATGGACTCCTCGTCGAGCGGCTCGAAGTACAGACGGTCGGACGTGTCGAAGTCGGTCGAGACCGTCTCGGGGTTCGAGTTAGCGAGGATCGCCTTCACGCCTGCGCGCTGTAGCGCCTTCGCTGCCTGCACAGATGCGTAATCGAACTCGATGCCCTGGCCGATGCGGATTGGGCCGGAGCCGATGACCAGCACACGCTCCTCGTGGTCGGGTATCGCCTCGTTCTCTTCGTCGTAGGTGCTGTAGAAGTACGGCGTGGCCGCCTCGAACTCCGCGGCGCAGGTGTCCACCATCTTGTAGACGGGGCGAATGCCGAGCTCTTCGCGCATCCCGCGCACGCGCTCTTGCAGCGTGCCTGAGAGCGTCGCGATCTGCGCGTCACCGAAGCCGTGCCGCTTCGCCTCGCGCAGCAGTGTCGGCGTCAACTCCTCGGCCAACAGTCGTCGCTCCATCGCCACGAGGCGTCCAAAGCGCTCCGTGAACCACGGGTCGATGCCCGTCTTCAGCGACAGTTCGAATGGTGTTGTGCCGGCTCGCAGCTCTGAGAGCAGCGCCCAGAGCCGCTCGTCAGTCGCGTGCAGCGGGCGCCCGGTCACAGCCCACTCGTCAGGTTCCCAGAGGATGTTGCGATTGCCGATCTCGAGCGAGCGCACAGCCTTTTGGAAGGCGCACTCGAACGACCGGTCGATGGCCATGACCTCACCAGTGGCCTTCATCTGCGTACCCAGGCGACGGTCGCCGAATGCGAACTTGTCGAACGGCCAGCGCGGAATCTTCACGACGCAGTAGTCGAGCGCAGGCTCGAACGCGGCGCTGGTCCGACCAGTGACCGGGTTCAGCATCTCGTCGAGGCGCTTGCCGATGGCGATCTTCGCGGCCATACGCGCGATCGGATAGCCCGTGGCCTTCGAGGCAAGCGCAGACGACCGCGAGACGCGTGGGTTGACCTCGATCACGACGTACGGCGGAATCGTCGCCTCGCCGCTGCCGTCCCACGGCACGATGTCGGGCCGTGGTGCGAGCCCGAACTGCACGTTGCAGCCGCCCTCGATGCCGAGCGTGCGAATGATCTTCAGCGCGCTCGACCGGAGCATCTGGTGCTCCTGGTCGGTCAGCGTCTGCGAGGGCGCGACGACGATCGAGTCGCCGGTGTGCACGCCCATCGGATCCATGTTCTCCATGTTGCAGATGGTGATGCAGGTGTCGTTGGCGTCGCGCATCACCTCGTACTCGAGCTCTTTCCAACCGATCAGAGAGCGCTCCACGAGGACCTGGTGGATTGGCGAAGCCGCGAGGCCACCACGACAGATCGACTCGTACTCCTCCAGCGTGGTTGCAATGCCGCCACCCGTGCCACCCAGCGTGTACGCCGGACGAATGATCAGCGGCAGCCCCATGCGTGCGAGCGCGGCCTCAGCCTGCTCCCACGACTCGACGATATCGCTGTCAGGCGTCGGCTCGCCGATCGAGATCAGCATGTCGCGGAACAGCTCGCGGTCTTCGGCAAGGCGGATCGTCTGCAGCGGCGTTCCAAGCATCCGCACGTTGTACTTCTCGAGGATGCCTGCCTCAGCGAGCTGCACCGCGAGGTTGAGGCCAGTCTGACCACCGAGCGTCGGGAGCAGGCCGTCCGGGCGTTCCGCCGCGATGATGCGCTCGAGGACCTCGATCGACAGCGGCTCGATGTACGTGACGTCCGCGATGTCCTCGTCGGTCATGATCGTCGCAGGATTGGAGTTCACGAGGACGGACGTGATGCTTTCTTCGCGCATGGCGCGACAGGCCTGCGTCCCGGCGTAGTCGAACTCAGCCGCCTGCCCGATCACGATCGGGCCGCTGCCAATGATGAGCACCTTCGAGGGTCGGTACGGCTGCGCGCCAGCGTCCCGTCCGCCACTCGGGTTGGGTGTGGTCATGAATGTCCCTGCTATCGCTCGTTGACCGTCGCGAGAAAGCGGTCGAACAGAAACTCGGTGTCGTGTGGGCCGGGCGATGCCTCGGAGTGGTACTGGATCGTGAAGAGCGGCAGCTCTCGATGCTCCAGACCTTCGACGGTGCCGTCGTTGATGTGCAGCTGCGAGACGCGCACGGCACTCTCGAGGTGGTCACCGTCGACCGCGAACCCATGGTTCTGCGAGGTGATGTAGACCTTGCCGGACAGCTCGTCGCGCACCGGGTGGTTCGCGCCGCGGTGCCCGAACTTCAGCTTGTAGGTGGATGCGCCGAACACCCGGCCGAGGACCTGGTGACCGAGGCAGATGCCCATGATCGGCGTCTTGCCAATCAGTCCACGCGCCGTCGTCACGACATGGTCGAGCAGCATCGGGTCGCCGGGGCCTGGTGACATCAGCACCCCATCCGGCCGTAGCGCGAGGATGTCCTCGGCGCTGGTGTCATGCGGGACCGCGGTCACCGTGCAGCCGCGCTGACGCAGGTTGCGCATGATGCTGCGCTTCACACCGAGGTCGAGCACCACGATGTGCGGCAGCGGACCGTCGAACCCCTCGGGCGGGCTTGCGCCTTCGTAGTCGTAGACCGTCGAGGTCGACACGACCGCGACATAGTCCTGCGACGCGTAGTCGGGCTCGCTACGTAGCCGTGCCAGCGCCTGCTCGGGCGTCTCATCGCGAGTGATCGTCCCCATCACCACGCCCTGTGAGCGCAGGTGCCGCGTGAGCGCGCGCGTGTCGATGCCGGCGATCCCACCGACCTCGTTGGTGTCGAGGTAGTCATGCAGCGTTGACGTCGAACGCCAGTGCGATGGCAGGTCCGTCGCCTCGCGCACAACGAAGCCGCGCACCTGCAGGCGC
>Ga0114969_10003209_pt1 | contig 13222 bp, 11 predicted proteins | sample M_130807_MF_Meta_FD_87316 | JGI IMG/M metagenome (GOLD analysis project Ga0114969, IMG submission 87316) | Freshwater microbial communities from Lake Montjoie, Canada to study carbon cycling - M_130807_MF_MetaG | ecosystem: Environmental > Aquatic > Freshwater > Lake | place: Lake Montjoie...
TTAGATGTTCCCGTTTGTGCTCTAATTACTCCGGTTACATTCAGATATCTATCAAAGGAAGAGCTGGTAAAAATTCCTTTTTTTGGATACATAATCAGAAAACTTTATTTGAGTGTAAACAGAAAAGATGAAGAAAGCAGAGCAAGAAGTATAGAAAACATGAAACGCTCTTTGAATGAAGGTATTAGTATTTTTTTATTTCCGGAAGGCACAAGAAATAAAACAGGCGAACCTTTAAAAAAATTTTATGATGGCGCTTTTAAATTATCTCTGGAAACCGGAATTCCATTGGTTCCTATGACTATTAAAAACTCAGGAAATTTATTACTGGAATTTAAATTAAAACCCGGAATAATTGAATGCTATTGGAGTGACCCTATTTATCCAAAGAAGGCAGATTCGGCAGAGAATCTGAAAGAAATTGTTCGTTCCCGGATGCTAACGGATTTGCAGCATCAATAAATTCTATATTCTTAGGAAGGTCAAATATATCTTCCGGAATTATCGGATTTTCCTGGACTTCAACAGCATACATTTCCATTTGAGAATTTCCAATTTTTGTCGAAAATTTTAATGGGATTTTATTCCAGACTTCGTATCGGCCTGACATTTCCAAAGCAGGATTTTCCATAACATAAACTTCACAAAGTCTACCCAAACATTCGGTTTCACCCTCTTTAGAAATTCCATTTGTTTCCAATGATTGCTTATCCATTTTACCAAAATCAACATGCATTGGATTAAAATTCCCTTTGTTTTTACTTTTTGTACCACTCTTTTTTTCAGGGTCATAAGTATATGTAAAATCGTTTTTTGTTATGCTCACTGAACTAGTTACAATTGTCGTATTCTTATATTTGAGTTTTGTATCGGTTTTATTACAGTATTTATCGCCATAATCATCTAAATAGATTGTGGTTTCTATATCTGAACCTAAAATCTGCTTTGAACTTTTCAGCTTTATAATCGCTGACTTCAAAGTATACTTTCTGTCTGTTTCGGGTAACATTCCAACCTCACCTTTGTCATTCTTTGTTTCTTCATTATCAAAAAAACCGCAGCCATAAATAACTGCCATTAGAAAAAAGAAAATCGTCCGTTTAAAGTTCACTTTTAAAAAATGCTTTTGTCATTTTCATCAAACATAGCAATTGTATTACAATACGAATTAAGAATAAAGACTGTTTTTGATAATAATTTGTGGAAAACTTGTTTCAATTTCTTTTTATTATCTTTACAAAAATTTTAAAATGAAGGACTTGGATATTTATCAGGCTGTCTGGAAAAAATACCTTCCGGTTATAGCAATGAAAATTAAAGAAGCTCAACGCAAAAATGAAGCGGTATCTTTTAATTTATATAAGCCTGAATTTCAAGAAGCTAGCAAAAGAAAAAAAATCTCCTTCGATTTTGAATTGGAAATGAAAGATAGCAGAGTTATGAATAACAGTTCAATTCCTCCTATCGCAAAAGACCTATCTGAAGCACTTCGTCAGAATATTGCAATGAAACAACAAATAGGAATTGGAAGTTTTAAATTCAGTATGAACGCTGATTTTATATTAACTATTCTAGCTGAGCCTCAAGTTGTTGAGTCTCACTGATCCAACATTGAATTTGCTTGAGATCTTTTATATCTCACTTACCTTAAGCTCATCTTTTAATCGAATTCCTCTTTCTGTTTGAATAATTGAACATGCTTCAATTTTCTTATCGTGTTCGAAATACAAAAGCCAGTTTTTGGCCATTGCTTCGTTCAAGAATTTTTCTTTTTCTACTAAAGTAATTAATGGTCGAACATCATAGGCCATAACATATGAAATTGGCAAGTGCCCTGCGGATGGTAGTAAGTCGGCGCAATAAACAATTGTTTTATCCTTATAAGTAATTTTGGGCAACATCATAGCTTCAGTATGACCATATACAGTGATATTTGAAAAGCCCGTAAAAATTTCCTCTCCATCATCAAGCATTTTCAATTGCCCGTTTTCTTTAATCGGTAAAATATTTTCTTTCAAAAAACTTGCCTTCTCCCTCGGATTAGGGTTCACAGCCCATTCCCAATGATTTGAATGACTCCAATATGTTGCATTTGGAAATGCCGGTATATATTTTCCATTATTGTCAATTTTAACTGCTCCGCCACAATGATCAAAATGCAAATGTGTTAGAAATACATCTGTTATATCATCAGGCCGAAAACCGTTTTTTCTTAATGATTTATCCAAAGTATCATCGCCAAAAGGTTGGTAATAGCTGAAAAATTTTTCACTTTGTTTATTACCAAGTCCGCAATCAATTAATACCAATCGATTGCCTTCCTCTACCAATAAACACCTCATGGCCCAATCGCACAGATTATTATTATCAGAAGGGTTAATTTTTTGCCAAATAGTTTTAGGAACTACCCCAAACATGGCACCACCATCAAGTTTAAAAAACCCGGTATCAATTGTATATAGTTTCATATATTAATTCTCTAGGATTTTAAATTTTCTTTTGCGAATACGACCTTTAAGAGCAACCATTTTAATTGCGGTAATCGCAGCTTCAACTCCTTTGTTACCAAATTTACCTCCTGCTCTATCTATTGCTTGCTGTTGTGATGCGGGTGTAAGCACACCAAATATCACCGGAATAGTTCTTAATACATTTAGCTGTGTAATACCATTAGCAACAGCTTCTGCAATAAATTCAAAATGCCTTGTTTCCCCTTCTATTATGCAACCGATTGCAATTATTGCATCAAAATTTTTTGTTTTTACCAACTCGCTGCACGCAAAAGTCAACTCAAAACTTCCCGGAACATTAAAAACTTTTATGCTTGATTCTTTAGCCCCATTTTGTACTAATGTTTTTATACATCCATCACAAAGGGGATTAGTTATTTCGCTGTTCCATTCAGAACGAACTATTGCAAACCGATAACCCTTAGCTGATGGAATTTCTTCTGGCTTATATGAAGATAGATTTTTTAATTCTGATGACATTCTTAATTAATTCATTTTATGAATGCAAAGTAAATTGAAAGATTGAATGATTGAAAGTTTAACCATTGCACAATTAAAGATTAAATCATAAAACTATCTTCGCCATCATGAATAATTTTAAAAACAAAGTCGTAATCATCACAGGAGCATCCTCCGGAATAGGCAAAGCTTGTGCAATAGAATTTGCGAGAGCTGAATGCAAGGTTGTTATAACAGGCAGAAATGCAAAAACACTTGCTGAATCTGCTTTGGAAATAAAAGCAATAACCAATGCTGAAGTGTTAGAGGTAGTATCGGATGTAAGTATTGAAGATGATTGCAGAAAAATCATAAACGAAACAATTTTAAGATTTGGAAAGATTGATGTGTTAATAAATAATGCTGGTGTTTCGATGAGGGCACTTTTTAACAATCTGGATTTGAAAGTACTAAAACAATTAATGGATATTAATTTTTGGGGCACTGTTTATTGTACCAAATATGCTTTACCTGAAGTACTTAAGAACAAAGGAAGCGTGGTCGGCATTTCATCTATTGCCGGTTATTTAGGTTTACCCGGGAGAACAGGTTATTCAGCTTCTAAGTTTGCTATGCATGGTTTTCTTGGTTCATTGCGAAGTGAAAATTTAAAAACAGGATTGCATGTAATGATATGTTGCCCAGGTTATACCGAATCAAATATTCGAAAAACAGCTCTTAATCACAATGGACAGGCTCAGGGTGATACGCCATTAGATGAAAAAAAATTAATGAGTTCTGCTGAAGTTGCTCAAAACATAGTGAATGGTGTTAGAAAAAGAAAACGGACTATAGTGCTTACAGCTCAGGGAAAAATATCGGTTTTGCTTGGCAAATTTTTTCCGGCCTGGGTTGATAGAATGGCTTATAACACAATTTCAAAGGAGGCTGATTCACCTTTTAAGTAGCTTAATCATTTTTTACCGGATAACCTTCATACCATGAAGTATCAGCAATCTGGATTCCTGTTTCATCAAAGTATTTCCAAATACCCTCATTCTTTCCATTTAAATAATTCCCTTCTTCTTTAATTTTTCCATTCTTAAAATAATATTTATAAAAGCCATTTTCCATATTATCAGCAAATTCAACTTCCTGTTGTAATTCCCCGGTTTCATAAAAGTACTTCCACACTCCCTGCATAATTTCTGAAACATATTGCCCCTCTTCCTTTTTGTTTCCATTTTCATAATATGAATGATATGGTCCATCAAATTTCCCATTCAAATAAGTCTCATTGTTCATTACTTTTCCATTCTTATAAAACAATTTCCGGTAACCGTTTATTTCATTGTTTTTATAAATGCATTCTTCGCTAATTATTCCTTCATCATAAAATCTCCTAAGTGTATCAGTCAATTGATTATGCAAGTAATTGCGTACTTCAATAATTTTTCCGGATTGATTATACAAAGAATAAATTCCATTTCTGATTTCAGGACTATCACTCAACACAGTATACTCCTCTTTTAATATTTTTCCTTCATGATCATAAAAAGACTTTACCTGCATTGTTTTTTGTTTACAGGAATAAAGAATCGATATTAGAAAAACCGCTACAAGAATTTTTCTCATTTAGTTTTTTTGACAAATGTAAAATGAAAAATCAACGAGTTTATTGTGTTGGTTGTTCAAAAAAAATTATCTGAATAAATCTATTTGCTTCTTGCTTTCTTTGATGAAATTATTTTACTGTATGACCGAGCTTAAAGAACAAATTGAAAGCGCCTGGAATAACCGTGAATTGCTAAAAGACAAATCAACCATTCAGGCAATTGAGAATGCAATAAATCTTCTTGACAAAGGTGAGTTGCGCATTGCAGAAAAATCTAATGAAGTTTGGGTGGTTAATGAATGGCTAAAAAAAGCAGTTCTGCTTTATTTCCCAATAAGGCAAATGGAAACTTTCTATGCCGGACCTATAGAATTTTATGATAAGATTCCTTTGAAGAAAAATTATAAAGATATTGGAGTAAGAGCTGTCCCGCATGCAATTGCAAGGCACGGTGCCTTCTTAGCAAAAGGAGTTATACTAATGCCATCTTATGTAAACATTGGTGCATATGTAGATGAAGGAACAATGGTTGATACATGGGCCACAGTTGGTTCGTGCGCACAAATCGGTAAAAATGTTCACCTGAGTGGCGGAGTTGGAATTGGTGGAGTACTGGAACCTGTTCAGGCATCTCCAGTTATAATTGAAGACAACTGTTTTGTTGGCTCTAGATGCATTGTTGTTGAGGGCGTGTTGGTAGAACAAGGTGCAGTACTTGGTGCAAATGTGGTTCTAACTCAAAGCACACGAATAATTGATGTAAGTGGAAATTCCCCAATTGAATTTAAAGGCAGAGTTCCATCTAACTCAGTAGTTATACCAGGCTCATTCACAAAAAAATTTCCTGCAGGTGATTACAATGTAAGTTGTGCCCTTATAATTGGAAAAAGAAAAGAGAGCACTGATAAAAAAACTTCACTCAATCAAACTTTGCGCGAGTTTGATGTAGCGGTATAAATTTTTGACTGATTTTTGCATAAGTAAAATAATTTTCTGAATGAAAAAGGTTATAAATATTGCTGCGATAATTTTCTGTTTATTTTTAACAACCCACTTTTCATATAGTCAGTCCTACCCATCCATTCATCAATCAAGGCCTCGCATTTATATTGATTCAACACGATTTGCCTGGTTGCAAACAAATATTTCTTCCGGAGATTGTCAGGCAACTTACAATTCATTTCATAATGCGGTATACAGCAACTGGTATAATGATCCGCAACTTTATTTATTAGGCAACGATTCCACTTTATGGACTTGGGATTTCAGTTCGCAGTGGGCGGCTATGCAAGGTCAATTTGTACCATCACTTTTCAAAATCACTGGTGATGCTTCAGAACTTAAACGATGCAGATTTCTGATAACCCAAATTAACAACCGATACGACACACTTAACTTTTTTAATTACGATTGGTATACTAATGAAAATTTCATTCGTGGACTTGCTGATTTTGGCGGACTGTTGCTCGACTGGTGTTATGATTCATTGCCCGTACAAATGCGCCAACATCTTGCACAAAATCTATATAAGGTTGATCGCTACTTCATGAATAATTACATAACTTCAAACTCAGGTAATAGTTTTGTATCGAGCCACAATGCATGGAATACATTTTTTGCAAATCAATATTCGCTGGTTCTTTTTAATGCTGATGGATTAACTGCATTACAACAAGACACAGTGTTACAGTGGTACCACATAACTTATGATAAATGGATGAATGGATTTAATCCCTGCTATTCATATTTTCGTGACGATGATGGTGGTGGATGGAATTGGGGAGCTGCCTATTCAATGTGGAGTCTGGTAGATCAATTTCAATTGTTTGAAAATATGCGCATTGCTACAGGCAATGATTTTTACAACGAATTATCCTGGGTAAAAAATTCAATCAATCAGTATTGGTATTTCATTCAACCCAATGGATGGACAATAAATCTCGGTGATGGTTTTACAAATGAACAAGGTGATCGTGTTATTTATCGCCATGCACAAATTTTTAATGACCCAAGAAGTTTGTGGCTCGCTCAATATTATTCGCAACCACAAAACATTACCTGGACCTGGCCGATTTATTTAAAACTGATGTACAAAGATTTTAATATGCCCACTGTTACAAAACCGGATATTGCACACGACTGGTGGAGCGACAAAGTCGGGTTATCAATAAGCAGAACTGGATGGGACAGTTCATCAGCACTGGTATGGTTCTTTAATTCACCGACAAAAAAAGCAGCGCATGAACATCGCGACAACAATTCATTTTGCATTTACAAAAATGCGCCGCAGATAATAAATTCAGGTTATTATTATTCATATGGCGATGCGCACTACATTAATTATTATATGAAAACAATTGCTCACAACAGCATTTGCGTTTATGATTCGAGTGAACAATACACCAATTGGGGAGTGAATGTGAGCAATGATGGCGGTCAAAATGAATCGCCTACGCTGATGAACATTAATGATATTTCTTCGTCGCAATTTCAAAAAGGAAAATGGATTTTATGGGGAAGCGGAAACGATTACTGTTATAACATTGCTGATGCCCAACAGAGTTATGATTCCACTAAACTGGATCGATTTACTCGTCGCTTATTTTTTTACAAACCTGACAAAGTGATTGTGCTCGACTTTGTTCATTTGAAAAATACAGCCACTAGTCAACGCGATACAAAATGGATACTGCATTTTCAGAATGAACCCAGCATCAATGGAAATTTAGTGAGCACAACAGTTCCAAATCACATTGAATCGTTTGACGGAAAAGACATTGTACAAACAAACGGAAACGGAAATGTTGCAGTCAGAACTTTGCTTCCAATCAATAATATAACCACTCGAATCGGGGGAAATGGCTACGAATACTTTGTTGATGGAACAAATTACCCTGTTGCCGGACCAGTGGACACAATTCATACAACTCCTGGTAAATGGCGTATTGAAGTTGCTCGAACATTAACAACAGATTCAATAATATTTCTTCACACTATAAATATTGGTGACAATATAACACCATCAGTGGCAGGCGGACTATTACACCAGAATGCTGTAAGTATTGCTGTAGACTGGAATACTGAATTGTTTTATTTCAGTGCTAATGGGGATACCGGAGTTATTCATCATCTTGCAGAAAATATTCCTGCGCAAAGAGTTCTGAAAATTATAGCTGCGGATTTAAAGCCACTTACTTCATTTGATATTTTATTCGATGGCAATGATGCCGTTTACGGAATAACTTCTGATAGTAATGGTATTTTAGAATACACATTTGATCTTACCACATTTACTGGAAATCACACGATTGAAATTATATTGCATAGTGCATCAGCTAAGTTGTTAGAAAATAAAATTCAGTTGATTCATGTTTCTCCTAATCCTTCGAACGATTATTTATTCATTTCAATCTTTAGTAAGAAGGAAAAAATTCAAATACAGATTTCAGATGAAAAAGGAATTCAGATTTTACAAAAAACAATTTCTGATGATTTGAAAATTGATACTAAATTCCTTCCAACAGGAATTTACTTTATTAAAGCTGAAAATATTATGGGAACACAATTAATTCGATTTGTAAAATCCTAATCATTAAAATATTTATTCCATTCATAAATGAGCAATATTCTTAAGCGAATTTTCAAACGCAACACACACAATCTTATTTTAAAAGGGCTTTCGGGGTTCGGACGCTCAATGAACAGGATGTATGAAAATCGAAATCATGATCCATATAGTAATGGCGAATCAACAGTATTAAAAAAACTCAACACACTTTCACCTGCTACTATCATTGATGGTGGTTCAAATGTTGGTGATTATAGCGTGTTAGCTACCAGATTTTGTCCTGATGCAAAATTATTTGCATTTGAACCAGTTGTATCCACATTTAATTTATTAAAAAAAAATGTCCTTGCATATAAAAACATAACCCTGGTTAATGCTGGATTATACAGTGGGAATATTCAAAAAGAAATTAAAATTTATAATTCTCATACACATTCATCGCTATACGAAATAAAAGGTGTTGGTTATTCAGTTCAGAAAACTGAAATAATTGAATTAATGAAAGGTGATTTATACATGGGGCAAAATTCTATTTATAAAATCGACTTCTTGAAATTAGATATTGAAGGTGCAGAATTGGATGCATTGAAAGGATTTGAAAAAGCCCTAACAAATCGAACGATAAGGATGATTCAATTTGAATATGGCTATATCAATATCACCTCAAAAAATCTTCTTGTCGATTATTACGATTACCTCAATAAATTCAATTTTATAATTGGAAAAATTTACCCTAAACATGTTGAATTTCGCAATTATAAATTCAAACATGAAGATTTTATTGGCCCTAATTATATAGCAATTCACGAATCAGATAATTTGCTTAAGAATCTATTAAAGAACCGTTAGTATTTAATTAGTAATTCAGCAACCAAACACAATTAGAACGAGTAATTTTGTTTTTATTTTGCTTAATCAGAATTAAGTAATTGTGAGTTAATTTTGTACAAACAGAAATTTAAAATGATTTTTATCTCAATGAATAAAGCCATTAGATTTTTTATTGCCATTTTATTTTCGATTTTATTTTCTACACAATCATTTTCGCAGTCAATTGCAACAGGTGTAATTATTGGAAGCCCGTTTTGTCAATGCGGAGTAATGAACATTCCTTTTACTAGTACTGGAATTTTTAATGCTCCTAATATTTATACAGCTGAATTATCAGATGCCACAGGAAGTTTTGCAGCACCAATTGCAATAGGTACATTCCCCAGCACTGCAAACATTGGGAATATCACAGGAACAATTCCATGCAACACAATTGCCGGAACCAATTACAGAATAAGAGTTATTAGCGACGACCCGATTACAATTGGTACTGATAACGGAATTGACCTACAGATAGATTCAGTTGTAACTGCTTCAATTACTATTTCAGCTTCCCAAAATATTATTTGTGCCGGACAACAAGTCGATTTTACCGCAGTATCTGTTAATGGTGGATCAGCTCCAGTTTTACAATGGCAAATTAATGGTGGAAATGTTGGAGGAAATAGCCTGACATTTAGCAGTACTACATTAATCAATGGTGATATAGTTACTTGCACCCTAACATCAAATGCCAATTGTGTTAATGGCTCACCTGCTATTTCAAATAACGAAATAATTAATGTTACTTCAAGTGTGCCAGCTACTGTAAGTGTTTTTGCGAACATTACTACAATTTGCACGGGGGGACAAGTAGATTTTACTGCAACTCCAGGAAACGGTGGAGCAGCACCAACATATCAATGGCAAGTAAATGCAAGTAATTCCGGAACAAATAGTCCAATTTTTAGCACTACAACTTTAAACAATGGCGATGTTGTTACTTGTATAATGACCTCGAATTTAGCATGTGCCACCGGTTCACCTGCAACTTCAAATGCAGTTGCAATTACAGTAAACCCAATTGCACCTGCTGGTGTAAATATTTCTGCTAATACAATAGTTATTTGTTCAGGACAGCAGGTTGACTTTACTGCAGTACCCATTAATGGAGGATTAACTCCTTCTTATCAATGGCAAATTAATGGAACCAATTCTGGATCTAATAGTACCTCATTCAGTACAACGACTTTGAATAACGGAGATATAGTAACATGTATTATGACTTCAAGTAATTTGTGTTCAACCGGAAATCCGGCAACTTCGAATTCCATTGCAATAACTGTCTCTCCATCTGTAATTGTTTCCGATACTATAACTGCAAATACAACTGTAATCTGTGCAGGTGACCCGGTAACTTTTACTTCGGTTGCAACAAATGGCGGATCTGCACCTACCTATCAATGGCAGTTAAATAGTGTAAATACTGGAACTAACTCACCAACTTTTACTTCGTCAACTTTAAATAATGGAGATGTTATTACATGTATTTTAACCTCAAACGCAAATTGTGCCACCGGATCTCCAGATGTATCGAATTCAATTACAATTACTGTAACTACAGGATTGGTTGCTTCTGTGACCATAAGCGCTAACAACACAACAATTTGTTTTGGCGACCAGGTTGATTTTACCGCAACAGCTGTAAATGGTGGTGGTGCTCCGATCTTTCAATGGCAGATAAATGGAGTAAATGCCGGAACAAATTCATCATCATTCAGCACAACAGCATTGAACAATGGAGATATTGTAACATGTATAGTTACTTCTGCTTTAAGTTGTGTTACTGGTTCTCCTTCAACATCAAATCAAATTGCAATGATTGTTACAACAGGAGCACCTGCTTCAGTTTTAATTTCAGCTTCAAACATTTCAATTTGTGCAGGTATGAATGTTGATTTTAGTGCAACACCAACTAATGGCGGTGCAACACCTGCTTATCAATGGCAGGTAAATGGTGTAAATGTTGGAACAAACTCTGCTTCATATAGCACCACGACTTTGAATGATAATGATGCAGTTGTTTGTATTATGACATCAAACTCAAATTGTGTTTCAAATAATCCGGCTACATCAAATACAATAACTATAACTGTAACTCCGCAAACCGTTGCCTCAATAACTATTGCAGCTGATAACGCGGTTATTTGTGAGGGTATGTCGGCAACTATCACCGCTACCGGAATAAATGGTGGGTCCTCTCCCATTTATGACTGGTTATTAAACGGAACTTCAACCGGATTAACCGGATCATCTTACACAAATATTTTTAATGATGGAGATAATATCACCTGTGTAATGATATCAACGGCAAACTGTGTTTCTGGCAGCCCAGCTACCTCAAATACAGTTGTAATTTCTGTTCAACCAAATTTGATTGTTACAATAAACCCTGACACTCTCACTACATGCTGGACGACTCCTGTTTCTTTAAATGCCAGCGGTGCAAATACTTACTCCTGGTCACCGGATTTACATTTAAGCTGTCTGGATTGTGCAAGTCCGCTTGCTGATCCTTCTGACACAACTGTTTATACAGTAGTTGGAACTTCAGGAAGTTGTACAGGCACCGCAACAGTATTGGTAAATATTAAATGTCCGGATGTTTTTGTGCCTTCTGCCTTCACCCCCAATGGAGATAAAGTTAACGAAGTTTTCAAAGTTGAATTTCCAATAGGTTTTGTAGTGACAGATTTTACATTGATGGTTTTTGATCGTTGGGGTCAAATGGTATTTATGTCACATGATCAAAATAAAGGATGGGACGGAACATTAAATGGTAAGCCATTCAGTACTGGTGTATTTGTTTGGATGTTCAGAGGCAAAGATCGTGATGGAAGAAGTGTTTCTGTCAATCGAACTAATTCAGGAGATGTAACTTTATTCAGATAATACTTTTTCAGAATTGCATCTTACTTTAATTTCCTTAAGTAAATCTTCCCGTTAAATTTGTCATTTATATTAAGTCGGCGTGGTGAAACTGGTAGACATACTGTGCTCAGAACGCAGCGCTCGCAAGGGCATGAGAGTTCGAATCTCTCCGCCGGCACTTTTATTTTCAATTAATATGTTAACACATGTGCAATTTGTACTATTTGAACAATGAGAATTGGATTTGATGCAAAACGGGCTTTTTTAAATTATTCAGGATTAGGCAACTATAGCCGTAGTGTGATTGAATCGCTGGCGCAGTTTTATGCGGATGAAAATTATTTTTTGTTTGCTGCTGAAAACAAAAATGAATTATTCAAACAGGCTCTTGTTCGCCGGAATGTAGAGATGGTGAGTGGTGCTTCTTTTTCCAAAACATACTGGCGGAGCTATGGCCAGGTGAATGACTGGAAAAAATTAAACATAGATGTTTATCACGGACTGAGTAATGAATTGCCCTTTGGATTTAAGCGCTCAAAAGCAAAAACTGTTGTTACTATTCACGATTTGATTTTCAGAAAACAACCGTTCAATTATAAATTTATTGACCGAAATATTTACGATATAAAAACTAAATATGCCTGTAAAAGAGCTGATAAAATCATAAGCATTAGTAATCAGACAAAAAATGATATAGTTGATTATTATGGCATTAATGAAAAGAAGGTTGAGGTTATTCATCCTTCTTTGCCTAACCATATTACCCGTATTATTTCAATGGACATGCAGAATATGGTTAAGCAAAAATATCAATTGCCCCAAAAATTTATTTTATATACCGGCACAATCGAAAAGAGAAAGAATCTTTTGACTGTAATAAAGGCAATAAATAATTTAGCAGACAAAGCTCTTCCGCTAATTGCCGTTGGAAAAAAGACTTCTTATTTTGATGAAATAAAAGATTACTTAAAATCAGCCGGCAAAAAAGTTCAAGTGGCTTTTTTAACTGATGTAAACAACAATGAATTAAACATCATTTATTCATTGTCCAGTTTATTTATATATACTTCACTTTTCGAAGGATTTGGGATTCCATTAATTGAAGCAAGCGCGCATGGAATTCCTTCTATAACCACCAAAAATTCATGCATGGAAGAAGCAGCAGGAAATGGAGCTCTTTATATTGATCCGTTGAATGTAGACGAGACTTCCGATGCGATTTCCAACTTGAGCTATAATTCTCATTTACATAAACAATTATCTACACTTGCGATTGCTCATTCTTCCAGGTTTAATTCAAGAATTCAGGCTGATCAATTAATGAAAACATATAGAGAATTGTAAAATAAA
>Ga0114969_10003213_pt1 | contig 13214 bp, 13 predicted proteins | sample M_130807_MF_Meta_FD_87316 | JGI IMG/M metagenome (GOLD analysis project Ga0114969, IMG submission 87316) | Freshwater microbial communities from Lake Montjoie, Canada to study carbon cycling - M_130807_MF_MetaG | ecosystem: Environmental > Aquatic > Freshwater > Lake | place: Lake Montjoie...
ATATTGGGTCGACTATATTATTAATTATATTAATGATATCTTTTATATTACCCATATTTGAAGATGAGATTTTAGCCTTAGGCAATAAATTAGTCACTCAACAGTATGCAACAATTCAAGTACATTCTAGGTCATTAAATGAAGTTCTCTTAGTCGTAAATAAAGTTTGGTCCGGAATTTTATTTCATTTCAGTATATTTAATTGGAAACTTTACTTCCCGGCACTAATAGCGCTTTTAGCAGTTGTTTTAATTTTCGTTTGGCAAAGAAAAAAGGTTAATATTTTTTATTTTAAATTTGGACTATTAATTTTAATTATAATTGACCTTTTTGTTTTTGGTGTTGGATACAACCCTTCTATTAGCCCTAATCAGATTTATCCAAATACACCAGCTGTTAATTTTCTTAAAAAAGATAAATCACTTTTTAGAATTTTACCAACAACTATGCAATGGAGATCAAATGGACCTCTTGCTCATGGGTTAAGTGAAATTGGAGGTTGTGAAATGCCAACTAAATACTATCATAATTTTAGAAATACAATTGCAAAAGATTATCCTTTTCCAACAAATGAGTATTCTACTGGTTTTATGGCGAATTCCTCTAATTCTAAATTAATTAATTTGCTTAATGTAAAATATATTGTAACTAGTAAAGCAATGGATACTAGTGTTAGAAAATCAATAAAACTTGTATGGAGTGAACAAGATATTAGAATTTATGAGAATTTAAATAATATGAATCGTGCTTTTTTAGTAAATAAGGCGCGATATCTATCAGATGATTCTACTCTTATCACACTCTCAAACCCTTTATTTAATCCAGATAATGAAGTTTTATTGCCATTAACAGCTAGGAATAATGTCAAGCCTGATTCAACAGTTGAAGTAAATAATAACATTATTATCGAAAGCTACAAACCTGAAAATATTAAAATTTTAGCAAAAAACACGATTGACAAAATATTGGTTCTCTCTGATGCATATTACCCAGGATGGCATGCATATATTGATGGGAATGAGGTAAACATATTACGTGCAAACTATGTTATGCGTGCGATTTTTCTTCCTAAAGGCGAACATAATGTAGTATTTAAATACCAACCAAATTCATTTTACATTGGCTTCATTTTAAGTTTAATTACAATTATATTTATAATTACCATTTCAATATTGTCTTACATGAAAGCCAAAAAACAAAATTTTAAAATATAATAATTTATCATATAAAGAGTATGGATTTTAAAAGCAACTATGCAGTTTTAGATTTGTCAATAATAATTGTTAATTGGAATTCTTGGAAAGATTTAATTAATTGTATTAACTCAATCAAGGAAAATTCTAGTGATATAAATTATGAAATAATTGTAATCGATAATTGCTCTACTGATAATTCTGTGATGGAAATAAAGAATTCAATTTCAGACATATTACTAATCGAAAATAAAAAAAATATAGGATTTCCCGCTGCAAATAATCAAGCTTTTAAAATTGCAAAAGGCAAATTTCTTTTAGCTTTAAATCCTGACACAATAGTAAAAAAGTATACTTTACAAGAATCAATTAAACACTTAAGAGATGATATTTCAATCGGTTGCATAGGTATAAAAACATTAAAAGAAAATGGAGAAGTTTTAAATTCCTGTGCACGATCTTTCCCAACTTTATGGAGTACTTTTTGTCACTTATTTTATTTAGATACAATTTTTAAAAAAGCTAAATTTCATCAATCTTCAGAAATGGCATATTGGGATCATAATAATAGTTGTGATATTGATTTATTGCATGGTGGGTATATGATGTTTCCCAACTTAGTTTATCAAAAAATAGGAGGTTTTGATGAAAAAATACCTATGTTTTATGAAGACATTGAATATTGTTGTAGAGTAAAAAAAAATGGGTATCGAATTTATTATCTTGCTGATGTAGAAATAATTCATTTAGTAGGAAGAAGTATCTCTAAAGCTGATCCAAGTTGGATTACTGGCTTATATTGTGAAGCAAATTATCTTTATTTTTTAGAATATGGGGGAGGAAAAATTAATGCTTTTTTGTATATTTTAATGATTATAATGACTATCCCTATTCGTTTAATTTACAGTCCTTTTATCTGGATTGGTTTTTTGATAAAGAAAGGTAAAACAAAAAAAATGTTATTAATCGTTTTACAAATTATTGCATCTGCAAAATGGGCTGTTAAAAAATTAAAATTTCATTTTAATACAGTAATAATTTATTAAATGATAATTAAAAATAATATTCATTATTATGAAAATTTAATTTTAACAATTATCTATACATTAGGGTTATCTTTTTCATTATGTAGTTTTATTTGGAATATTAATATATTTATAAAAATTAACGTTTTACTATCATTCATAGCATTATTTATTTTAGGAAAAAGAAATAACCAAAAAAATTTTCTAATATATTTTTATATAGTTATTTTAATAATATTTTTTCTTTTTTCATCGTTCTATGTAAATCGATTTGGTTGGAGGCTTTTAGCCCCTATTCATTTTATTATATCTGGGTATGGATTTTCAATGATTCTACTTAGAAAATGTGTTTTTAGTTGGAGTGGATATTTTGTTTTTTACGCTCTAGCTACTTACTTTATCTCATTAATGTTGTTAGGTTATAGTGGCGATCAAGCTTTAAAATGGAGTAGTTCAAATAATATTTCAGTAATTATGTTGATTTCTTGTATTTCACTGTATATTATTCTAGATTTTGAAAATAGTGGAATTGATTTAATACCTGCAATTTTAACTTTAATAATATCTATTTGGGGTATTGGACGTGGTGGAATTATTTCTAGTTTTATTCTTTTTATTGGGTTATTATTTATTAAATTTAAAAATAAATCTATATATCTGTATTTATTATTAATAACATTAATTATGTTTTGTGTATTAATTTATATTTATTCAGATTTCCTTATTGAATATTCTATAAATAACAATTATCTTTCAAATGCTGCATTTCGTTTTATTGAGCGGGGCGATGAATTTTCGGAGTCGTCCGCACGTTCAAATATGTGGGAAAATTATTTTAATAATTTAGATTTACAACGATTTATTTTTGGATCAAATGTTGAAAAAGATTCTTGGGATTCAGGTGTAGAAAATTCTTTTAACTATCATAATTCTTTTATAAATCTTCATTTACAAACTGGATTACTAGGGTTAATAACCATTTTTCTTTTATTTACTGCACTTGTCAAATATTATAAAAAAAATAAATTACTTTTTTTGTTATTACTAGTACTAATTATTAGATCTTTTACTGATACAATGATTTTTTTTGGAAGATATGATTTTATACCATTTTTTTTTATTTTTACTTATATTAATAAATCATATTTGAGAGATAAAATATTTATCAAGTAAATAATTTTAAAATTCAAATCAAATTTTAATACAATAATGTTTTAATGAAAGAAATACTAATGGCTATAGGATATTCGAAAGAAATGGGAGGTGCTCAAAAAGTATTTATTACTACTATAAACGAAATATCTAATAATAATTGTAGAATAACTGTTATTTTACCAAATGATTCTTTAAAGCCTTTTATTATTTCGAAAGATGTAATAATTCATATTGTGAATTTTAGTTCCCTACTTTCAATTTTTAAAATATTTATAATTATAAGAAAAAATAAATTTGATGTAATCAATACATATTTAACAAAATCTAGTTTGTTAATTTCTTTTATCAATTTATTTACAAAAAAAACTATTTATTGTACCCTACTTAATGCTATTATTCATGAAAAATTAAATCGTATTCAAAAAATAATATATCCTAAAATGTATTTTTTTTTATCTAAAATTTGTAGTGGATTTATTGTTAATTCAGAACAAAATAAAAATCATTTCCTAAATACAATTAAAATAAAAAGTAATTTTATAAAAGTTATTTATTCTGGTATTGATGTTAATGAATTTAAAAATTATAATAAAAAAATCTACAAAAAAGAAAATGTTCATAAAATTGTTATTGGTTATCTTGGTAGACTATCAATTGAAAAAGGAGCTTTTTATTTATTAGAATCATTAACACAACTTCACGATATTGATTACGAATGTTTAATTATCGGTGATGGGCCAACAAGAACTGAGCTTGAAATATATGCAAGGAATAGAAATCTTGTTGGTAAAGTTACTTTTTTAGGGTATCAACAAAATGTTGTTAAATTTTTACATTTAATGGATATAGTAGTTGTTCCCTCTTTAAATGAAACATTTGGATTATCAATTGTAGAAGCTTTTGCTTTAAAAAAAGCTGTAATTGCAACAGATGTTGGCGGCATTCCTGAAATAATTAAAAATGGTGTAACTGGTATACTTATTCCATCAAAAAATTCTATAATATTATCAGAAAAAATTAGATATTTAAGTAATAATATTGAATTAATTAATGATATTGGTACTAATGCTTATAAATATTTTATTAACAATTTTACTAGCAAAATAATGGCAAAAAATACTTATGAGTACATTACAAATAATTCAAATAAGATAAACAAACATTAAACAAATTTATATTATAATTGTCGTTTTATCGCCAAATTATTTATATTTGTGTTTCCAAATTTTTTCTTTTATAAACTTTAATTAAATTTTATGATTCTAGATGCAATATTTATCAATGGCCCATTCCTTGAAGGTTTTTCAAGAGAATCTAGAAGCCCAGCTGTTACCAAAAGTGGTACTTTATACTATCCTGCTTGGCTTGCTTATGCTTGCGGTTATGCTGAAGAAAACGGTTTTAAATGTAAATTAATCGATTCTATTGCTGACAAAATTACATTTGATGACACGATTGATTTAGTATTAAAAAATAATCCTAAAATCATAATAATTGGTACAAGTACGCCAAGTATTGATGCTGATTTAAATTTCTCTAGAGAATTAAAATTAAAGCTACCTGAGTCATTAATTATACTTGTAGGAACACACGCATCATCTTGTGCATCTTCGATAGTTGCAGAATTTGATTTTGTAGACATTATAGCTAGAAGAGAATATGATATAACTATTTTAGAAATATTGCAAACAATTAAATATTCCCAAGAATGGGGAAATTTAAAAGGTATTACATACAAAAACAAATCCGGTAATGTTGTAAATAATCCAGATCAACCATATATACATGATCTTGACATTATACCTTTTGGGAGTAAAGTATATAAAAAACATTTAAATATCCGTAATTATTATTATGGTCATGTTCGTTATCCAATGATTTCAATTTTTACTAGTAGAGGGTGTAATGCAAGATGTAATTATTGTTTGTATCCCCAAACCATGTTTGGAAATTTTAGATCTAGAACTCCATTAAATATAGCGCAAGAATTTTCTTGGATTGCAAATAATCTTCCTGAAGTTCGTGAAGTATTAATTGATGATGATACATTTACCATGAATAAAGCACATGCTCAAGCTACTGCAAGAGAACTTATTAAAATTAAAAACAAAATTAAATGGACATGTGAAGCTAGAGCAAATTTAGATTACGAAACACTAACACTAATGAAAAAGGCTGGCTGTAGGCTAATTGTAACAGGTTTTGAATCAACTAATCAAAATGTTCTTGATCGAGTAAATAAAGGCATTAAAATGAATGAAGTGTATGATTATGTTAGAGATGCAAAACAAGCAGGTATTAAAATTCATGCTTGTTTTATGGCTGGCAATCCTGGTGATACTATTGAAACATTAGATAACTCACTTAATTGGGCGATTGAACAAAATTTTGATACAGTACAATTTTTTCCATTACAAGTTTATCCGGGAACAAAAGCATATGAATGGGCAATTCAGACAGGATATATTCGGGAACAAGATTTCCGCAATTGGGTTACACCTTCAGGTATGCATAACATGACTATCAATGTAAATGATAAAGGACTTAATTACCAAGAATGTCTTGATTTTTGTGACGAAGCAAGAAGAAAATTTTATTTGAGGCCGTCATTTATTCTAAAAAAACTTGTTACAGGGATATTTGAACCATATGAATTGCGTAAAAACATAATTGGTTTTTTAAATATTAGAAAATATTTATTCAAAAATGTTTCAAAAGAATTAAATTAAAATGAAAGTAATGGAAATTAAAACTAAACCAATTTATGCATCCAAGGTATATGAGTCCAAGGTCATAAGTATTGAGCATCTAACATCAAGCGCTTTTTTAATAACATTTGAAAAGCCTGACTTCAATTTTCTTGCTGGTCAACATGTAATTGTTTCTTTAGATGGAGACATACATGATAGAGAATATTCGATTTGCAGTTCAGAAAATAACCAAACAATGCAGATTATAGTAAAAGAAGTTGATAATGGTTATTTTAGCCCGCTATTAAAAACACTAAAGAAAGATGATATTTTAAAAATTAGAGGGCCACATGGTAGATTTTTTTTAGATTATTTTAATGTTGAAAATAAAGATATTGTTTTAATTGCATCTGGAACTGGAATTGCTCCGTTTAGAAGTATGATTTTGTCATACCCTGATTTGAAATTCCAACTAATTCATGGAATTAAAACAATAGATGATGCATATTTTAAAAGCGATTTTAATTGCTCATATGTTACTTGTACTTCAAAAGATTCTGAGGGAAACTACGCAGGAAGAGTTACACAGTATATCAATACTTTGAATTTTAATTCAAATACAGTATTTTATTTGTGTGGTAATTTTAATATGATTTATGATGTTCAAAATCTGATCATATCAAAAGGGCATAGTATAAATTCCATTTTTACTGAAGTTTATTTTTAATTAATGAAATTTTTTTGGTTTTTATTTTTCCTAGTATTTTATACTTACATACTTTATCCTTTATTTTTAAGGCTATTAGCTATGTTTTACGTGCAAAAAAAGCATTATACAAATAATTCAATTTTGAAAATTGATTTTGTTATTCTTGCATATAATGAGGAAAAGGTAATACTTGAAAAAATATTAAATTCATTAGAATGTATAAAGACAATTAAAGGAGCTCAATTATGGGTAGTTTCAGATGGATCAACTGATAAAACAAATGAAATCGTAACTTCACTCATAGATTATCCTAATTTTCATTTTGTTCCTCTTAAACGTTCAGGTAAATCTCAGTCAATAAATAGAGTAATATCATTATTAAATGGAGATATAGTTGTATTTTCTGATGCCAATGTTGAATTCACTGAAAGTACAATTCCAAATTTGTTAAAACCGTTTAGCAATCATGATGTTGGTTGTACTTGTGGTAAAGTAGTGTATAGAAATCCAAATAATGTAATTAGTGGTGATGGTGAATCGTTTTATTGGAAATATGAAAATGAAATAAAAAAACTTGAAAGTATTATAGGTTATGTTGCAGGAGCAACTGGAGCAGTTTATGCTATAAGAAGAAATTTATTTAAAATACTACCGCCCAACTGTATTAATGATGATTTTACAATTTCAATGAAAATTATTGAATCTGGGTTTAAAAGTCTATATGTTGAAGATGCTATTGTTTATGAAAATGTTGCACCTACAGTCAAAGATGAATTTAAACGTCATATAAGAGATGCAACAGGACATTATATTTCAATTTTTCATTTATTAAAATTAACAAACATTTTTCTTGGACTTCGTTCAATAATTTTTTGGTCTCATAGATTAATTAGGTGGTCTGTCCCATTTTTACTAATATTTTTATTAATATCAAATATCTCGCTCTTAAGCCATAAATTTTATTTATTACTTTTCTATATTCAGATACTTTTTTATTTACTAGCAATATTTGGAACATTTATTTTAAAAAATAAAAAAGTAAATCTTTTATTTTTTATTCCCTATTATTTTTGCAATCTTAATTTAGCATTATTGTTGGGATTCTTCAATTCTATATTTGTTAAGCAAAAAGGAATTTGGGACAGTACCCCTAGATAGAAGTTAAATTTTTAATCATTATATTTAATAAAATAATGTTATCTAGATTAGTTGCACTTTTCATATTATTTTTAGTATTTCCAATTTTTCTAATCGTTGGTTTTTTTATTTTTATAGAAGATGGTTTTCCAATTTTTTTTAAACAAAAAAGATTTGGAATTAATAATACATTATTTTACATGTATAAGTTTCGTAGTATGAAAAGGAATACGCCTGACATTGCTACACATTTATTACTTAACTCACAATCTTATTTGTTAAAAATTGGGTATTTTATACGAAAAACTAGTTTAGATGAACTCCCAAATTTAATAAACATAATCAAAGGACAAATGCTATTTGTAGGGCCAAGACCTGCTTTACACAATCAAGACGACTTGATGTCTTATAGATCCAATTTCGGGATCACTAAATTAAAACCCGGTATAACTGGTTGGGCTCAAATAAACGGCCGTGATGAAATCCCCATTCTTAAAAAAGTTTTTTTGGAAAAAGAATATATGGAAAAGAAGTCTTTGAATTTTGATTTATATATTATTTTTAGAACAGTAACCTATGTATTATGGAAAAAAGGAATAAAGCATTAAATCGAAAATATAACATTTAAAAAAAATTATAAACAAATATTTATATGATTACACCAAATTTTAATAAATTATCAATCTTAATTCCTGCGTATAATGAAAGTGAATCAATAATTTTTATTCTGGATAAAGTTTTAAATGTTACTTTAATTAATAATATTGAAAAAGAGATAATTATTGTAAATGATTTTTCTACAGATGATACTGAGGAAGTAATCTTGAAATATATCAGTACTAATAAATTTCCGATTAGATATTTTAAACATGACTACAATCAAGGTAAAGGAGCTGCAATCCATACCGCTATTAAATATTCTACAGGTGATTATCTAATTATTCAAGATGCAGATTTGGAATATGATCCAAATGAATACAACCTATTAATTTTACCAATATTAAACGGTTTTGCAGATGTTGTATATGGTTCTAGATTTATCGGCGGGAATCCACATAGAATTTTATTTTTTTGGCATACAATTGGTAATAAATTTCTCACGTTTTTATCTAATATGTTTACTAATTTAAATTTAACTGATATGGAAACATGTTACAAAATGTTTAATACCAAATTAATTCAATCAATTACTCTTATTGAAAAGAGATTTGGAATAGAACCAGAAATAACATCAAAAATTTCAAAAATAAAAAATATCAGAATTTATGAAGTCGGAATTTCATATTATGGAAGAACATATCAGGATGGAAAAAAAATTGGATGGAAAGATGGTTTTAGAGCCATTTACTGTATTCTTAAATATAATCTATTTGGTTAATATTATTTATACCAAAATTTACTATTATAGAAATTCAAATTATTTTATCAATTGCTGTATTTTGAAATCTCTAGAAATGTCTTTTATAAAATTTACTATATTAAATGATCAGAATTTGATAATAAATTCGACCAACAATTTCCCTAGTCGCTATTTCAGATTTTTTTAAGTTATCTGCACTAGGAAGCAAGTCTAAAATATCAATAAATTTCTTACTACTGCTCTTATAATCTACTTTAAATGGATTTACCTCAAAACCTTGCTTCTCAAAGAGCCGTTGAGCTCTATACATATGATAAGCTGATGTTACAAGTATAATTCTTTTACTTGGGCTTATTAGTTCTTTTACTGCCACTGCCTCGTCTGCAGTATTCTCCACATCTTTGGTTACAAATATCTTTTCTGAAGGAATTCCATTTGAAACAGCATATTCCTTTAACATTTCTCCCTCCGTCTTCGTTGCTTTATCCCAAGGCATTTTACCTCCAGTAATTACTAGGCTTTGAGCCTTACCTGCTTTAAATAATGCGATCCCTCCAAAAAATCGATCGGGGTCTCCCCATTCTATGTAGGTTGAATCTCCCACTTCATTTATTTCTAACATTCCACTTAGCACTACTATTGCATCTGCACTATCTATAGCGCTTATGGGCTTTCTGTATTCACTACCTTCTACTAGTTTAAAGAAGTTGTTTGAGAATATAGGGGTTGATATGATATATAGTACCCCTATTGCTATATAGATTAGCTTTTTCTTATTCTTGATTAATCCAATGAGTATTACTATGATGACTAGCATAATAGGAAGCACGAATATGGGTAGTATTTTGTGTAGGTAGATCATAGGAAAGTATGCTATTTAAAATTTAAGTAATTTTACACTTAATAACAGATTGAATGAATAAAGATAGCAAAATATATATTGTGGGACATATGGGATTAGTTGGCTCAAGTCTTGTAAGAAAGTTTAAAAGTGAAGGATATTCCAATATTATTGGTCATACTTCTACAGAACTTGATTTAAGAAACCAAGCTTTGGTAAATGAATATTTTCAATTAAATCAACCAGATTACGTTATTCATGCTGCAGGCAAAGTTGGTGGAATCAATGCAAATAATACCTATCGTGCTGAATTTATATATGATAATATTATGATGGAGGCAAACATCATACACGCGGCTTATATGCATAATGTAAAGAAGCTCTTGTTTTTAGGATCATCTTGCATATATCCCAAAATGGCCCCGCAACCAATTAAAGAAGAGTATTTAAATACTGGATACTTAGAGCCTACAAATCAACCCTATGCTATTGCTAAAATAGCGGGTATTGAAATGTGTGAATCTTATCGCGCTCAATATGGATGTAATTTTATATCTGCTATGCCAACTAATTTGTATGGCACGAACGATAATTACCATCCTGAAAATTCTCATGTACTTCCTGCTTTAATACGTCGTATCATATTAGCTAAAAAGAACAATGATCCTAGTGTAGTGATTTGGGGCACAGGCACTCCTCGTCGTGAGTTTATGCATGTGGATGACTTAGCGGATGCTTGTTATTTCCTATTACACAATTACAATGAAGCAGGGCATGTTAATATTGGTTGGGGTGAAGATGTTTCAATTAAAGAACTGGCTAGCATCATTGCCACCGAAATAGGATACACCGGCGCCTTAGAATTTGATACCACAAAGCCAGACGGAACCCCTCGAAAATTATTAGATACAACTAAGATTAATAATTTAGGTTGGAAGCCCTCTATTAAGCTTCAAGAGGGTATAAGAAGGACAATAGCCGAGGTTAAGGATAAGTTTTAGTATATATTAAATATATTTTTTGAATAGCCAATCATATGATTGGCTATTTTATTTACTACCTAACTTTCTAACTTCCCCCGGAGGCAACAACCTGGTATGGTCCAACAGTTCAATGAGCGCCATTGTTTTTTGAGTTTTCATGTCACTTAGGCCCTTTATAATGGTATATGAATCCTTTAGTAAGTAAAATACATTGGTGGTAAGATTTATATTTTTAGTTTGTGCATACATTTGATTTGCTATTTGTGTTCGATAAATAGCGTAAATTTCCTTTAAGGCAAGTGTGTAGGTTTGAATACTTTTATTTTTGTTGGACTCATTTATATTTGCAATCATCAGCGCCTCCGGTTGTTGCAAACACCACTCATTTAATAAGCGCATTTTGCGAGGGCTATTGGCGGCGACCATGTCGCCGCTTAATTGATACACCAATCCATCCACCTTCCAACGAAGGGTATTGTAAATAGCTAGAGCACTGTCCTTACCTGCTTCCTTAGTAGCACTTTGTTTTAGCTTGTTACCTAAATATAGTTCAGAACTGTATTTAATTTCAATAAGTCGTGTAAGCAGCCCCTGCGCAGTCGCGGTGTTGTTAAAATTACCCAACATGAAAACCAAGATTACTAAAATTGTTGTTTTTCGCATAAATGTTCATTTAATATTTTATAAAAAGAAATAGTCGTTTTGCAATGTCCCTTCGCTTTCTGGGTTTTGGTCATACCCATTTTTATCCAAATCCATATTCACTAGCTGAACAATAGATTGCATGCTTCTACTATCACTATACTGTAATAGGTTTTTAATAAGATAGTGCGTAAAGGCACCGTTAAACCGTTTATCAATATAAGCATCGGCGCTTAGTTCATGTGAAGCGCAAGCGCTTAATAAGGCGCCGTTTAATGGAGCGGTAATAATTGTAGATGCTTCATAAGATTCGAAAGCGCTTTCTTCGTTTAGCTCATTCATTCGTGTTAAGCCATTAAAATAACGGTACTGCGGTTCGCTGGGCATTTGTAAATCACGGGATAAGTCCTCAGCGTGACAGCTATCCGATATCCATACAAAATGCACGCCTTTGGGTATGCCCGCAAACAGTTGTGCAAATTCTTTATCCCTTAAGGCGTTTTCGCCTTGCCCACTAAAATCATAAGGGCAGATAATCTCATCCAATCCATCTAGTTCTAAATTTTGATTCAGCGAAGGCACTTGTGCACCATGTCCACTATAATGAAATAATAGTTGGTCACCGGGTTGTGCGCCATCTAATAACCATTTTATTTGTGTGACGATTCCTTTTTTTGTAGCTTCCTTGTCGGTTAATTTTTTAATGTTTTGTTTGGCATACACTTTATTCGTTTCAGCAATAAAGTATTCCATGTCTAGGATATCATTAATGCATCCTCTTAACTCATTTTGCGCATCTGGGTATTTATTAATACCTACAAGTAGTGCTTTGTTTTTCATGTTTTTTAGTTTTGTTTTACTGAATGTAGAATTAAAATAGTTGCTTTCAAGTATTAATTTTACTTTCATATACACGCTTGTAACGCTTTACTAGAAAGGATTCTAACACGAAAGATACAAACTGAATGCCCTATTGAAATCCTAATTTTCATTGATAGAAAAAATGCTAAAAAATATTTTATGAAAAAAGATGCGACTACAGGGTTTATTAAAAGTTTCTTGCTTTTTGGGATTGCTTTTGTTTTAGTAGTCACTACCACACCCATTGGTTTTTTGTACGCTTTGTTGCGTCAATTATTTTTGGGAAAGATAAAAACCCTGCAAATTTATTTTATTGAAGTAGCGCTAGCTTTAGACAATGCAGGTAATGTAATCATGCAGCATTTATTAAATGACACACTGCTCATTAATAACACAAACACCTATCAGTTCGGCAACAAAAAAGAAACCATCAGCAGCGTCATTGGCAAAAATCATCTCACCAACACCCTCAGCCCCCTGGGCAAAGCCCTTAACGCTTTTTTAAATTTCATTGATAAGGATCATTCCCTGAATTCAATAATATATGATGTGAAAGCCTATTTGGAGCAATAGGTGCAGGAGCTATTTTTAAATAAGTTCACAAAAAGCGAACATTTG
>Ga0114969_10003215_pt1 | contig 13209 bp, 17 predicted proteins | sample M_130807_MF_Meta_FD_87316 | JGI IMG/M metagenome (GOLD analysis project Ga0114969, IMG submission 87316) | Freshwater microbial communities from Lake Montjoie, Canada to study carbon cycling - M_130807_MF_MetaG | ecosystem: Environmental > Aquatic > Freshwater > Lake | place: Lake Montjoie...
CACTGGTTCGGCTCGAGCCCGGCCTGCAGGAACGACATCTGCTCGTTCATGCGATGAGCGCGCGCAGCACGTGATGTTCGAGAGCAAGGGATCCCGCTGAAGACGACGAGTGTGAAGGGGCCGGACGGTCGGCGCATGGCTGCCTACACGCTTGACCTGGAGGCGGCTGCAGACGCGAAGAAGATCGGAGGGAGGCGTGCGTTTCCGAAGGAGCTGAAGATCGCCCTGCTCGAACGCGATGGGGAGGGTTGCGCCATCTGTGGTGCTCCCTACCCTGCGCAGGCGCTTCAGATCGACCATCGGGTTCCCTACGAGGTGGTGGGTGAGGTTCCCGAGATCGACCCAACTGACTTCATGCTCGTCTGCGGTTCGTGTAATCGAGCGAAGAGCTGGTCATGCGAGCACTGCGAGAACTGGACAACGGTGAAGGATCCCCGGCTCTGTGTGACGTGTCTCTGGGCATCGCCAGAGGAGTACGAGCACATCGCGTTGGAGCAGCGCCGCTCGCTGACTGTGACCTGGGTAGGCGACGACGTGGACGAGCACGACAGCCTGGCCGAGCAGGCTGCAGCTGGAGGGGTTGACCTGCGCGAGTTCGTAAAGGCGACCCTGCGACGACTTGCTGACGAATCCTAAGCTGCAGCCGTATCGATCAGCGCCAGCTGTTCTACGAAGACGTCAGCACCGAGCCGTGGCCCGCCGAGGAGCGACTCGGTGACGTACAGCGACTCGACCGTTTCGTCCACGCGGCCGAGCAGTGTGGCCTGCGAGGAACGGCCCGCGTGGAGTTCGAGGTGGACGAGGCCGAGCCCGCCGGGCAGCGGTAGCCCGTACGTCTTCTCCCCACACCGGCCGTCATAACTCAGAAGCACCGGGACACCGCGACGGTTCAGGTTGTCCAGAGCGGCTATCAGCCGTTCACGGTCTAGCCCTTCGTGGTAGCGCCGGTCGCGCCCGGTGCTCGTCCCTTCCCACGGTGGATCGAGGTACACGAGATCGGCATCGGTCGCATCCTTCAGCGCATCCTCGAACTGAAGCGCGCGGGCGTTGGCGTGTCCCTTCAGGAGCGCTGAGACCCCCTCAACCTGGCGGCGCATCTTCGCCGGTTGCATCCCGTTTCGCCGCTTGTCGGGTGACTGGTTGAAGGCACCGTCTCCGTTGAACCGAGGCGCGTTCTTCACGCACCGCGCCAGCAGGTACAGCAGCTTCACCGGATCACGGTGCTCGTTGAACTCTGAGCGCACCAGGTTGAAGTGGCCGATGCTGTCGCTCTCGAACTGCGCCTCCCACACCAACCTGTAGGCGTTCGCGAGATCCAGCGGCTGATCGATGATCGATCGCCAGATTCCAACGAGCGGGCCGAGCGTGTCGGACACCTCGTAGCGCTCCGCCAGCCGCCGCGAAGCTGCAGCGATCGTGATCGCGCCCGACCCCACGAAGGGCTCGTACAGCACGCCGAACTTCCGGACGCCCACAACCCCGAGGATCCGCTCGGCCAGGAGACGCTTGCTCCCCTGGTACGGGATCGGATGCGGAAGGCGAGCTGCATGGTTCATCGATGCCCGATCTTGCCAGCCGAGGACGACGACCCCGTCCACCGTCGTATGGTGGAAGCCGCGATGCCGCTCATGCCCTGCCTCACCTGCGGGCAGCTGACCAGGAACGGCAGCTAGTACGGGATCGTCGCGAAGTCCTCCGGGTCCCATGTGACCCATCCCGAGCCCTGACAGACGCGGCATCGCCCGACGCGTGTGTCGCGTCCCTGCTCGGCGCGCTCAGTGGGGTAGAGGAGCCTCGGGGTGTCACGGTTGCCGCGGCAGGTCGGGCAGAGCCACTGGTTCGGCTCGAGCCCGGCCTGCAGGAACGACATCTGCTCGTTCATGCGATGAGCGCGCGCAGCACCGCTTCGGCGAGTGGGGGCGGGACGGCGTTCCCAACCTGCTCAAGCGCGACGTAGCGCGGACGGAGCTCCATGATCCAACGGAGCGGCTCGACGACGAGCACACTCATCCTCGCGTCCCGGGAGGCTCTTCCTGGCTTCTTCTCGGTTGGGAGAAGGATTCGGGTTGCGGCCTCGATCGTCTCCATTCGGGTGTCTGCGCCCGCGAGCATGTCTCTTGCGCATCTCACGATCAGGTCGGTGATGAGATGTCCGTTCTGATCCCCGGCGGTTGAGAACGTCGGGCATGGTGGGGATGCGATCAGGAGGTCGCGAGGGGCGAACCTACCGGGGTCGAAGAGCGAAACGTCGCCCTGGAGCGTTTCGAGACCGGCGGCCTCCCGCGTGCGGCAGGCGGAGTCGTCCCATTCGATCCCGAGCGGACGAAGGCCGAGTTTCGCCGCTCCGAGATCCCATCCGCCCGGTAACGGGCCTGCAAACAAATCCAAGGCAAGGAAGTTGTCAGCGGGCATCGGGCATCACCCCCTTCTCGCGAAGTTTGTCTCGTCGCTCCTGGCATCGCAGACGACTACATTCACGGCATACGCGCTGGATCAGCGTTCCATCTGGTCGAAGGCGCAAGAAGGTGTTGCTGGCGTCATATGGATGCCCTTTTGGACAATGGGTTCGCATGGATGATCCACCGCGCCCAGATGTCTCTCCACGCTCTACTCGACGCGCAAGACGGCAGATCTGGCAGCGACGCCATCCCTGTTTCTCGATGGTGTATTCGTGGTTATTAGGACAACGCGCTTTCCGCGCGTTCTGCGCTGGCGGTGAGAAGCCGCGCAGGATGTTCTCCTCGTTGGTAACTGCCTCAAGATGATCAGGGTTACAACACCACCTGTTCCGGCACAGATGGTCTATAACCAACCCATCTGGTATCGGTCCACGAGCGCGCTCATAGGCCAAACGGTGAGCGTAGAAATGCTGTCGTGCAATCGTTACCCGAAAGTAGCCGTTCTTGTTGTCCCACGCCTCGATGGGAGGTTCGTGGCAGGCACCCACGACGTTCACAGCGCCATCCCCTCCTGCACCGACCTGTCGCCCATCCAGTACGTCGGACGGGCGCCGCCCGATGACTGATAGCGCCCCGACGCGAGGCCGATCTCGATGATCTCCCGGGTGCGCTTCGCGTTCCCCTTCACCCCGTTCGTGACGGCGGTGATCTTCGACGGGAACTGCTGCTCGCGCAGGAACTTGTCGATCCGCTCGAACATCTCCGTGTCCGTCACGCCCTTCGTAACGCCGCTCATCGTGTAGCCGACCGGGCCCGCCGGGTCGGTCAGCCAGTCGAGGATCATCGGGGCGCGGCCCTGGTCGCCCCAGCGCACCTTCCCGAACGCGAGCTTCGATCGGCGCTCCCCGGCGGACTCCATCACCATGATCGTGTCCGGGTGCGGCCCCCAGTCGCCCGACACCTGCTGCACGAGCGGCGTGTTCGGCTGCACCTTCGCGAGGTGGTGGAGGAGGAGCGCGGCGAAGTCCTCGCCGAGCCCGGCGTTCGAGAGCAGCTGCAGGAACGCCCGGGTCTCCTCCGGGGTGCCTGCCCCACGCATTCCTAGGCGACCGAGTGGGTTCGCGACGACGAGGTCGCCCTTGAACGCTTTCGTCTGCTCGCGAAGCTCCTGCGCGAGGCCGACATCCTCGAACGTGAACTTCCCCCACGGGGCGTCGAGAAACGCGCAGTTATCGAGGAAATCGTCGGTGCCATGCGGCTCTCCCGAGCAAGTGCAGTTGCGGAAGCGCTCGGCGAACTCCTTCACCTTCTCGACGTACGGGTCGTGCGGACCCTCGTTCTCGATCACGACGCACCGGATCGGTCGCGCCACCTTGATCCCGAACCACGGGAGGCCAGCGGCGAAGTGCGCCATCATGTGCAGGCTTAGGGTCGTCTTCCCCGCGCCGCCGATCCCGGCAAGCAGCATCAGCGAACCGGGCATCATCAGCGCGTCCCCCTTCTCGCCGAACAGTGGGTTGATCCCGGCGAGCGGCTGCGAGATGAACTCGCGCCCGAGCGAAAAGCGGAGAACCGGCACCCCCTGGGCCGGTTCTCCGCTTTCGCCGACGTCCCCTGTCGACTCGGTTTCGGCGGACAGGAGTCTCGCCAGGTCGATCGGGGAGACCGTGGAGAGCTCGTCGACGCCGAATCCTTCCCCTAGATGATCGGCTGCATCCTTCCCAACCTTCGGCGCGAGCAGCGCGACGGTGCGCGCCGACCCTTGCAGCTTCTCGTGCACTTGAAAAGCCGCTCTCTGGCCCTCTGCGTGCGGCTTCCCGTCCTTCTGCAGTGGATCCTGATCGACGATCACCCGGACGTCCGCGCCGACGAGGTACTGCCCGAACGCGTGCGGCCACTTCGACATGCCGCCCGAGCAGCAGGTGGCGGTCACGCCAGTCGCCTCGAGCGCCTGCACGTCCTTCTCCCCGTCCGCGATGTAGATCGGTTCCCCGGCGGCGACCGCCGCGATCAGGTCGGGCAGGTGGTATGGGACGCGGGTGACGCCCTCGAGGTTCCACGACCACCCGCTCTGCTTTGACGAGTCGGGGCGGCGCTGGCTGAACTTCTTGTCGGCCGTGCGGAGAACCTGGTGGATGAGCGCCCCGCTCGCGTCGGTGTAGTCGTAGCAGGCGACCCACGGCCCGTTCGGCGTCCAGTGCTCGCTGTCGTCCCCGAACACGTCGCGCCACGCGAGCCCGACGGCGCCGAGCACCTCGTCAGGGGTGCATCCGCGCGACCGACAGCGGATCAGCGGGTAGCCGCCATCCCCCTCGCGCACATTCAGGCTCGGAGTCGAGTCGCCGGACTCATGGTGGGGGCACAGGAGAACGATCTCTCTCCCGGCCTTCCTGCCGTTCCGTCCGGTTTGCTGCTCGATCCTCTGGACGAGCTCGTCCGTCGTGATCCGCCCGTTCATGCTCACAGCCACGCCATCTGCTCGTGCTCGTCGTCAACCGAGCACTCGGGGATCTGCGCGAGCACGTCGCGACAGTCCCCGAGATGCAGGGTCAGCGAAGGTTCCCGAGGGGGCGGGGTGAGCACGAGCGCGAGACTCGAACGAGGGCTGCTAGAGCTCTTCGGGCGTGAGTCTGTACAGGTCGGTGACCTTGACCGTGGCCTTCCCGGTCACCACCTCCCGCTCGTCATCTGTGCCGACGCCGGCGAGTTTGTACGAGCCCGCCTTCCCGGCGACGATGCCCTCGATGCGCAGCGACACCGACCGGCCGAGCGTGAGCCGCTCGAACATCTCGCGCCCCTCCGGGGTCATCGCGTCGTACCGGATCGAGCCGCTGAACGCGACGACGATCTCGTCGGTCTTCTGTCCGTCGACGACGACGGCCTCGAGGTAGCGACCGCTGTCGAAAAGCTCGACGGTCTTCCCGCTCGGCGTGGCTGCCGCGATCTCGGCCTCGGTCGGCGCGGGGGGAGCGTCCGCCGGGGTGCTCGGCGCGACGGCGCCGGTCGCGTTCTCGACCGGCGGGATGTCGATGGTCGGCCCGTCGATCTGAATGTCGGAGACGCTTCCCGCGATTCCGCTCATGTCAACTGTGCTCATTCTGAACCTCCGTTCGTAGTGGGGGTGAGTTCGGTGATGGCGATCATGGCGCACGGGGCGCCGTAGAGCTTCTTGATCTTCAAGGATGAGATCTGCGAGTCGTCGCGGCAGACGCGCCCGGTCAGGCTGTCGCCGATCGCCCTGACGAGCTTGTCGGTGTCCGGCTTCGACGTGTGCCAGTGCGGCGCGCTCGACTTCAGCCGATCGGCGTTCTTGCCCGTCCCGTAGTGGCTGTTCGGCCTCGGGAAGTAGAAGGTGACGCAGAGCTCGAGAGGACCTGCGAGCTTCTCTCGCCCCTCCATCGCCTCATCGGCGTAGGCGGCGACCGTCGCCCGCCACGGCTTCGTGCGCGGATTGTCCTCGCGCATCCCGAACCGCGTCTTCGTCTTCGACCCCTGTGGGGCGGCGATGCCGGGGACGGTGAAGGTGACCTCGCTCACAGGACGCCCGACTCAATCAGATCGTCCGCGATTCCGCAAGTCATCTCGTCGAGTCCGTCAGTGATCCGGCTCCACTCCTCATCCGTCAGGCCCGCCATCTCGTCGACCGCGATCAGGGTCGCATCGACACCGTCGAAGGTGCGGTCACGACGGGGGTCGGTCGGCATTCTGCCGGCGGGCTTCCTCGGCTTCGGGGCCCGCTTCGGCTTCGGCTTCGGGTTGCTGAGGAACATCACGATCTGGTAGCCGCACGCGTCGCAGTGCTCGGCCTTCGGCCCGCTCTTGTGGTCGCACTTCGGACACGTTCTCATGCCGCCTGAGCCTCCCTTCGTCTCTCGGTGCGTTGCTGCTTCTGGCGCTCCTGGTAGGCGCGGCCCTGCGCGGTCTTGTGGATCCACGAGAGGGTCGCGTGCGACCGGGTGCAGAAGATTTGCGTGGCCTGACCGGGTTGGAACTCGACGCCGCACCACGAGCATGCCCGCGGTTCGAGTGCTCGGCGCTTCTCGCGCTCCATCTCGAGTCCGGCGCGGTCGATCGCCCGGATCTGATCCTCGCGCTCGATCCGCTCCCGACGGGCCTGGTCGATGCGGATCTTGAGAGCGTGGCGTTCGGCGGGCGTCATGGAAGGATTCCCTCGGGGAGACACGAGAGTTGACCCGGCTCGGGTGGTGGTGTGCGAAGCGATTTCCTGTGCCAAGTGGAGTAGCGTTTCCGGGCGATCTCGCAGTAATCGGGGTTCAGTTCGACCCCGACGCTGCGCCGTCCGTTCTTGCGGGCGACGACCGCGGTGGTTCCTGACCCCATGAACGGGTCGAGCACGACGCCTCCTTTGGGGCATCCGGCGAGGATGCAGCGCCGCACGAGTTCCTCGGGGTAGGTCGCGAAGTGGGCTTCCGGGGTCGGCTGCGTGGCTATTTCCCACACCGACCGAATGTTCCTCCCGGCTGGGTTATTTTTCATATCACCGAAATCCTGCGTATAGACAATCCCGTTCATGCTCTCAACGCTCCCGCCGCCGTTCTGCCGTCGTCCTCGCGGAGACTGGTCGCGCTGGATCGCAGATTCAGTCAGGGGTTCCCGCACCGCCTCCTGGTCGAAGTAGTACCGCGGCCCCTTACTGAGCAGGAACACGTACTCGTGCGCCTTCGTCGGCCTGTCCGTGACGCTCTCAGGCATCGGGTTCGGCTTCGACCAGATGATGTCGCTACGCAGATACCAGCCGTCGGCCTGTAACGCGAACGCAACCCGCCACGGAATTCCGACGAGATCCTTCGGCTTCAATCCCGGATTGGCGTTGATGCGATCCTGTTGGCGCGAACGCCGTCTGTCGCCTCCGTGCTCTTGCAGCCACGCTTCGCCGTTGATGCCGTGGTTGGCGTATCCGCCCCCGTGGTAGCTGTCCCCGAGGTTCAGCCACAGCGTGCCGTCATCCCTGAGCACCCGGCGCACCCCGCGGAACACCGCAACCATCCCCGCCACGTACTCGTCCGGGGTCGCCTCCAAGCCAAGCTGCCCGTCAACGCCGTAGTCACGCAAACCCCAATACGGCGGAGACGTGACGCAGCAGTCGACCGAGCGCTTAGGTAGGCCGTTGAGCACCGTGACCGCGTCCCCGTTGTGAAGGGTGAAATGAGTGTCATGAATGATCGGATCGAGCGTCATGCCGCGAGCTTCTTCCGTGCGCGCTGCAAAGCGTTGTCGACCGACTTCGTTGGCCCCATCTCCGAATACTCCCGGCCGTCCAGGAATCCGGCAAGCACCCGCCTCTCCAGCGGCGTCAAGGAGCCGAGGCGACCCACCATCGCACGAATCTCGTCGCGGCGCTCAAGGATCTCGTCGGCGTCGGTGTTCCACGCCGGGATCGCCTCGCCGATGTCGATGCGCTCGCTGTCCTCCTCGAGGGGGATCGACCGAAGCGCGGTGTTCAGCGGCCCATGCTTGCCACGCCGCGCGCGCCTCAGCGCGTCGTTCAGCCTGCGATGGATCACGATCGACGCGAACGCCGTGAACGGAATCTCGCCGTTGTAGCAGCGAGCCGCCTCCCACAGCCCGATGAACGCCTCCTGCTCGACGTCGTCGCGGTCGCCGCCAGGGAGGAAGTAGTCATTCGCGATCCGCGCGGAGAGGCTGCGGTGACGGATCACAGCATCCTCGATGTTGATGATCACCGCTCCATCTCCATGAGCTCCATGATGTTCGCGAGCTGGACGGCCAGCGCCCCGAGGAGCAGGGCGCCGGCCAGTCCGGTCGCGATAACCCATCGGCGCCTCATCGGGCACCGACGGGGATCAGCAGGTTGGCGCAGTCCACTCGTTCAGCCGACCGTCGCGGTACATCTGCGCGCCGGCGATTGCCTGCCCGAGCGGTGATGACCACGAGCGAGCTTGAGGCGGGACGATCATCCCTGCGGCTTTCGCACTGGATATCCCCTTGTCGATGACCCCGTAGAACGTCCCCTGCGTAAACTGGAGCCACCCGTAGGCTCCCGACCCCCCTTGGTTCCAGACGGGTCCACCGTACTGCCCGCCCTCGCCTCGTGAGCAGTTCCACATCCAGTCCGCGACCGCCGATCCGACGTACGGACGAACGTACCTGACCGCCGCCTCCCATGAGCGATTCGCGGCGAGAGCTCGGGATTTCAGATGCTTCCGTGCAAGCTTCGACTGCGCCACATGGTCGATCACAGAGATCGCGGTGAAGAGAGCCTGATGCCCCTTCGGTTTCACGACGAGCGACGGGTGTCGCTCGAAGAACTGCACAACGTGCCTCGCGTGGGCGAGAGCCCTGTCCGAAGATGGCGGCGATGAGAGCGCCGACCCGGGAATGAGAAGAACGACTGCACCAACGATGCTGAGTAGTCCTGCCTTCAACTGAAACCTCCGTCTTTCGCTGTGCTGGACACGTGCCAGCCTGGGCGGCCCCGACACAAAGCCTGGGGCATCTCGGTTGTAGTTGCTGCGGGAGAATATCGGATCGTTTCATTTGACGCCATCCGGAGTCAGAGCCTCGAAGCCTGCGAGGAACCCGAGATACGCGTTCCACTGCGACTGCGGCTTGATCTTCCCCTTGAACGGCTCGATGCCCTCGATCAGCTGGATCGGGAACTTCTTCAGCCGGTTCTTGTTCGTGCGCTTATTCGCGATCAGGTCGCGCCACTCGGTCACGCACATCATCTGGTCGACTTCCTTCACGACGTTCGGCATCGGCCATCCGAGGTCATAGCGCTCCGCGATGACACGCATGGCTCGCTCTTCGGCGTCCCGGTAGAACTGCATCTCCGGGGTGCGCTTCAACGGCCGCGCCATGTCGCCGAGGTAGGCCTCCGACGCGTCGTGCAGGAGCCCCCAGAGGACGATCTTCCTCGGCGCCCCGCCGACGCGAAGCTCCTGCGCGACCCGGATCGAGTGATCCGCGACGCTGTAGAGGCTCGTCGTGTGCCCATTGAACCGGCAGAGAAGCGACAAGGAGTGCGCGATGTCGTCGATGTCAATGTCCTCGACCTTCAGGTTCAGTGGGTCGACGATGCGGCCCGAGCGAGTCGGGATCACGGGATCGTTGATGTTCATGCCACCACCCGCGACCCGTTCTCGTCGCGCTCGACGATCACCGTCTGGTCGAACGCCTCGACGAGGCGCTCGTCGTGAGACACGAGCACGATCGACCGGAACTCCGGCAACCCGCGCAGAACCTCCGCCAACTGCTTCATTCCTGTCGCGTCGAGCCACGAGGGCTCGTCGAGTGCGAGCATCTCGCACGCCGACGACGAGCGGTGAGCGATCAGTCGGGCGAGCGCAACGCGAAGCGCGAGCTCCAATCGTGTGCGCTCACCGCCGGAGTACGTCTCATAGCGCCGCGGCCCGTTCGGCTCGTGCACCACCACGTCGAGAGTGTCCCGGACGCCGCCCGTCTTGTTCTCCTTCTGCGTGACGAGTTCAACGCGGAACGGCATGCCCATCTGGCTGAGTACGCGTTGGGCCTCGTTCTCGATGTGGGGGATCGCCGACGCCTCGAGGATCAGCGCCGGGATGCCGTCGCGGCCGTAGGAGCGGCTGAGAGCGCTCAGGACGTTCAGGCGCTCTACGAGTCGTCCCTTCTCTGCGAGCGCCTCCTGCGCCCTCTCCGCGAGCGAGGCGAGGTTTCTGAGGCGCTCCTCGGTCACAGCAACGCGTGCCGTCGTGGCTCGATCGTTGGTGCGAGCGATCGTGAGGTCTGTGGCAGCACGCTCCGCTTCGCGCTTCGTGAGGTGCAGCAACTCGTTGTCGGGTTCGTTCGTCGACCCGAGTTCAGCCTCGGCTGCCGCGATTTCCTGCTTTGCCTCCCCGTACCGATGTGTGAAATCCGGAAGAGTCGCGGCATCCCGCTCTGCGATCAGGAACACGATGCGCTCGTTGAGCCCCGCGCATTCGCGTTGCGCGCCGAGCGCCTTCGCATGGCGATCCGCGAGACCTGCGAGATCCACATCGCTCTCGTCGGGCACCACGATCGCCTCGAGGCTCTCTTTCAGAGACGCGATTGTGGCGGAAGTCGCCACTGCCTCGGCGTCGAGTTCGGCGGACCCGGCGACGAGCGCGGCGTAGTCCCTCTGGAGACTCGCGATGGCCGCCTCGAGCGCCTCGCCGGCGAGCGGCTGGTTGCAGTGGTCACAGACACCCGGGTCGGTGCGCTTCGCGGTCACCTGCTCGACGTTCTCGGCGATGCGCGCCGTGAACCCGGCCTGCTTCACTGAGATGCTTTCGTGGCGAATCTCTTCGACTGCGATTCGACCGACGATCTCGTTTCGCTCCCGAACGCGCTGGTCGCTCAGGGCATGCGCGAGTCTCGCATCCGCCAGCTGCCTCGTGAGTTCCTCAACCTGGAACGCGATCGGCTCAAGGATGGCGAGGCGCTCGTGCGCTCCGTCGAGCGCCTCGCTGGCCGCCTTGGACTTCTCGAGCACCATCGTGATCTCGCCCAGTCGAGTTGTCGCCGATGCGTACCGGGCCGCCGCCGCGCTTCTCGTTGAGGCTGCCGTCGCGAGCGACTGGAGGCGCTCGTTCACCTCTCCAACCGCGAGTTCGCACCGTGCGATCTCCTCAGTCTCCTCGCTTGCTTGGCGCCGCAGAACAATGAGGTCGGACTCGATCGTGCCCTTGTCGGCGACATCGGCCTCAAGCACGCCGACCTTCTGGTCGATCGCCTCGATCGCCTTCTTCACCTCCGAGATGTCGGCGTTGCACGCCTTCAGAAGTTCGTCCCAGACCTCGAGGCCGAGAGCCTCGGTGAGGATTGCCTTCCGCTCCCGTGGGGGAAGCGTCGGGTCGGCGAAGTGGCGTGCGCCCTGTGCGGCGAACACCGAGTGAGCGAACGTCGCCTCGGAGAGCCCGATCGTCGCGTTGATGAGCGCCTGCGTCTCCTTCTGGTCGCCGCGAGTGAGTGGGTTCCACATGTCGTCTGTGTATCCCTCGCGGGTGGAGAAGAGAGCGCTCTCGAAGTCGAGCGTCGTCTTCCCCCGACCCTTCGCGTCGTAGGTGCGACGGATGCGGTAGAGGCTGGGTCCGTGCTCAAACGTGAGCTCGACGACGCATCGGGTGTCCTCAATCCCCGTGGTGAGATAGTCGTCCCAGGAGAGCGTCGGGCCGAACAAGCAGAGCGGGACGAGCTCGAGCAGCTTCGTCTTCCCGGCTCCGTTCGAGTCGGCGCCCTCGACGAGCGTGTTGTGCGCGACGATCGCCGTGAGTCCCGTCGGGATCTCCCAGGAGACGTTGGCGTAGGGACCGTAGTTCGTGGCCTTGACTGAAAGCGGGTTCATGCCTTCGCCTCGGCCAAATACCGAGCGTGCTCAGAGCGCATCGCAGCGGCAAGGGGCGCCTCGATCATCTGCGACGACAGCCAGAGCTCGAGCGCCCCAACCTCGTCGAGTGAGTCGTCTGCGATCCCTTCCGCCCGGGCGCGCTGATCCTTCACGATCGTCGGCTTGAAGATCACCTTCGCCGCTCCGAGTTCAAGCAGGCGCTTGCGGATCACCGACTGGTCGGCCTTCCGCGCCTCTTCCTCGGTCAGCGTGTACGCCACTCGCACGACCGCGCCAACCACGTCCACGTCCGGCTCGAGCCACGTCGCGACCTCGCCGAACGTCCACTGCGGGTCGTAGGTGAGGAACCGCTTGTTGTCGGCGATCGAGTGCATCTTCAGAGACGGACCCTCGGTGTCGTAGATCCAGACGCCGTGGTCGCCCTCGACCTCGCCCCACGTGTTCACCATCGGCGCGCCCGTGTAGAACACCGGGGTCGGGCCCGAGGCAAGCACCTGCGCGCGGTGAATGTGGCTGAACGCCGCCAAGTGGAAACCCGACTCAGTCAGCGACTCAAGCGGGATCACCGGCTCGCGCAACATCGCCGTGTCGAGCCCGGTCGGGAGCGACGCGCCGCTGATCGACCAGTGACCGACGAGGATGCGGATCGCATCCGGGTACTCGACCTTGCACCGCTCGGCGAGCATCCGTGCCCCGCCGGCGAGCGCGAGCGCCGCCCGGTCATTCACCTCGTCGCGCGGCACGTCCCCCATCTCGGCGACGATCGCCCCGGGCGGAACCCACGGAAGGCACGCGACGACAACCTCGGGCGCGTTCGGCGGGAACTCCAGGAGCGTCGGGGCGAGCGCGACGGCACATCCGGTGTCGGCGAAAATCTCGAGAGCCGACGGGAGCGCGGCACCGCGCGAGTCGTGATTGCCCATGAGGAACAGGCATCGGATGCCCGCCTGGTTCATGCGGTGCACGAATCCCTGGACGGCGAGGATCTCGTGTGGGGCGGGGCGCTCCCGCTCGAACGCGTCGCCGAGCATCCCGACGAGCTTCACGTCCTGCTCGATCGCGAGGTCGCCGATTCGCTCCAGCACGTCGATCTGATCCTGGAAGCGGGAGCCGTGACCGTACTCGGCGGTGCCGAGGTTCTGACCGGCGCCAAGCTGCCAGTCGCCCGTGAAGAGCACGCGCATTACCGCGGACCCATCGTGAGCACCTTCGACCCGGACGCGAACAGCGTCAGGCCGATCGGGATTCCGATGATCGTGCAGCACAGGAGCAGGCCGGCGGTCATGCAGGCGATGCTCATCGGGATACCGACGAATATGGTGTAGAGGATCCTCATGCCGCCCCCTCCTCGGTCTCGCATCGCACCCCGAGCTCGAAGCCGAACAGAATGCAGATGCGGAGCATCTTCACGATCTCGTCGGCGGTGAGCTCCTTACCGTCTGGGATGTCGGCGACGCGAGTCGACGCGACCTCGGCGGTGAC
>Ga0114969_10003220_pt1 | contig 13195 bp, 9 predicted proteins | sample M_130807_MF_Meta_FD_87316 | JGI IMG/M metagenome (GOLD analysis project Ga0114969, IMG submission 87316) | Freshwater microbial communities from Lake Montjoie, Canada to study carbon cycling - M_130807_MF_MetaG | ecosystem: Environmental > Aquatic > Freshwater > Lake | place: Lake Montjoie...
CCAGACCTTACTGTACCGGGTTCAGGTGCGATATATCCTTCTTGTTCATATGTAATAATATCTCTTGTGGTTCCTTCAGTAACCAAAGAACCAGGTGTTGTACGCGCTAATTGAAAGACTGTGTCTAAATAACTGTAGAACGCAATTCCATTGGTGGCCATTTCGCCATTTTCGTATAATTCAAGACGTTTATAATCTTCATATTCAATGTCCATGATGTATTTAAAAAGTAAGTTTTGAGAAGGGCTCATTTCACGCTTATCCAAATAGAGAGTTCTCTTAACATCATAAATAGGAACACACGCTGGAATATATGAGGTAGATACCTCATTTGTTACATCTCCTAGCGTTTCAAATGTTGACTTTTGAATTCCTATGGGGCGATTGGCTATATTTAATTTAACAGTTGACTGTTTGAGTGCTAGTAAGTATTCGGTGTGTTGGCTGACTTCACGAAGGGCTTTTACATTTTTTTGCTTGTCGGGGGTCAAATCCATTATGAAATCATTATACATATCTTGACGCTGAATCGCATCGGGGTAGAAACGTTCCGCAGACGGAATTTCTTCAATAACTGCTGTTGGCATGATTTCACGAAGTAGTTGTTCAATACTCTCAAATTGAAAGACTTCTGTTTTTTCTTCTTGTTGCTGGACCATCATCTGCTCATCGGAGGCTTCTTCACTAGAACCTTCCGGTGTAGTGGGAACAATAATTGCGATTCCTGTTGATGGATCGGGTCCCATACAACCAAAATCCAAACGAACGCCGCTTGTTAGAATCAGGGCATCCTCCGAATCAGTCGCGATTAATTCACTGATAATACCACTTGTCTCCTTTGTTTCAGGGTTTATTACAGCAGGTGTACCATCTAATCCGAAGAACTCAACTGTTTCACCAGGTTGCGCGCCAATCATAGCTGAAAAATGATAATATTCTGATTTCTTGTGAATGTCTACGAGATAAATTTGGTATTCTTCCTTAAATTCACCGTTTGTATCCAGCAAATATTCTTTACCTGTTGTGCGGCTTTGACTGTCTTTAATTCGGATTCGTTCAGTATTACAAAAGATGACATTGCCTGTAAACGGAGGGTCTTCACTCGTATAGATTGAGACCAAATCTCCTAATTCTATAGTGGTTGCAAGGTTGTCAGACTCCATCTGTCCTATGATAGGCATGGGTTCTTTTCTGTGTCGGCTTCTCCGCATCTCTAAGAGATGCGATGGATGCTCATCTAAGTCAGAGCGTACCGCATCTCATTAGGCGAAAAAAATTTGAATGCCTTTGCAGCCGGACTAAGTGGGGCACACGTGTTGAGTATAGTAATAAAAATGTTTTCCGATTTTAGTAATTTCTTCAATGATATCGCAATCAAGTTCAGTGCTGAGGGCGCTGAGGCGCTCTTTACTCATCTAGAGTCACTGGAAGGAGGTTCTCTTAAGGTTGTTCGCAGTAAGGAGCACGCACATCTAGCTATTATCCGTTACGTAAAGGGCGTTTCGGATATGAAGCATACAAATACCCATTATTTCCGATCTGTTGTGTGGAATACAGAGACAAATAGGCCGGTTTCCTTTAGTCCTTTCCGCTCAGTTCCATTTGAGGCCAGCACATTTGTCTCTAAGGAGGGTCTCATTGTGGAGGACTTTTGGGATGGAACAATGATTAACCTCTTCTATGATACAAAGATCTCACAGTGGATCATTTCTACCCGCTCAAATATTGGTGGAAACTGCCGTTTCTATGGACCGCAGACATTCTATCATCTATTCTGGGACACCTTTGCTAGTATTAATCTGACAGTTGCGATGCTTGACCCGAATCTTTCCTATTCATGGGTTCTCCAGCATCCTAGCAACCGGATTGTCGTCCCTATTCCAGTCGCAAATCTCAAGCTCATTCAGGTTGTTAGGGTGGGTCCGACTCCCGCAGATTTGGATTTCAATCTTCCACTCTCCGAGTATCCGATGCTTATGAATATGGTCAGTCGCCGCATTCCGCTTGCTGATACTGCTGTAACAATTCCAACTATGGAGAATATGATTGCCGTTAACAATACGGCGTATTGTCAGGGTTATGTGATTAAGGATACGACGACAGGTCAGCGTTGGAAGATTCGCACGCCCACATACAAGATGCTCCATGAGTTGCGTGGAAACACGCCGCGGCTGGACTTCAAGTGGCTGGAGCTTCGGCAGAAGGGCAGTCTCAATGCTTACATGCATCATTTCCCCGAGGATAAGGAGGCATTTGATGCTCTATGGACACGACTCAAGACACAGACACGAACTCTCTATCAGACCTACTGCGATGTATTTAAGGCGCGTAGTCTTCCTAGCAGGGATGCGCCCAAGTATCTGCGTCGTCTGCTCTACGACATGCAGGATCACTATCTCAATCGTCTGCGACCGGCTCAACTTACGCTAACTTGGGCTGAGTGTACGGCTTGGGTCAATTCTCAGGACATTCCCCGTCAGCTGTTCCTTGCGAACTATCAGTGGCTCCAGCAGACTAAGTCAGCTGCTTCCGCGTATCCATATGAGCCAACGGATGAGAACTTGGTATCTCCTGTGCCTCCTTCCACTTCTGCTGAGGCTGTTGCTCCTGTTGCGTCACCTGAGGTTATCGCCGTTTAAATACTTCTTCCCACAAAGCAATGTGTGGAATCTGGTGTCTCTTTGGTTCAACCTCATGTGATTTCGCAGAAGAATGTGTTAAAAAACTACTGCCAAGAGGCCCGGAATACATGTCAGTTGTAGATATTGACCAATGTATTTTTGGTTTTACACGCCTGGCAATTAATGGTCTAACTGCTGCTGGAAACCAACCTATGAAATCACCGGGGGGCGAATGGCGTGTAATCTGCAATGGTGAAATTTTTAACTATAGGGAACTGGCTGCTAGATTCGGGATTCCAGCAGACTATCTCGGCTCAGATTGCTATGTGATTCCTTTTCTCCTAGAACGCTTTTCGTGCCGTGATGTCTGCCGTCTCTTAGATGGTGTTTTTGCGTTTGTGGCATATCATATTCCCTCTGAGACGCTTCATGTTGGACGTGATTCATTTGGTGTTCGTCCTCTTTTTGTTGGTCGCTTAGCAGGCGGTGCCTACTGTTTTTCATCAGAAGTGAAGGGACTGCCTTTAACCCAAAGTAAGGATATAAGTATTTTCCCACCCTCTTCCTATGGTGTTTTTAAGGCAGGATATGAACCGATTGTAAAGCCTTGGACTGCTCTCACGTGGCATAAGCAGCAGTTTCTTGCGGATACAGATGAATGTGCTGGAGATTTACAGGTATGGATTCGGCTGTACTTAGTGACTGCTGTGGAGAAGCGGATGCTTTCGGATAGACCAGTGGGTGCTCTTCTCTCGGGTGGACTTGATAGCAGTTTAATTGCGGCTTTAGCAGCGAAGATTCTTACTGAAGCGGGGCAACAACTACATACCTTTTCAATTGGTCTTGGCACTGAGACCCCAGACTTAGTTGCTGCGAGGAAAGTGGCGGCTCATATTGGCTCAGTTCATCATGAAATTGTCTTAACTTCCGCAGAGTTTCTAGCAGCAGTTGAACCTACGATTCGTGCTGTAGAAACCTATGATATCACGAGTGTGCGCGCTTCAACGGCAAACTGGTTAGTTGGAAAGTGGATTAAGGAGAATACGGACATTAAGGTTATATTAAATGGAGATGGCAGTGATGAACTCTTTGGCGGATATCTCTATTTTAATCGTGCTCCTAATGAACAGGCATTTGAGAATGAGATTGAGCGGCTTTTAGGCGAAATTCACTGCTATGATGTTTTGCGTTCCGAGCGTTCTATGGCGGCGCATGGACTTGAATCACGAACACCCTTCTTGGACCGGCAACTCGTAGATTATGTTCGGCGGCTACCCACTAGCATGTTTATGCCTTCTATTAGTGGAAGACCCGAAAAGTGGATGCTTCGCAAAGCCTTTGAAGGTACTGGTTTGCTACCTGATGAGATTCTGTGGCGACGAAAGGAGGCATTCAGTGATGGAGTTTCTAGCAAAGAAAATTCATGGTTTCAAATGCTGCAAGCGGCTGCTTCCCAGTTTGCTGGAAAAGAGCAGGAATACAAGCATAATCCTCCCAAGACAGATGAGGCCCGCTGGTATCGGTCTGTTTTTGAGAAAGCATATGGTTCAGCTGCTGCGATCCTAATTCCCCATATGTGGATGCCGCAATGGTCGCCTGAAACAACTGATCCTTCTGCTCGGACGCTCGGTTTATATGAGGCAAATAAGTAAACAAATAGTCTGGGTAATCAACAGGAGATGGCTGTGCCAGATTTATTTAAAATTGTTGCTCGTGGTCTTCAAGATGAAAGACTTCAGCCCGGTCTGAAAGGAACCCCTTCAATTGACCGATATGTAAATGTCTATAAATCCACAACGCGCTGGGCGGCTCAATTTGTTCGTGTTGATTTTGATAATTTACCCGATTTCGGAGTTCAAGCATCTGTTACCATTCCGCGCCGAGCAAATTTCATTCATCGGCTTTTTCTCGTGGTAACACTACCCGACATTTATTCAGTACAGAATCGGGCTGCTATAGCGGCGGGTGATGCTTCCATTTTAACACGTAATAAATTTCTCGGACCAACATTCGGCTGGACGAATAGTGTAGGCCATGCTATTATACAGAGTATAACGCTGGAAATCGGTGGTGTTGCTGTGGCAACATTGGATGGACGACTGCTGGAAGTATTGGATGAACTCTATGAACCACCTGAAAAACTAGCAGTGAAAAGTCAACTAATTGGACGTGTTGAGAATTATAATGCATTTTCTCTTTTAGCTTTGGAGCCACTAACAGTTCGTGTACCGCTACCTTTTTGGTTTACACAGAATTTAGCACAGAGTTTGCCAATTGAAGCTCTTTCAGTGGATACAGTTCGTTGTCAAGTTAAATTTGCGGGTGTTGAAAATCTCTATTATACTACGGCTCGGATGAATGAACTTAACACGGATTATGTGGAAAAGGCATGTAATCCACCCGGATTTATGCCCGCTTTGCAAGGAGCAACCTTTTATCAACAGGATGATACATCCCCTACAAAAATATATGGTGCCAGTGAACTTACTCCTTTCTATGGTGTAAATGGACGAAGTATACCCGGTATAGCAGTTCCCGATAAACTCCATTTTCAAGACGCATACTTGCTAGTGGAATATATCTCAGTGGATGACTATGAAGCTGTTAATTTACGAAAGGCAGATTTAGAATATAAAGTTCCACTTTATAATTCATTAGGTGTACAAAATACAGAAGGACAGCCTTATATTCGCACGGTGATTCCTTTCAATAATCCTACACAGGATATTATTTGGACATTTCACAATCCGGAAGCGGATCGCTTTAATAATCCTTTCTTAGCAACGCGTGATTTATCGGGCACAGATACGTCTTTTTTTGCGCCATGGAATACAACTACCGACCGTTTTCAGTATTCATATTCGGAGCCACTAGCAGAAGTTGCCCTGTATTATAACGGAACACAACGCTTCCGGCACACGTCTCCTTCACTATTTAGAACATTGCTTCCTGTCTTACATTATCGTAAAGCACCGCGTTTCTGGCGATTTATATACGTCTATCCATTCAGTCATGGTCCAGGCTGTTGGGATGATAAGGAATTAGGAAATCCATATCAGCCAAAGGGTTTAGCGAATTTTGATAAATTATCGCGGAAGGAAATTACCTTTACAATGCAGACTGACCGATTTGGAAGATATCCACCTCTCCAACTTTATTTATGGACAACTACTTGGAATGTCCTGCGAATCTACGGAGGTCGGGCGGCTATGTTGTTTGCGATTTAGTCGTAACTTTAAGAGTAATAGTAACATCTTTGCTGGATTCATGGGGAAAATGAACAGATGCTGTGCGGCCAAGAGCAGGGATTTCTATTTCGCCCTTGAAAGTTTCGCCTGTTTTAATATATTTATCAATTTCTTCCTTGAGTTCTAGCATGCCCTCATATGTATGCGGGATACCAAGATCTACAGTAAGCTTACGCCAGAGTGTTACACATTCCTTGACGCGAGCTCCTTGTGTTTTTTCCATTCTATACTATACTTGCTGGAATGTTTAAGATGTACATTGTGTCGCACATGGAACTTGTGCGTTTTTGCCTTCTAAATATAAAAGTTTTGCTTCATAGCTTGTGAAATTGACTGTACACGCAGTGCCGGAGGCGGGGGCTTTTTCCGCGCATGTTCCGCAGTTTGCGTTGGCTTGTGTGATTTTATTGGCGGCTGCCTGAAAACTGTAAAATGTCTTTGCCCTTCTAGCACGAATTGTCTCGGAAGCGTCTCCCATTCTGCTTTTACTGGAGAAAAATCATTTGAATTCCTAATAGGGTTTCAAATTATTTATGTTGCTAGAAAATCTAGTGGTTGTAGCGACGGTTCTTGCGCGTGTAAGCGGCTGCGGCTGCGGCAGGGTACTTGGCCTTGAGTAGCGGGTTCTTGTACGCGTTTAGTCCTCTGTTGGCGGCTGAAACATTCGGGCTCTTCTTGCGGCTAAAAAAGCCAGCGGCCTTTGAGCCAAAGCCCTTAACGCGATTCCACAGAGACGGCTTCTTTGTCTGGTTACCCGCACCGATGGGATTATTCATCAGCTGTACATTATTACGAGCCACCGCGTTTTTGCGGGTGCGATTAGCATTTGTGAAATTCTTGCCACGTCCGAACATAGAAGCAACGCGGCTTGCACCACGGGAGAAGAACTGTCCTACATTGTAGCCCAACTTCGCAGTGCGGGAACGAGCATCGCGGCCGAGTTCCTTGAGCTTGGCACCGACCGCACTGGCCGGAGCATCCTTGAGTTGGTCGCGCATCTTCTGCGGCAGAGAGAGCATGTCATCAAAGTTCTTGCGGATCTGCTTGAACTTCTCAACATTCGCCTTGGCAACAGTTGCCTCATCGCCCTCCGCCATACCCTCGTAGGCTTTCTGGATGGAGTCTAAGAGCAAGTTTAGTTCAGCCATCAAGTTCGCATTCGCAGACTTGCTATTGTTACCCTTGTAGCCCTCAAAGTCAATCTCATCAATCAAGTTGTCATACTCGGGGTCAACCGTAACCTGCTTGATATCCGCTGAAAGATTCGCTAGGGTGCTCTTGATGTTTGCGATCTGTGAATCAAGACTTGCCAAGATCTGCTGCTTGACTGACTCCGCCGTGCGCGTCTTGTCATTGATCTGCTTCTGTAAGAACTCCTGCTCCGCGATTGTGTTTGTCACGACACGCTTAGCAATGTCAGTTGCCATCTTGAGCTTGCGGCCAATTTCCTTGACCGCAGGCTGGTTGCCACCCAAGAACCAGTCCTCAAGGCTGATGAGGCCACCTGTAAGACCATCTAGCTTGATATTGAGGTTGAAACCGTGATCATAGAGCCAGGCCGCTAAGATGAGCGGGGACAGTAAGGCTAATCCGATGTACTTGCCACCCTTTTTAAGAGCAGCCACGATTTGTTCCCTAGTAAGCGTCGGTAGAGCCGCAAGGAACTTGCCAAGCATGCCCAAGATATCAGTCTCCGGTAGCTTGAAGTGACCGAAGTTCGGCAACTTGAGCCATGATAGGTCAATCTTAGGGCCTGAGAAACGCGGCATGCTGAACTTAGGCATTCCGGGCATTCCGGGCATACTGAGACCCATTGAGGGAAGAGCCAAAAATTTAGAGCCATCCTTCTTCGTTAGATTCACACCAATCTTTCCACCACGAGGTATGGCTTTTACATCACTAAAGACTACATCAACAATTAGGTCAGCGTCATTGAGGTCGCCTAAACTAGGGCCTGAAGGAGCAAAGGGTGTGTTTGTGCCAGCCGTCGCATTCTTCATCGCCTGTACACGAGCAGCAACCGCCTCCTGTGTGTTGTTACCCTTATTGGCAAAATTGGCCTCAGAAGGAGCCGGGGCCGGTCCCTGTAGATTGGTGTTGAGGGCGATGCCACCTGTGTTGATATTAGACGCCTTGCCGCCTGTGCCGTAGCCAGGGAGAAGAGCGTTAGATGAGGGCTCAAAGTTGCTTACCGCTGCCGCATTAGATGCCTTGAACCCACCGCTATAGTTTGTGTTGGCAGCAGCCATCATGGTATTACCAGTACGAGCCGCATTGAGTTCAGCGTTGGTGAGCGCGTAGCCGGGATTATTCGCACGCGCCTTAGCAAGACGAGCAGCGGCCGCCGCCTGCGTATTTCCACCCGCATTAGCAAAGTTGCTGTTTGACGAAGCAAAAGCAGAAGGACCCTGTAGATTTGTGTTGAGCGCAATACCACCTGTATTAATATTTGATGCCTTGCCGCCTGTGCCGTATGCTGACAATGTAGCATTAGAAGAGGGCTCAAAGTTTTGGGAGTATTTGGCTCCAAACCCGCTGTTCTGAACCGTAGTACCAGGAGGGAGCGAAGCATTCGCGGGCTTATTCGCGGGCTTATTCGCGGGCTTATTCGCGGGCTTATTCGCGGGCTTAGAAGCCCCCTTTACAGGAAGTCCCCCAAGTAACGCATTCAGATTATCATTTGCCATTCCTTTCTGTTTATTGCCAAGATTTTCCGCAGCCACAAATTCTCTTCTAAAAAATCCAGAAGGAGGTGTTTCATTGGGTCCGTTTCTGCGAGTTTTAGATTTATTGCTATTTAACTCATAGGGTATTCCAGCATACGCAGGATTCTTACCCTTGTTTCTTGCCTTTTGTAAAAGAGCAGCACGCTTTGCATTCCGTTGAGTTAGAGGCCGCGCATTTGCTGCGTTGAGTTCCGCTAAAGCATTTCCAGCAAAGTTGCCTAACTTAAATTTAGGAGCATGCTTAGGAGGCATTTCTACCTGTTGGCTATGTTTTATAGCCGCTAGATATCGTAGACCCCGTCCTCGTGTTCCACGACCAATGCCTTTTTTCACTTGTTCACGAAGATCATCGGGAAACTGCGCACTGTTATTTGTTTTATTTGAGTTGTATCCATCGGCCATCCTTACTTTTGCGTGATAGATTCATATTCCGCCGATACATTGGCTGTGTATGAACGCTGTGCTGAAGTTGTATACATACGGTCTAAAGCCGGAGAATCGTGTGCTGAGTTCCTTTGACTAGCCAATGATGTTGTCATAGATGTCATTCGGGAGAGAAGATGGTCTTGCTCTCCCTTTCGCTTCAGACCATCAAGAAGGTCCAGGATAAGTGAACGCAAACACATTACTTCGGGCAAAGTTACAATTTCTGTATCGGATTCAAGAGACTGTAGATGCTTTTCTAGCAGTGTAATTGCTACGTTTATTTGATTAGATGCCAGGAGATTTGTGGCTGTAGCAATACAATCCCGAGTTTGTAGACGAGCATATTCAGCATCTGCTAGAGAATTAACCTGTGCCGCAGAAGTGAAAGTCATAAAGTGCTGTTTACCTTGACCTCTAACTACACACTGTACACTCAGATAGGGCGCAACGATAAGTTCAGATGTATTCTTTTTGAAGACATATCGTTGAGTTGTTCCTCCGGAAAGAAAGTTGATATGAATACCACGCTTATCTTTTGGTGTAGAGCGTTCAAGCCATTCATATTCATTCGGTAAATCTAGAACAATATCTTCAACATAACGATTTCGCAGAATACCTAGGATAGATCCAAAGGTCTGCGGCAAATCCTCAGACTTGTCGCTATAGAAATAATTACCCTGCGTGTTCAAAGCGATATCACGCAGCATAATTTGATTGTGGTCATTGCCAAATCCCAGTGTGAAGATGGCAGTACTGTGTAGACGAGTATTTGTTTCAAGTGGAAGAATGATTGACTTCGCAGATAACGCACCCGCATTAACATTTCCATCCGTCAGAAGAATAATTGCATGAGGGCTCTGCTGGCATATACGAGAAAGCAAATTAAATGCGGATTCCATATTTGTATTTCCATTCGCAACAAGACCATCAATAAGATTACTCCAGTATTGCTCGTTCCTTCCAATTACTGTATACGAGCAAAGTACAGTTGCTGAAGATGAATATGTGATAATTGTAAGACAGTCATTTGATGAAAGGCAACGCACGAATGCCTTCAAACTATTCTGAAGAGCGGTCAAACGTTCCCCTTCCATGCTACTACTTACATCTAGCAATAGCGCAATATGTACAGTGTCACTAATTTCAATGTTAGAGGCCTTAATCTCAGCGGCATAAATTCCAATATTCTTTTTGGATTCGTATATTCTGACATCCATGTTTCCTACATAGTTTGCTGTGAAAATTAAATGTTCAATTTTACGCATAGCAAAGTAGTCCGAAAATAAGACAATTTTTTAGCGCCCCATTAATGTTGTCCAATACATGTCCTCCAACGCAGAATCATTTATCTCCGCATAATCACGAACAGACATTTCATTTCCAGCTGGCTTTCTTACATGAAAGACATTTCTATCTGTCAGAAGTTGTAATAAAATCTGGTTCTTGCGAACAGTCGGTTCAGAGTGTTGACGTTTCCAGCATCCCTCATTCTGCGACCAGACAAGTTGAGCCTTCGCAAATCCCGCCGCTGTTGCTCCTGTAACACCCTCCTTGACAATACCGCGAACTATATTTCCATCTTTCAAAATACATCCAATCTTAACATCTGCTAGTTGAATCCATCCCTTTGCGGTCGCAACTTCATAAGTTGGATCAATTCCTAGATTATAATCTGTTTCCCATTGTGTTGTACTGGCATATCCATTAAGTTGTGTTTCCACTTCTGCTTGAACGATTCCAGCAATTTCATCACTTTCCTCAAAGTCCGCAACTAGTAAATGACTTACCCAGAAAGTGTGTCGGGATGTGTTCAAGCAGTAAATCCGGTCATGTGACGAGGCGGGCCGGGCTTTTGGGTGTTTTCCAGCAGGAATCCAATTTCCGCCATCACGAATAAAATGATTTGCGCTTACAATGACCCCTTCAATTTCAACCATTTTAGTCTGCGAACCGTCAAATACAAAGGTGCTTTCAACAATATTTGGAGCACCAATTTGAGCAAGACGGTCGCCAACTGCTAGAGCCTCAATTGCTTTATATGTTCCATCTTCGCAGAGAACAGGTGTTCCTGCTGGGAAGCAAAATGTATTTAGGAAAGTTCCCACAGTGCCTTTCGCAAATGTTGAACCCGCAGCCAGAGCAGTTATACCTGAATACATAATTGCGTAGAAGAGTGCTGTAATACGTCCCATTAGATTTTCTAGATTCTTAAATTTGCCTTTTAGTGTCTGCATAATCATTTGAATACGTTTATTGAATGAACGAACTACGCTAGATATTCCATCTGTTAGACCGGATAATGTTGTACGAACACTCATTAAACCACTTCCCGCAGAAGCCATTGCGGAGTTCAAAGAACTAGCGGCTTCATAGACTGGTGCTAGAACACCAGGGGCTTCCTTTAAGAATACATTCTTAAGACAGAATTCAATATTCTCTTGGGCATTATATCCATAAATACCAGCAATAGGCATAATATGAGGCTGACATCTATATTTCGGCCAATTTTGAGCGACCTCTTTTGATGTGCCAAGGCCTAAAATAAGTACAATTCCAATTGAAAAAACAGCTATTAAAATACCTGGTTTTATAAATGGATTTTCTTTTTCTCCTGTGTCCATCCCCTGCTTTAGCAATATAAACTCCTATCTATTTGATAAACGCTTACTTACGGCTACGGCTTCCATGTCTATTTCTTTGCCGTCTGTGGCTTCTATGATTACGATTTCTACGCATACGAGCACGGGTACGAGAGTCTTTTAGAACACGAATGCGCGCGCCTTTTTGTATTTGCTCAGCTGAATTAACTTCTGATATAGTTTCCAGGGCAGCAGGCGTTACTGAAGAAGCAGCAGTGGGAGCAGCAAGTTGAGTTAAACCAGTCCCCGCTCCTGTATTTGTAACAGTTGCTGTAGCAGTAGGAGTAGGTGTAGCAGTAGGAGCAGCCACAGGCTTACTAACTTTGGACCCCATTCTAAAGATACTACAGAAAAGAAACGGTTGAATAGCCCATAAATAATGACCAAATATGACAGGGATGGATGCGAAAGTCGCAGGCGTTAATGTTATTTTACTTGTAGGTTTAGCCGCCGCATTCAGTTACGGTCAACGAGCAGAAATTATGGCAAACTGGGCTCTTCGCCGATGTGACCCCGGTGTAGTTGCTTCAGCATATTTATATAAACCGGATAGTGACACACGAACGATAGCTGATTTTACTAAAGACAATTTCCAATTTTGCCAAGGAAAATTAGCAAAAGATGTAATTGACACTGTTTCATATCCAGTTAAGGTTATCCAAGAAAAACAAAAAGATATTGTCGGTGGAATTATGTCAGGCATAGGTGCTCTGGGTGAATTAGGAAACAAACTAGCCAGTTTTTTCAATCAAATTATGGAATCTGTTAAACGACGTTTTGCGGCCACATATGTTCAAATTCAAGGGTCTTTCGCACATCTTTTGAATATTATGGGAAAAATTATGGCATCTATTACTGCTATGGCAATGGCCTTAATCGGAGTACTTGTATCATTAACAACTCTAATCCAATTCGCACTCTATATTCTTTCTGTTATAATTGGTATTTTAATTGCTCTCATGGTTATCTTTGCTGCTTTTCTTTCACCTGTTTCATGGCTCGTTTTTGCTGGAATCGCTGTTGTTGGTATTCTAGCAGGTGTAATTGTTGGTGTATTAACACAAGCCGCATTCTGTATAGCAGGTGATATACCCGTGATACTAGTAAATGGGTCTACTAAACCTGTCTCCGAAATCAAAGTGGGTGATATACTGGCAGATAAGTCATATGTTACTGCGACTATGAAATTTGTAGTCCCTTTTTCAAATTATGAACCTCTGGTCTCAATTCATGGAGTAACAATGAGTCCCACGCATATGCTTGAGATGCCCGATTATAAACCTATCGCTGCGAAAGATCACCCGGAAGCAATTCCAGCCGGTACTCTAAGAGAACTCTATAATCTTAATACAACAAGCAGACGTATTCCCGTAATGAGTACTGCTGGAGTTTTAACACTGCTAGATTATGAGGAAATTGCGGAAGATGATGATGAAGGAATTGCCGCTTGGAAAAAACATGTATTTGAATTCCTAAATCCGGGTATGCCTTTTCAAAACGAAAACCCTGAGAATATTGAAGCTGGAATTGAGGGC
>Ga0114969_10003221_pt1 | contig 13195 bp, 14 predicted proteins | sample M_130807_MF_Meta_FD_87316 | JGI IMG/M metagenome (GOLD analysis project Ga0114969, IMG submission 87316) | Freshwater microbial communities from Lake Montjoie, Canada to study carbon cycling - M_130807_MF_MetaG | ecosystem: Environmental > Aquatic > Freshwater > Lake | place: Lake Montjoie...
GAAATTGTAGGAACAACCACATCGGGAAATAATTCTTTCGGTAAGCTTTGGTAAATGAGCAAGCCGGAAATGACAATGATGGTAATGAATACATAGATGCTGGTTGCGTTATCGATGCACCAGCTTGTAAATTTTAATTCTTTGAGTCTTTCGGTATTCATGTTCTTCTATTCTGAAAAATTAAAATTCAATTCGCTGTCCATCTACTACTTCGCTATAACCGAATGTTATAATCTGGTCGCCTTCTTCTAATCCTTCGGTAATAACAGTTTTTCCATCATAGTCAGCACCAGTCTCTACCATTTTCTTGTGTGCTACTTTAATTCCCTTTTCTTCTAAAGCCACCAACACATATTTTCCATCGGTAGATTTTTGAATAATGTTTGTGGGAACCAGTATCACGTTTTTCAATACCGCGTCATTAATCTTCAGTTTCGCAATCATATTCGCGCCATACTCGTTGCGTGGGTTATTCAATTTTGCTTCTAAACTAAACGTGCGCGAACGCGGGTCAATTGTTTTTGAAACGTAGCTAACTACAGTATTTTCAGTTTTGTTAATGTCAGGAAATTCAACTTCAATTTTATCGTTGCTTTTAATTTTTCCGAAATCGCTGTCAGCCAATTTCGCTTTTACTTTCAAACTGCCTTCGTTTATTATTCTGATTCCCGGCATTAATTGGCTTGGTGCAGCCATATCACCAATTCGTAAATTCACCGCATCAACCGTTCCGCTGATTGGCGCAATAATTTTTGTCATTTCTAATTGCTTCTTCAACGCAGCCAATCCGCTTTCAGCCGCTTCCTTTTGTGTTTTCGCTTGCAAGTATTGAATCTCGCTTCCGATTTTTTGCTGCCACAAACGTTCTTGTTTTTCGTAAGCTGTTTTTGCAAGTGCTGCCTGTGTTTCGGTTGAACGAACCTGGTCTTCTATTGCAGAAGTAGTTTGCGTCAATCCTAGAACTTGCCCTTTAGAAACATGGTCGCCAACTTTTACATTGATAGCTGTAACTATTCCGGGCTGTTGGTTTAGCGCAATTACATTTTCTTCTGCATCTACGTTGCCCTGAACTTCGATATAATGCTTGAAATCTTGTTTTTTCAGCGCCTCAACAATAATAAGTTTTGTTTTCTGGGCTACGTGAAAAGAAGCATCCAACTTCGCAATTTCTTTTTCAAGCAATTCTATTTTGCCGACTATTTCTTTCAACTGTGTTTTGTACTCCGCTAATTTCTTTTTCTTGTCATCTGCACTATTCTTTTTTTCCGCATCTCCGCAAGAAGTTAATACGGCTGACACCAGAATAACGAATGCTACTTTTTGAAACTTCATCATTTAAATTTTTATGGTTTTACTAAATCCTTAACTACTTCCGTTTTTTCTTACTGTACACCTAATGCTTTATCCAAATCTGCTTTTGCATTCAACATGTTCAAGGTGCTTTGAATATGTTTTAATTGATTGGTCACATATTCCTGTTCGCTCTGCACAAATTCAAAACTGCTTCCTACGCCTTCCTTAAATTTCACCGAGTTGGTATTGAAAATGCGCTTGCTCAATTCTTGCATGCGCGTAGTATTCATTTCATCGGCAATGGCAGAATTAAATCCGCTTTGTGCTGCGCGGAACTGCAATTCCGAAGCACTTTTGAAATTCTCAAAACTATTCTGCGATTTCATTTGTTCGATTTTCGCCTGCTTAACCTGAGCTAATTTTAAACCGGAATCAAAAATTGGCACTTTCAAAGTAATGCCTACTAAACCTTGGTCATACCAAGCGTTACGCTTGCGTGTATCGCCATCGGGATAAGTGGTAGTAGTTGATTTAAAGAAGTCACCAAATCTTTCTGTTTGCGCTTGCCATCCGTAATTCAAGAAACCGTACAGCGAGGGATAATACTGCACGCGCTTTTGTTTCATGTCGTAACCTTGTAAACGCACAGCAGTTTCAAGCAATTCATATTCTACCCGCTTAGTTGGGTCAAACTGCGAAACCAATTGCTGAGGAACATCTGCCTTTAATTCGGTGAGATTATCTTTCAAAACAATTTCATCGCTCAACGGCAAGCCCATCTGAAATTTCAAATTTGCCAAAGCCACTTCTGCCATTTGGTTCTGCAAATTGATTTGACTTTCCAAGTTTACCTGCACCAACTCTAACCGGTTCACATCTAATTCTTCAATCAACCCTTCTTTATAAATAGCGCGGGTGTCGTTCGCTAATTTTTCAATCAACTTCAAATTATCCTGCAATAAACTTTTTGCTTCTTGTGCAGCTTGCGCCTGGTAGTAGGCTTTCATTACCGAATACTTTACATCCACATCGCTCATTTGCGAAGAGAGGCGCGAGGTTTTCATTAAGTCTTTGGCGGCCTTAACACCAAACACATATCTGCCATCAAAAATTAACTGGGTGAGTTGAAGACCTGCGTTTAGATTATGGGGAAGAACAAATGAAATTTTAGAATCCTTACTGGCGTTAAAACTCTGCGTTAGAATATTTGCAATAGTCGGGTCACCGGCAATTACACCTTGCTGTGCCAGATAGCTGTAAATTTTTGATGAAGCCTGAGAAGTATCCGAAAATAATTTGCTGAGAGCCGGTGACTGCGGCTGCTTGAAATAGTAAGTGTAATCTAAGTTGGCAGAAATTTGCGGCAAGCCTTGCGTAATAATTTCGAGGTTGCGCCACTTTGCCTGGTCAACTCCAAGCTTTCCATTTTTTGCAGCGGTATTATTTTGCAGAGCATATTCCACCGCTTCCTTTACGGTGAATGTTTTTACCGCTTTGTCCTGCGCAAATACGCTGACAGCAAACGATAAAATTATTAGGACCGAAAAAATATTTTTCATCAGATGATAGTTAGGTCTTTCAACTCTTAAATAAATTGTGTTGTTCCAGATATTTTAATCCCTTGGCAGAAACTATTCCGCGCAAATGGTAATTCAAATACTCTTTATAAGTATCAATAAACACATACTTTTTACTCGGGAAAAATTGCTGATTGATAAGTACATCGATAGTGCCGATATATATTTTAGCAATGGTATTCGAGTTTAAATCGTTGCGGTATAAGCCCTGTTCAATTCCATCTTCCATGTTTTTTGTAAGCATGCGCAACATAAAATCAAAACGATATTCATTATAGATAGTCCATGTTTCGGGATAATACTTTTGTAAATCATTCAGAGCGGAAGGGTTGAACTCGCGCACCTGATTAAAAAAATACGCCACCATCTGAATCATTTCGTCCACCGAGTTTTTCGATGTTTTTAAAATGGCTTCCAGTTGTGTGCGCTCTTCTGCCAGATATTGCTCCATAGTGAGCTTCACCAACTCCGCCTTATTTTCTACAAACTGGTAAATGGTTTTTTTACTCATGCCCAATTCCTTCGCCACATCATCCATGGTATAGCTCTTAACGCCATACTTTTTGAACAGCTCTCCGGACTTCTGCAATAAGTGTACTAGTTGTTTGTTTTTCAAAGCGGGCGCAAATGTATACGATAAAAACTTTGGAAACCAAGAAAGACCCGAAAGTTTCCAAACCTTACCGCGAACCGGAGAATTAGCAGTACAAAGCGGATATTTTACGTTTGCAGTTCTTATGGAATTTAAAGACCATTTCTCGCGTCAGGCAGATATTTATTTAAAGGCACGACCTACATATCCAGAAGATTTATTTGAATATCTCGCCAGCATTTCTCCTGCCGATGAATTATGTTGGGATTGCGCCACCGGTAACGGTCAGGCTGCTACTTCATTAGCAAAGCACTTCAAAAAAATAATTGCTTCCGATGGAAGCGAAAAGCAAATTGCCAATGCCATTAAAACAGAAAATGTAGAATACCGCGTAGGAACTGCCGAAGAAAGTGGCTTAGAAAATAATTCGATTGACTTGATAGCCGTTGCCACTGCAGCACATTGGTTTAACCACGATTTGTTTTACAAAGAAGCCATTCGGGTTGCTAAACCAAATGGAGTGCTTGCTGTGTGGACTTACAGCGGAGCAAAAATTTCTGCCGAAATAGAAGAAGTGATGGAGTGGTATATGTACGAATATCTTTATGACTACTGGCCCGATGGCAGATGGTATGTGCGCAATAAATACGAAACGCTTCCCTTTCTGTTTGAACCTGTGAAGACTCCGGATTTCTTTTGCCGGATGAACTGGAACAAACAACAATGGTTAAATTATATAATGAGCTGGAGTTCGTATACCAACTATGTAGCAAAGCACAACGCTGACCCGATTGAGTTTTTATTACCAAAGCTGAATAGCCTATGGAATGACGATGAAATAAAGGAGGTTATTTGGCCTCTTCATTTAAAGTGTGCACAGCTAAACACCGGTTCCCGAAACAAAACATAAGGTGTAAAAAACGTTAAACACCCTAACCAATTGTATTGTGTAAACGGTAAAAGGCATTACATTTGATTTACATCAACCAACAACAAATTATTTAACCAAACTAAAACAACAACAATGAAAAAGTTATTTCTGATGTTAAGTTTTGCAGGAGCAACAGCTTTCGCTATGGCACAAACAGCGCCACCAGCAGCTACTCCTGAGCAAACTGCACCGGACCCTAATGCTCCGGAGTTTAAGTGGGATAACACCACTATTGATTACGGTACTGTTACCAAGGCGGACGAAGGCAATTCTAAACGTGAATTCAAATTCACCAACACCGGTAAATCACCGCTAATTATTTCAAGCTGCCGTGGTTCTTGCGGTTGTACTGTTCCTACTTGCCCTACCGAGCCAATTTTGCCTGGTGGAAAAGGTTCTATATCGGTTCACTATGATATTAACCGCGTAGGTCCGTTCACTAAAACTGTAACCGTTACTTCTAATGCAAAGAATCCAAACGAAACTTTGAAAATTACAGGAACTGTAAACGACCCGGATGCCGGCAAAACTCCTGCTCCTACAACTACACCAACTCCTGCTGCTGTAACTCCTCACTAGGAAATACTTTCAGCTAAGAATATAAAACGGGTTCCGCAATTTTTCGGAGCCCGTTTTGTTTTTACTATCAATCAATTGCGAGGCTCTGCGAAGCAATCTCACACGCTTGGAGATATAGCCTCGCAATGAACGCTAGAGTAGTTTGCCGAATCCTATCCCCAACACCTTAGTGTCATCGCGCTTGGTGTGTGTGATGGTATCATTGGTGCAGGCAAAGCCGCACTTTTGTAAAACGTGCATCGAAGTATCGTTAAAGTAAAACACATACGCCTCAAGCGTTTTCATTTTGTATTTCTCTTTCGCCACCTCGCAAAACTTATTAATCACGGTGGTCATTACTCCTTTGTTCCAGTGCTTCTTGCCCAGCCAGTAACCGAACTCGCTTTTATCGGCATCTAATCCAAAGTTGAAATGAATACCGATAATGCCCATCAAAACTCCATCGCCATCGCGAATGGCAAAATTTTTCTGCACACCCTGCTCTTCTTCTTTAATAGCCGTATCTTCTAAAAATGTATTCGCATCTTCTACAGTATAAGGAAAAGGAATAACCAGCGTGTTATCCGAAATTTCTTTATCGCGCATGTGCGCATTAATAGTTTCGGCATCGCTCAACTCAAGCTTTGTAAGAAAGATGCTATCGGCAACCGGTATCACAACGCGCAAGATGTAACATTCACCCGAATGGGTGAAACCAAATTTTACACAATGGCGTAAACCTACACACGCAATTAAACAAGCAATGAAAAAAATACTCCTCTCTCTGGCCGCATCGCTGCTTATTGGTTTTCCAACCGTGTTTGCCACAGGTAACGGCACGGTTGAAAACACCTACACGTTTAAGTCGGCAGATGAGGAAGTAGCTTTAGATGTGCAACGCGGCACCGGTGAAGTAAAACTGCATCTACTCGTTAAAGACATGAGCCAGTACGACCATATTATAATAGAGCGCAGTGCCGAAACGCCAAACTATTTTGGCAAGTGCAAATACATTTCGTGTACCGAGGCAAAAAGCGATAACGGATATATGCTTCAAATTGACCGGTATCCTTACTCCGCCAACAAAGATGTTTATTACCGCATAAAAACCGTTACCAAAGACGGTATAGAAAGAGCTTATCCTGCCGTACTGCTTGCTTCAGCCGCACAGTAGGATAAAACAAATTACCCTTAAAGGGGACTTAAATACAAACAGTCGGTGAATTTTTGTCATCGGCTGTTTGTATTTTGTATTGGCTGTTAAGTCCCCTTTAGGGGATTTAGGGGTTTATTCTGCTTCGGCAACTACTTCTTCCACTTCCGGCACCATACGCTTAAGTAAACCTTCAATGCCCGATTTAAGCGTAAGCGTAGAAGAAGGACAACTGCTGCAGGAGCCTTGCAGCGAAAGCGTAACCGTGCCGTTTTCAAACGATTTGAATTCGATATGACCACCGTCCATTTGCACAGCAGGCTTTACATATTTTTCAAGCAGGTCTTTAATTTTTGTCTCGGGGTCTTCGTTAGCCGCTTCCGATTTTTGTTCCTGCAAAATATCTTTAGGAAGAAGCGAATCATCAACCGGTTTCTTTCCGCTTTGCAGAAATTTTGTAATAGCATCTTTCAGCTCCGGTGTAATTTCAAACCAGTCGTATTCCGCTTTCTTGGTAATGGTTATAAAGTTATTGGCTATAAAAACTCCACCCACAAAAGGAATTTCGAAAAGTGCTTTCGCCAACTCAGAACCACCTGCTAATTCTTTTGTTTTAAAGTCCAGTTGAAAGTTTGGTAGAATATGACGGCTGGTTACAAACTTCTGACTCTCCGGGTTGGGAGTCATTTCTGTATATATTTCTATGATGTCGGCTACGTTCATGTTTACTGATTGAGGGCGTAAATGTAATCAAATCAATTGCGGTAAATTGTGCGCTTAACAGAAGTTAAGTATGAAGCTGAGAATAAAGGTAAAGCCGAGTTCAAAGAAAGACGAATTACTGCGCGAAGCTGATGGCTCACTGAAAGTGAAAATAAAAGCGCAACCGGTAGAGGGCAAGGCGAATAAATATCTGCTGGAGTATTTAAGTGAAATGCTCGCTCTCCCCAAATCGAAAATTGTTTTGCTGAAAGGCGAAACCAATGCATTTAAAACACTGGAAATTGATGCGGAGGAGAATTACATCAACAGCAAACTGCCTATTTAAAATCTTTTATCGCACTCAAGGCTTTACTCATCTCATATCCCTTACTTAGCAAGAATCGAAGCATCTTGGTTTTTTTATCGCGCGGTGTTTTAGCTTTTATGGTATTCCATTTCTTCTCAGCAATGGTTTTTATCTGCTCATCGTAATCGCCTTCATCCATATCATCCAGATATGTTTTAATGAGCGATGAATCAATCCGCTTTGCGCCAAGAGCAGATTTCATTTTTGTTTTTCCCCATTTCTTTTTTGCGTGGGCACTCACATAATATTTTACAAAGCGTTCTTCGTTCAAAAAATTACTGTCCTTCAGTTTTTCTATGTAGCCATCATAGTCTTGCTTTTCAACTTTCAGCTTGCGCATTTTCTCCTTTACATCGCTTACGCATCGCTCCTGATAGGCACAAAAATTGGAGAGTTTATCGTAAATAGTTTTATCAATAGGGTTTGCTTCTGTATTCATCTGTGCTGTCTGTGAGAAATCTTTTCTTTTAGTTTCGTTGCTTTCGAAAATAGCAATTGAAAAACTCGCGCGCCATATTTCTTCTTCTGCTCGCCAACTCCATTAGCGGAGTAGCGCAGGGAATTTCAATGCTTGCTATTCCCTGGTATTTTACCGGTGTTATTCACCGCGAAGAATTATTCGGCAAAGCGTATTTTGCTATTACTGCTGTTTCGCTTTTCTGGGGTTTGTATTCCGGCACTTTGATTGATCGGTACAGCCGCAAGAGAATTTTTCTGGTAATGAACCTTGCCGGTTTGTTTATGCTTTCGTCTGTTACGCTAATTGGATTTATAAACGATTCGCTGCCTTGGTATTTGGTGGCGGGTATTTTTGCCACTACTGCCTTTATCTATAACATTCACTTCCCGAATCTTTATGCTTTCTCGCAGGAGATAACTGCAAAAGAGGATTACGGTCGCGTTACATCGCTGCTCGAAATTCAGGGACAAATAACTTTCACTATTGCCGGTGGACTTGCCGCCATGCTTTTAAACGGAGTTAATCATCAAATGAATTTTTTTGGGTTTGATATTTCATTGCCTTTCTCCTTTCGGGCTTGGAAGATTCACGAAATATTTGCCATAGATGCTATCACTTATCTGATTGCCCTCATCATCATCTACCGCATTAAATCGCTACCGGTAGTAGAAAAGAAAATCGATACTAGTAATTTGCGGGAGCGAATGAAAGTTGGTTTCGGATTTCTCAAGAAACATCCTTTGCTTTTTCATTTCGGCAACGCATCGCTGCTGGTGTTTTTAACCATACTTGTTTTCGGCACTTACATACAACCGGTGTATGTCTATTCGTTCTTGCACAGAGGCGGTGATGTATACGCTTTTGGCGATATGGCTTTTTCGTTAGGCGCGGTGCTGGCGGGTTTCTTAACCACTAAAGTTTTTGCTGAGAAAAATGCGTTGCTCGGAATTATTCTTCTTTCTGTTGTATCTGGAGCAATGTATTTGGTCATGTCTTTCAACCACATATTGTTTCTGTTCTTTGCTGCCAATTTTATAATTGGTGTCTGCAATGCCGCAATAAGAATTCAGCGCGTTACTTATTTGTTTCATCACATTCCAAATCACCTAATAGGCCGAGCGAACAGTATATTTTTTGTGATTAACGTTTTTCTGCGTTTATGTTTGATCGGCAGTTTTACGCTCCCATTTTTTCATCAAGGCATAAATGTTTTATATGCTGTGGCGGGAATGGCATTTATCTGTTTCGTTGGAGCTGTTATTTTGTTTATCAATTATAAATCGCTGGAGAAAGAACCGGTGATTGCCTAAAACAAAAAATCCCCCAGCAGCTTTCGCTCCCGGAAGATTTTTCGTTATCAGCTCTTCAGCTTTTAGTTATTTGTGTTATCGTCAACAGGCCAATGAGGCAGTTTCGGGTCAATTTGTATCATAAGCTACGCGTTTAGGTTCTTTTGTTTACGACTGCCAAACCAAAAGGTTTCAAATTTTTTCAGGGGCAAGTTTATCTTTGACAGCGTTTAGTGATGAATAAATATTTTCTCTTCTCTCTACTTTTTGTTTTTGTATCACCGGTGTTTTCGCAGCCGTTGCCTAATCATCCGTATTCCACACAAAGCGAAGAAGGGTTTAATCCTTGTAAAGACACTATCTCCTTTTTAAAGAGGCGTGAATTTTACGACATCGGTGTTATTCTTCCTTCCTGGCTGCCTATTGTTGACAGAAACTACATCGCTATTTTAGAAGGCAGAGTTGCTTACAATTTGGTAAACGGCACACATGGCCCTCACGTTAGCCACGAAGACTTGCCGTTCTATCATTATTCTCACGATGTTGATTTTGATATTATTCCCGACAAAACCGATGATAACCGGTTCACAAATTATCTGCCTTATCTGGTTTATAAAACAAAAGACGGCAATGACACCGTGCTTGACCGAAAAATACATTGCGAGTGGGAGTGCGGACTTGGAATGTGTAATCGTATAAATGCCATTAGTACCGATAACAATGTGGGAAGAAGCGGGGGATTTGCGAGCGCAGGACATGAGTTGCGCGACATAATCTGGAACTGGCCAAGCGTTGGCGATTGGGTGCATGTAGAAGGAAATTTTGTTTGGGATCGGGGACATCCGCCAAGCGAAGCTGAGGTTCATCCTCCGCGTTTCGTAGCTATAAAACGTTCGCTTCCCGAACAGGTTTCTATTGGTGACAGTTCTATAAAATTTGCAACGCGTGTAGATGTTTTTGCGAGTGGCGATGGCGGTGCTTTGCAGAACAACCGGTATAACTCGCCTGCTTTTGTAAAGCGCACGAACATGAGCAGCAAAGATTATTCGTTTACGGTAAAGATTGATTTACCCCGTCCGTCTGCCAATGCACAATTGCGGTATAAACTGGAAAGACGCAAGGGCGATAGTTTTTCGCAATACGAAATGATTGAGATGAATGATGATTCTGCCAATGCGTATATTCTCATTGCCTGGAGCACTAAAAATGCTAACGACTTAGAAATTTATGCGCGCACCATTTATTTTTATTGGGATGAAGGAAGAGGTGTAACAAATGAGAATCCGGTTGATATTTATAAGGTAAAATTGACACACTTAAAGTTTCGCTACATCAACGATAAACTTTCGAAAGCTGAAGTTCGTTTGTTTGTGAATGTGGGGAACAATTGGATTTTTCTAAACGACTTTCATGGTAAGAAAGGAAAAATTCTTACGAAAGGGTTAGGCAAAACCTACAAACACAAATGGGCGCTGAATAACGAGTTTACAGTTTATGTTCCGCGTGGGAAAAATTTCAGAGTGTATATGAGCGGATGGGAAGTGGATGGAATTGATTTGTTGGCAGGAGATATTCTTGATGGCAGCTCACCGTGCGATAAGAAGACAAAGCGTTTTTTCAAGAACCGTATTTTTTCTATTCAGAACATGCTGCTAAAAGGATGCTTAGATGATAACTATGGAGAAATAAGCAATCTACATTCTTACAACACACTAGGCAGGGTCGACCACTTTACCAACTCGCCACAAGAAGGAAAAAATGATGACCCGTGCCCGTTCAGTAAATTTGAATTGAAGGACCGATACTTTTTGAGTTACACAATTGAGAAAATAAATTAGAACATGCTCACCGATTCAATTACTAATGACATCAAACATCAGTTTCACTATGGCAGCATAGTAATGAAATTGATATTGGTGAATGTGGCGGTATTTCTGATTTACGCACTCATTAATGTTGTTTCCTATTTCACGCAAAGTTCTGGCGCAATTACATTTCTGACTGAAAATTTATTCGCATACAGCAGTTGGGGCAGTTCACTTCATAAGCCATGGACAATCATCACTTATCAGTTTATGCATGTCAGGTTTCTGCATATCCTGTTCAATATGTTGTGGCTATATTGGTTTGGAGAAATTTTCATTTTATATATCGGAGAGAAGAAAATTTTACCGCTTTACATAGCCGGAGGATTTTTCGGCTGGTTAATTTATGCCAGCGCATTGCATTTTATACCGGTGCTAAAGCCGATGGCGGAAGCCAATATGCTTTATGGGGCTTCGGCAAGTGTTATGGCAATAGTTTTTGCAGCGGTAGCTCTTCATCCTGACCATAAAATGAATTTGATGTTTGTTGGTGAAGTGAGCATCAAATACATAGCTATAGTTTCATTACTTGTTGATTTAATTGATGTGCCGGAGGGCGGAGCCGGCACGTATTTTTCACATTTGGGTGGGGCGCTATTGGGTTACTCTTACATCAAACTATTGCAGAGCGGAATCAACCTTCCTCCTCCGATTGAAAAAATTAAAAATATTTTCAATCGCAGGTCGAACGTAAAGGTAGCTTACAAAAACACTGCCTATAAAAAATCTTCCGAAAAACCGGTAGGTAAGAATGAGCAGCAACGCGTAGATGAGATATTAGACAAGATTGCGCGTTCGGGATATGACAGCTTAACAAAGGAGGAAAAAGATTTTCTGTTTAACTATTCAAAAAAATAATGCTGCGCGGATTTTTTAAAGTTCTAAATATAGTCGCGCTTATTGTGTTGCTGGCTTCGTGCATGGCCACTTATATAGAACCAACCAAATACTGGCAGCTTACATTTATCGGTTTTGCTTTTCCTGTAGTGTTAATTGTAAATGTTTTTTTCCTGCTTATCTGGATTTACAAGCGAGACAGATTTGGATTGATTTCTCTGGTAGCAATTGTACTCACCTGGCAATTCATTCACTCCACTTTTGCAATAAACTTTAATGGAGAAAATAAGGAGTCAGGTATAAAAGTGATGAGCTGGAACGTAAAGAATTTTGATTTATATAACTGGAGTAAAAATCTTGACACACGCGAGGAGATGATGGAACTCATCAAAAAAGAAAATGCAGACGTGCTTTGCTTACAGGAATTTTACACTAACAACCAGCTCTTCCATAATCTGGAATACCTGCGCGATTCATTGGGTTATACTTACGTTTATTTTTTCCCTTCCGTTGATTTGAGAAAACTGCCCAAGAGCAAACTACAACAAACCCTTTGGAAGAAAGGCGAGTTACATCAGCAATGGGGAGTTGCTACTTTTTCCAAATTTCCGATTGTTGACACCGGTAACATTGATTTCAAAAATTCATTTGCCAACGATTGTATTTATACAGACATTAATTTTAACGGAAAAAAAGCGCGGGTCTATAACGTGCATTTCCAATCTATTCACCTCGGCTATGATGATTACGCTACTATTGATTCGTTGGAAGAGAACCAAACTACGCGCTGGGTTCCGCTGAAAAATATTATGCGGAAAATGAAGCGCGCCTACACCAAACGTTCGCTTCAAACAAATGCAGTGGCACAAAGCATGGGTGGATATTCAGGACAAAAAATTGTTTGCGGAGATTTTAATGACGTACCTGTTTCGTATACCTATAGTACGGCAAAGGGAAACTTACGGGACGCATTTGTAGAAAAGGGTTTAGGTTTCGGAGCCACTTACGCCAATAAGTTTTCCCTTTTCAGAATTGATTACTCTCTGTTTGATTCGGGAATAAAAATCAACTCCTGTAAAACTATTCGCAAGCAACTCTCTGACCACTATCCGGTTGTCACCACTTTTTCTCTCTGAAAATTCTCAACGCATTATATTGCACGCATGAATTCCGAATTAAAAATTTACAACACGCTTACGCGCGAAAAAGAAATTTTCAAACCGCTCAACGCGCCTCATGTAGGTATGTATGTATGCGGTCCAACTTTATATAGTCATGCTCATCTTGGTAATTGCAGAACATTTCTTTCGTTCGATGTAGTGTTTCGTTACTTAAAACATTTGGGCTATAAGGTTCGTTACGTGCGCAATATTACCGATGTAGGACACTTGGAAAGCGATGGCGATGAAGGAGAAGATAAAATTGCAAAACGTGCGCGGCTCGAAAAATTAGAACCGATGGAAATTGTGCAGTTGTACGCTGTAGATTTTCACAAAGTGTTAGATGATTTCAATTTATTGCCGCCAAGCATTGAGCCGACTGCGAGCGGACACATTATTGAGCAAATTGAA
>Ga0114969_10003225_pt1 | contig 13189 bp, 14 predicted proteins | sample M_130807_MF_Meta_FD_87316 | JGI IMG/M metagenome (GOLD analysis project Ga0114969, IMG submission 87316) | Freshwater microbial communities from Lake Montjoie, Canada to study carbon cycling - M_130807_MF_MetaG | ecosystem: Environmental > Aquatic > Freshwater > Lake | place: Lake Montjoie...
CTACGGACCACTTCTGGCGGAGTGAAGCGATGCGTGGTGTTTGTTTGGCCGGGTTCTCGTTCCTGCTGCTCGCCACTCCCATCCTTGCCGCCGAGGAACCTGCCGATTCCCCGCGGCGGTGTGTGGACGTTCAAATCGGCAACGACCGCAGCGCCTATCTCAACTGCCTGAACGATGTTCTCCAGCGCCAGGTCGAGCACGAACGTAGTGCGCCGGCCATTGCAGCTCCCATCGACGCGAAATCCTCATCGACGCAAACCGGCACATTCAATGAAGCCGCGGCCCGCCAGAGAATGGGCAATGCGTTCGGCGTGACATCCGTACCTCAACGGCCAACACAGACTTTTGTGAGCCCGCTCGTGCGGCCTGACGCGCACTGATCAAAGGTCGCACGCGCGCCTGTGTGCATCTCGGGCCGTGACATACAAGTGTCACCGAAAGTAAATAGAACCTCGGTGGACGGGAAGCGGTCCATCGGCCAGCCTCCAGCGTGAAACAACGAAATGGTCACCGGAACATTTATCTGTTCCGGGAAGTGGGGCTGTGTGACGAGAGCATCACCCGGCGTGCAGGGTCTTGCTGCGGTGCTCTACGTTGGGCTCTCAGTAGAGGCGCCCGCGATGGCGCAAGACGCTGCTCCGCCGCCCGCGCCGGCAGCCGCGGTAGCCCAGCATTTCGATATTCTCGAATATGTCGTGGACGGCAATTCGGCGCTCGATGTAACGGCCATCGAAGAGGCGGTTTATCCGTTTCTCGGTGAGCAGCGAACCGCGGGCGACGTCGACATGGCGCGCGAGGCGCTGGAAAAAGCCTATCAGGACAAGGGCTATCAGACGGTCCAGGTCGTTATCCCCGAACAGGGCATCGAGAGTGGCGTCATCCATCTGCAAGTCGTGGAAAATCCGGTGGGACGGCTGCGCGTCGTCGGCTCCCGGTTTCACTCCCTGGAAGACATACGGCAGACGGCGCCGTCCGTGGCGGAAGGTAAAGTCGTCAATACCAATAATATTCGGGCCGATATCGTTGTGCTCAATCGCCAGCCCGACCTGAAAGTCACGCCGCGCCTGAAAGCGGGGGCGGCCCCCGGCACCGTCGATGTCGATCTCGAGGTGGAAGACAAACTGCCGATCCACGGCTCTATCGAGGTCAACAACCAGTACAATCAGAATACAGAGCCGTTACGCGTCGCCGGCACCGTGTCCTACGACAATCTTTGGCAGGAAGGACACAGCGTCAGCCTGAGTTATCAGGTGGCGCCGCAACGATCATCCGACGGGCAAGTTTATTCCGGCACCTATCTGTGGCCCGTCGACGGCACGCCGCTCAGCGTCCTCGCCTATGGGGTGAAATCCGACAGCGATGTGGCCGCTCTCGCGGGGACCGACGTCGTCGGGCGCGGGACAATTTTCGGCCTGCGCGGAATCATCAATCTGCCAGGCAGCGAAAATTTCTACCAGACATTCACGGTGGGGCTCGATCGCAAGCAGCTGACGCAAAACGTTATCACCGCCGGAACACCTTCCAATTCGACCGTTCTCTACTACCCGTTGTCGTTGGCCTATGCCGGGACGTGGCAGGAAAACGATCTCATCACCAAGGCGGGCGGCACGATCAATTTTGCCTTTCCGGCGGGCAGCGACAGCAGCAAGCTCGATCTGCAGCGCTTCGGCGCTCTCCGTAATTACATTGCCGCCAAAGTCGATGTAAGCCGGCAGCAGCCGCTGGGTGGCGGTTACAGCGTCTATGGCCGCCTGCAAGGTCAGTATACGAACGATCCGCTGCTCAGCAGCGAGCAGCTCAGCGCAGGTGGCACGAGTACGGTTCGCGGCTATCTCGAAGCGGAACGTTTGGGCGATTACGGCGCGATCGGGACTATCGAATTTCGCACCCGCTCGTTCGGCAAGGACATCGCGCCGCAGATCGGCGACCTGCACTTTCTGACTTTCCTGGACGGCGGAATGCTTTGGCTGAATCAGCCGCTCGCTGGCCAGAGATCATCCTTCCGTTTGGCGAGCGCCGGTATCGGCATGCGTTTCAGCGCCTTCGATACGCTCAACGGAGCGGCCGACATCGCGGTTGCCGCGGTGGACGGCGCGGTTACCAAAATGGGCGCGACAAGGGTGCATTTCCGTTTGTGGTCGGGATTCTAGTCATGGCGGCGCGCCAAAACTTTGCGAGGACTTTGATGTTTAGACGCGTTCTATGCCTGCTGATTTTGGCGGCAATGTTCGTTCCCCACAGCGCCAATGCGTGGTGGAACGACGAATGGTCCTACCGCAAGAAAATCACGCTCAATGGCGGCCCCCAAGGCGGCGGTTTGGGCGAGGACGTCGCGCGCGCGCCCATTCTGGTGCGCCTCCATGACGGAAATTTCCAATTTGGAGAAGCAAAGGATGACGGAGGCGATCTGCGCTTCGTCGCGGGCGACGATAAAACGCCGCTGAAGTTCCACATCGATACCTATGATGGGCTGCTTGGCATCGCACTGGTTTGGGTCGATGTCCCGCAGATCAAGGCGGGCGGCTCAACCGACGTGTACCTCTATTGGGGTAACGCGAATGCCCCGGCCGGCGCCGATCCTAAAGGAACATACGATAACGACACGACGCTGGTCTACCATTTCGGTGAAGCCAACACGCCCGCGCGGGACCAGACCGCATATAACAACGCATCGCCCGCTCAGGTGCGATCAGCGGACGCGGCCATCATCGGGCGGGGCGCCCATTTTGACGGTACGGCGCCTCTCGCGCTCCCCGCGTCACCATCGCTGGCGATCACGCCGTCGGGCTTTACCTGGTCGGGTTGGGTTAAGCTGGACGTTCTGCAGCCGCAGGCGGTCCTGTTCTCGCAACGCGACGGCGCCAGCGGTGTAACCATCGGAATCGATCAGGGTACGCCCTATGTGGCCGTCAACGCTGTGCGGGTGACGGCGGCATCGCCGGTTTCCGCGGCGACTTGGCACCATATCGCGGTTTCCGCCTCCAATCAGATTGTACTCTATGTCGATGGAAAACCAGCAGGCACGGGCGCCGGTACGCTGACGGCGGTCGCCGCCGCGGGTGTTCTTGGCGGGGATGCGGCGGTTGCGGCCGGGCAGGCGCGCGCGGCCAATGCTTTCGCCGGGGATATGGACGAAGTGCAGATCTCCAAAACGGCACGCGGTGCCCCCTTCATCGCGGCAGCTTACGCCAGCGAAGCCGAAACCGGCCAGATGGTGGCGTTCGGCCAGGATGAGGAAAACGCCGGCTGGAGCGGCGGCTATTTCGGCGTGATCCTGCGCTCGGTGACGCTCGATGGCTGGGTCGTCATCGGCATCCTCATGGTCATGGCGGCGATCAGTTGGATGGTGATGATCGGCAAGGCCCGCTACATCGCCCGTGTCGCGGGCGCGAATACACGCTTCCTGAAAATCTATTCGCGAGCCGGTGGCGATCCGGTGCAGCTTGAGCAGGAGATCGATTCTGCCAAAGCCCGCAGCCTGTCGCGTTCCGCGCTCTTTCGTTTGACGGAGGTGGGCAATTCCGAATTGAAGCGGCGCCTCGCCGCGGGGCATACGGGCCTTTCTTCGCAGGCCATTGCGAGCATTCGTGCCAATCTGGACCGCATCGCGACTTATGAGGGGCAGCGGCTCAATTCCGGGATGGTGCTGCTGACCATCGCGATATCGGGCGGACCGTTTCTGGGTCTGCTGGGTACGGTGGTGGGCGTCATGATCACCTTCGCGGCGATTGCCGCCAGCGGCGATGTGAACATCAACGCGATTGCTCCGGGTATTGCGGCCGCTCTGGTTGCCACCGTCGCCGGCCTCGGCGTCGCGATCCCCGCCTTGTTCGGCTACAACTATCTCATTATCCGCATCAAAGAAGTGACGACGGAGATGCAAGTCTTCATCGAAGAGTTCGTCACGCGTCTTGCGGAAGCCTATCCCCCAGCCAGACCGGGCGCCCCGCGCCTCGCAGCGGAGTAATCGCGGATGCATGCGCAAACGGAAGCCAAGGCCTATGACGACATCAACGTCACGCCGATGCTCGATTTGGCGTACGTGCTGCTCGTCATTTTCATCATCATGACGACGGCATCGGTCCAGGGCATCAAGGTCAATCTTCCCAAGGCGAGTAACACCCCTAGTCTCGCCAAGCCAAAGACCAAGGCCATCACGATCACGAATGACGGAAAGATTTTCCTCGATACCTATCCGGTCACCATGGCCGAACTGGAGCAGCGGATCGTGCAGCAGAAATCGGTCGATCCCGAAACGCCCTATGTGATCAAGGGCGACGATGAGGTTCAGTACAAAGTGGTAGCCGACGTGCTTGCCATGATGAGCGAGCATGACGTTACGCAGCTTGGCCTCGTTTATCAGCGGCTCGTCAAATGAGAGACGATCCCGATTTCGAACCGCAGGGGGCGTGGCGTCGCTATGGCGGCGCGGCGGCTGTCGCAATGGTGTTCCTTGCCGGCGCCTACGGCATATACAGCATGGTTAACGGCAGCGACGGTCCCAAGAAGCGCGTTCCGGAAATTATCGCGCTGAAAATCGTGCCTCCTCCTCCGCCGCCGCCTCCGAAAGAGGAGCCGCCACCGCCTCCGCCCAAAATGGTGGAACAGAAAATCGAGCCTCCCGAGCCAACGCCGGACAATCAGCCGAAACAAGATGCGCCGCCGCCCGACGCGCCGCTGGCTTTGGATGCAACAGGCGCAGGCGCCGGCGATGCATTCGGTCTGGGCGCCAAGCCCGGCGGCACGCCACTGACGCTTGGCGGCGGTGGAGGCGGGGGGGGCGGTGCAGCCGTCAACTACGGCCGGTACGCCTCGCTGATGCAGGATCAAATCGGCAGGCGGTTGCGTTCGGACGACAAGCTCAACATCGCAAAATTCCGCGCGACCATACGGGTTTGGCTCACGGCCGTCGGAAAAGTGGATCGTGTGCAAGTGCTGCGCACCACGGGCGACACGCAGTTGGATGCGCAAATCGAGCAGGTCATCGGCAGCATGCCCGGAATGCCTGAAGCGCCGCCCAAGGAAATGCCGCAACCCATTGTCGTTCGCATCGGCGCATTGCCCGGGGTGGGTTGACTGTCATCGAAGCGCAAAGAATTTCGCCTAACCCCGCAGGGCGCGGGCAAGGAATTTAAGCATGACCATATGTATCGAGAGAACGCGGGAATCGATGAGAATGCGCCGCGCATGGCGGGCCGGCGTGTTGCTCGCGAGCACCGCGATTCCGCTTGTGCCCGCGCTCGCTCAGAATGGCGCGGCCGCGCAGGTGCAAGGTGCGGGCGTTGCGGCCCAAGTGACACCGCCGCCCGCGGGGCCAGTCATTCCTTCGTCCCCTGCAATGACCGGACCGACTGGATCGACAGTCGTCAACCTCATCAGGATATTGGTAGAGCAGGGAATCCTGACGCAGGACCGCGCCAACGCGCTCATCCGTCAGGCTGAGGATGAAGCGGCAGCCGCCGCACGCGCGCCAGGGGCAGTGGCAGCGCCGAGCGTTGCCGCCGCCCCCGTACCAGCCGTACCGCCGGCATCGCAACCCGCAGGTGCGGGCGCCGCACCGGCGGCGACCGCATCGTCCAGCGTGCGGGTGCCCTACATTCCCGAGATCGTGCGCCGGCAAATTCGCGACGAGGTCAAAGCGGAAGTCATTGCGCAGGCGAAAAGCGAAAATTGGGCGCAACCGAACGCTATTCCCGAATGGGCGCGGCGCTTTCAGTTCTTCGGCGATTTCCGCCTTCGCTATGAGTGGGACAATTTCGACGAACGCAATTCGACGTTCTTTCCCAATTTCGCCGCGCTGGATGCGGGCGCGCCGTTCGATCTGAACAATTCGGCCGGAACGCCGCCGCCCTTGCTCGATACCAACGTGGATCGCCAGCGGATGCGCATACGCGCCCGCCTCGGTGTGAACATGCTGGTATCGGACAGATTTACGGCCGGCATTCGCTTGGCGACCGGTAACACGACCAACCCGGTGACCACGAACCAGACGCTCGGCAGCACGCTGAACAAATACAACTTTATGCTCGATCGCGCCTTCGTCGTTTATCAGCCGGTAGATTGGGCAAAGTTCTGGGCCGGACGGTTTGAGAATCCGTTCTTAAGCACCGACTTGGTTTGGGATGAAGACATTGCCTTCGACGGTGTCGCCACCCAATTCGCTTACGATGTTTCCAAGGGTTACACGCTGTTCGCCGCGGCCGGTGCATTCCCAATCGAAAACACCGCTTTCAATTATCCCGACAACAGCGTCTCAAAGCAGGCGAGCCGCGATAAATGGCTGTTTGCGGGCCAGCTCGGTTTTGGCGTGAAGCCAACACCGGATTACGAATTCAAGGCCGCGGTTGCCTACTACCATTTCGATAAAATGGAGGGGCAGCTTTCGAGTGCGTGTACGGTGTTTTCGTCCGCCGATCCCTGCGACTCCGATTTCAGCCGTCCCGGATTTATGCAGCAGGGCAACACGCTATTCGCGATCCGCAATCTCGTATCCTCGGCGTCGACCCCGCCGCTGTTTCAATATTACGGGCTGGCGTCGCAGTTCCATGAGCTGAACGTCAACGCGCGTTTCGATTTCGCCCACTTCGACCCTGTTCATGTGGTGATCGATGCCGATTACGCGCGCAACGCGGCATACAGCTGGTCGAAGATCAACGCGCTTAATCCCGTCAATAATCGGGGGGCTTCGCCCGCAGGCGGTGGCCCAGGGTCGTTCGATGGCGGCGGCACCGCGTATCAGGCGCGGCTGCTGTTTGGTTACCCGTCCGTGCGCGAATGGGGCGATTGGAATCTCGGCATCGCGTATCGCTATCTTGAATCGGATTCCGTCCTCGACGCCTTCACCGATTCCGACTTCCATCTCGGCGGCACCAACGCCAAGGGATATGTTTTTGGTGGCATGTTCGGCATCGGCCACAATGTAAATCTTCAGGCACGCTGGCTGAGCGGAACGGAGGTCAGCGGTCCTCCCTACAGTGTTGACGTCGTAATGGTGGACTTAAATGCGCAATTCTGATTGGCGCCGCGCGCTGGCGGCAGGTTTGATTGCAGCAGGCGGTATTGCCGGGCTTTCCGCGGCAGCGCCGCAGGACGATGGAGCCGGACGGTTGAGGGCGGCGTTGCGCTCGGCCACCATGCAGCTTCGCGATGTGCAGGACCAGAACGCGATGTTGACGGCCAAGCAGTCCGAAGCGGAGCGGGAGCGAATGTCCCTGGCGCAGCAGCTGGCGGCGGCCGAGAAAGAGCGCGACGCACTGCGTCAGCAGCTTCAGGCGGGGCAGAACGCGGCGCAAACCGCTGCGCAACAGGCGGGCGCGCAGCTCGAATCGCAGCGTCAGGCGCTCGCGTCCGCGTTGGCCACCTATCAGGAGAACCTGATGCGCTGGCAGACGGCGTATAACGAGGCTGCGGCGGCCGCGCGCACGCGCGACGCGGACGCCAACAAGCTGGACGCCCTTCTGGTGCAGACGCGGGGCCGCGCCATGGCCTGCGAGGAAAAGAACACCGAGCTCTTCAAATTTGGCAAAGAACTCGTCGACCTGTATGGGAATCAAAATCTTCTGTCGGCGATGGGGTCCAAAGAGCCTTTCACGCGGCTGAAGCGCGTCGAGATCGAAAATCTGATGCAGGACTATGAAGACAAGCTGCGCGCCAACATGGTGTCGCGCCCTGCGCCGTGAACGCGGTATGTCCCCCCAATTTCGAAATCACCGCTGGGAAAAGCTAGGCGCCGCCGCGCTGTTGGTGCTCTGGCCTGCTTTTGTAAATGGCGCTGAGAACCCTGCGTCCGTTATTGCCAAGCTCGGGGCAACGGAGTTCCGCACGTCCGACTTTGCCGATTTCGTGCGTCTGCTCGATCCGCAGATACGTAAGCAGGCGCTTGCCGACAAAGCGGTCATGGACAAAGTTATCGGGCTCGAAATTGCGCGTATCGCCGTTTTGCAAGAAGCCAAAACCAGGAAATGGCAGGATCGGCCCGAGGTGGCGCGGCAGATCGCGCGCGCGCGCGATGATGTTGTCCTGAATGCCTATCTCAGCGCGGTTTCGACGCTGCCGAAAGACTACCCGTCGGACAAGGATATTCAGGCGGCGTATGATTTGAACCGCGACAGCTTCATGATGCCGCGCCAATACCGCCTGGCGCAGATTTTCGTGGCGTCATCCAAGGGTTCAGCCAAACCGGCGGAAGATGCTGCCCGTAAAAAGCTAGACGATCTTCTCCGTAAGTTGCGCACGTCGGGGGCTAAGTTCGAAGACGTGGCAAAGACCGGCTCCGAGCACAAATCCAGCGCGGCCAAAGGCGGCGATATGGGCTGGGCGGCGCAGGAACAGATCGCTCCCGAAATTCGCAACGAAGTTGTGGGGATGGCGGTGGGTGAAATCAGCGCACCCATTCGCAGCACCGCAGGCTGGCACATCGTCAAATTGGAAGACACCAAACCCGCCGCGCCGCGTCCGCTTGCCGAGGTGAAAGAGACGCTGATCGCCGGTTTGAAGCAAAAGAAGGCGAAGGAAGGCCAGCAGGCCTACGTCTCGCATCTGCTTGAGAAGAGCCAGATTACGGTCAATGAGGCGGCGCTCAAGAAATTGTTCGAAGCACCATAGCCACAATCGGCCAACGAAAACGGCGGCCCTGCCAGGCCGCCGCATTGAAACCGTTTTTGAACTTTGGATTATGCCTTCGCCCTGCGGCGGCGCATCGCGGCAAACCCCGCGAGGCCTGCCAGGAACAGCGCAATGGAAGAGGGCTCGGGAACAGCGGCCGAACCTCCTTCGATAGTTCCTTGCGTTTCGATATTGTCGATCGCCAGGGCTTGATACGTGCCGTCCCTTACGCTGCCGCCGCCAAAAGAGTCGCGCAAGAGAATGGTGTCAAACCCGCCGCCCGAAAATCCAAGATAATTGACAGAGCTCCCGGAAAGAAATGCCGATCCGGAGAGTACGGTCGCGCCATCGTTCAGCAACTCATAGAGAATGGTGAGATCTGACGAGGTGAAACCAGAGCCGTAATTGAACCCGACATCGGTGAAGGCGCCTCCCCCCGTCAAGCTTATCGCCGTATAGCCGGAGTCACCGCCATTTGGGTACCATTGGAAGCCGGTGGTTCCCGGCCACTAACTATAGGTCACCCAGATGTCATTGCCGGAGTCACCATTCATCTGGGTGACCGAAATCCCGTCTCCGTTGTAAGGACCGGAGGCTCCGGTGAAAAAAGTGCCGTCATTGGGTATCGATTCGAAATCGTTGAAGTGCGAACGATTGGCGTCCGCGATGAAGTCGCTGGTATGGAGAATCGGCACGGCTTGGGCCTCGGATATGGCCACGAGCGCGAGAAGGGCGGCCCCTAAACATCCTAAGGCGAGATTTGGTCTGGAAATCATTTTGTCCCACATTTGCTGCGATAGAGCTTGGGGAGCAATCTTCATGCCATACCAAAATGGTGCAATTGTTTGGTCTCGATAGGGTAAACCAAAATCAAAAGCGCCGAGGTAAAGCGATCGGCGAAGTAGCGATTGTCATCGAACCGACGCTCAAGTGTCACACAACAGCAAACATGGTCGGTTGAATTGGCCCCATGCTTGCAGCCGCTCAGCCACTCACCAACTCGACGCCATCCGCTGAGGACGTGACCGCTGCGCTCGGCGCCTTGCTGGTCGATCAAGGCCAACTCGATGCCAAAAGCCTGGAGCGCGGCGTGCGCCTGGCCGCCGAAAGCGGCACCCGCCTCGACGCGGTTCTGACGCAGCTCGGTCTGGTAAGCGAGCGTACCATGGCCGAGACCATGGGCCGCTTGCTTGGCCTGAAGCTCGCGGTTGCGGCGGACTACCCACAAGCGCCTGTACTACCAGAACGGCTACGGCAAAAATTCCTGCGCAAAGCACGCGCTGTCCCCATTGCGCTGGACGAGCGGACGATCACGGTCGCCATGGCCGATCCGCTGGACAGTTTTGCAGCTTCCGCAATCGCCATCGCGTCGGGGCGCAAAGTCGAAATCCGGGTGGCGTTTCCGATCGACCTGGAAGCGGCGCTCGACCGTCTCTATCGCGACGACGAAGTTAATGCGGAAGCCGGCATCGACGACCTTGCCTCATCCGCCGGTTCCATCACGGAAGACGACGCGGAGCGGCTGAAAGATCTGGCGAGTGAAGCGCCGCTTATCAGGCTCGTCAATCAGCTTATCTCCCATGGCGTGGAAACTCGCGCCTCCGACATCCACATCGATCCTTTTGAGGACCGGTTGCGCGTTCGCTATCGCTATGACGGCGTGCTGCATGAAGTGGACTCGCCGCCGCGCCGTTTGCAGGCGGCCGTGGTTTCGCGCATCAAGATCATGGCGATGCTCGATATCGCCGAGCGGCGTTTGCCGCAGGACGGACGCATCAAGCTGGTGGTGCGCGGTCACGAGATCGACCTGCGTGTCTCGACAATTCCTTCCCTGCACGGCGAAAGCGTCGTGCTTCGCATTCTGGACCGGTCCGCGGTCAATCTCGATTTCGCGCAATTGGGAATGGACGCGGTGGTCACGCAGCAGCTCTGCAAACTGCTCGAGCTCCCCAACGGCATTATTCTCGTGACCGGCCCGACCGGCAGCGGCAAGACGACGACGCTGTACACCGGTTTGCTTCACGTCAATTCGGTGGAGCGTAACATCATCACCGTGGAAGACCCGATCGAATATCAGCTTCCGGGAATTACACAGATTCAGGCCAAGCATCAGATCGGCTTGAACTTCGCCAGCCTGTTGCGGGCGATTTTGCGCCACGATCCCGACATCATCATGATCGGCGAAATCCGCGACCTGGAGACCGCGCAAATCGCGGTGCAGGCGGCGCTCACCGGGCATCTTGTCCTTTCGACGTTGCACACCAACAGCGCGGCAGCGACCATCGCGCGTCTGCGCGATATGGGCCTCGAAGATTATCTCCTTACCGCAACGCTCAACGGCATCATGGCGCAGCGTCTGGTCAGGCGCCTGTGCGAGAGTTGCAAGAGGCCCGCGCCTGCAAGCGCCGAATTGGCGTCCCGTTTCGAGCTCGACCGTCTCACCGACAAATGGCCGTTGATCCTGTACGAACCTGTAGGATGCCGCCTCTGCCGCAATACCGGCTATGCGGGCCGGCTCGCGGTTGCCGAATTGCTGACACCGGACGAGACCACGCACCGCCTCATTCTCGGCCGCGCTGGCCACACCGAAATTCACGCCGCGGCGTGCGCCTCCGGCATGCGCACCATGTACCAAAACGGCCTGCGTCAGGTGATTGCGGGAACCACCTCGCTTGCGGAAATCCTGCGCAGCATCCGGCTGGAAGGTTAGCGTGGCGAAATTCCGCTACATGGCTCTCGATCCGTCGGGAAAGCGCCTGAATGGAGTCATCGAAGCGGCGAGTGCGTCGGCCGCCGCCGAGCGCCTGCAAAGGCAGTCTTATCTGGTTCTCAGCGCCGATGAGTTGGGCAAAGAGGGGCGCCTTGCCGCGTTCCTTCACGCCGACCTCGATTTTGGCCGCGGTCTGTCGAAAGCAGCGGTTGCCCATTTCACGCGCGAACTGTCCGTGATGTTGGAATCCGGGCAGGACATCGATCACGCCCTGCGGTTTTTGGTGGAGACCAGCGAGAGCAAGCGTGCGCGCCAAATCCTGCAAGCCGTGCGGGATGAGGTGCGAGGCGGCAAGGCGCTTGCCGCAAGCCTCGCCGACCATCCGCGGGTGTTTTCGCGTTTGTATATTGGGCTGGTGCGCGCCGGTGAAGCGGGCGGCACGTTGGCCGATACCCTGGCGCATCTGGCGGATATGCTGGAACGCGAAGCCAAACTGGCAGCGTCCGTGCAGTCGGCAATGACTTATCCCATTCTTTTGCTCACCGCTTCCATCGGCACGATTGTGCTGCTGCTGACCTATGTGCTGCCGCAATTCACGCCGATTTTCGCCCAGGCCGGCGCTCAGCTGCCGATGGCGACGCGCATCCTGATCGCCTCGGGCGATTTCATGCGCGACGAGGGCGGGCTGATGCTGCTTGTTCTGCTTGCGGCGTTGCTGATCGGCTATCGCGCGATGCGCGAACCCAATCTCAGAATGGCGGCCGAACGCGCAGCTCTTGTGCTCCCGATCGTCGGCCCCTTGATACGCCGCGTGCAAGCGGCTCGCCTGACGCGCACGCTGGGTACACTCCTGCAGAACGGTGTGGGCTTGGTGTCCGCGCTCGGGATGGCGCAGGCCGTGCTTGGAAACCTGACCGCGACGCGTGTTGTGGCAAATGCGACGAGCGAAGTGAAATCCGGCGCGCGTCTGGCCGCGGCTTTGGCCGTCGGAGGTTTCTTCCCAACGCAGACCATTCATCTCATTCAGCTTGGAGAAGAAACCGGCAAGCTCGGGGACATGGCTTTGCGAGCCGCGACGATCCACGATGAGCAGGTGCAGAATACGATCAACAGGCTGGTGACTTTGCTCGTACCGGCGGTCACGATTTTCATGGGCTTGGTCGTGGCGGGAATTGTCGGCTCGCTGCTTGTCGCGATGTTGAGCCTCAATGATCTCGCGCTCTGAGACAAACCGTGGGGCAGCCGGATTCACGCTGATCGAGATGATCGTCGTGATCGCCATCATGTCGCTGGCGCTCGTACTTATCGGCGTTCGCGGTGCGCCGGTTTCCCCGGCGACCCATGCCCGCGCCGCCGCGGAAGAAATTGCTGGGACCTTGCGGCGTGCACGTTCGGAGGCGCTGCTGCAAAATGCGGAGGTGCCATTCACGCTCGTACTTTCGCCGGGTGCGTTCGCGGTTGGCAGCGGTACGCGTCAGACGCTTCCGGCGGACGTGAGACTCGCGCTGTTCACGCAGCAGGATGAGGTAGTGTCCGGCGCGGAAGGGCGCATCCGTTTCTTTCCCGATGGCAGCAGCAGCGGCGGTCGCATTTCGCTGTCGGGCGGCGAACGTGTTTGGTGGGTCGGCATCGATTGGCTGTCGGGGAGGGTAACCCTTGCCGAAAAGACGCAGTGAGTCCGGCTTCACTCTCATCGAAGTGATTATCGCGCTGGCAATCGCAGCGCTCGGGCTCGGTATGCTGATGATGGCTACGGGAACCGGGCTGACCAACGCATCGGCGGCCGATCAAACCATCGAAGCGACACTTCGCGCGCAATCCTATCTGGATGCATTGGGAACGCTCACCCCGCTCAGACCCGGCGTGCAATCGGGC
>Ga0114969_10003229_pt1 | contig 13183 bp, 9 predicted proteins | sample M_130807_MF_Meta_FD_87316 | JGI IMG/M metagenome (GOLD analysis project Ga0114969, IMG submission 87316) | Freshwater microbial communities from Lake Montjoie, Canada to study carbon cycling - M_130807_MF_MetaG | ecosystem: Environmental > Aquatic > Freshwater > Lake | place: Lake Montjoie...
CTGAGGATCGCGGCCTACATCGACCAGCGTTTCACGGCAGCCGCGCAACCGACGCGCGAACAGGCGCTCGCGTATTTCCGTGAGCACGAAGCCGACTTCGCGGTGGCCGGCACGACCCCGGAGTTTGCGAGCGTCGAAGCCGACGTCCGCCGCCGCGTCGCCGCCGACCGCCGCGCCGCGCGCATCCGCGAATGGACCGACGCGCTCAAGCAGCGCGCGGAGATTCGCCGGATCGAGCGTTTTTGATTTTTCAGCGCGTCAGCATCTTGACGACCATCTGCTGCAGCACCTGCGTCCCGTTGAATCCGGCGTGGCTGACCATCGAAGCCACGACCGAGCGGCGCTTCATGTAGAGGTAGCCCCAGAACAGGCCCAGTAGACCTGTGGCAATCGCCACGTCCCATCCCTGGGTGTAGTGGGCCACGCCGAACACGACGCTGTAGACGGCCAGTCCGGCCTTCATGCCGCCAAGGCGTTGGTCGAATCGGTGGAGCAGGAAGCCGCGCTGCAGTTCTTCTCTGACTCCGCCCGCCACCATCGCCACCACCGTAAAGATCAGCGCGTGCAGCGGGGTGTCAAAGAACGCCTCGAACGGGCTGATCGGCACGTTGTGTAGTGCCGGAACGAATACTTTCAGCAGGGCGACGACGCCGAGGGCGCCGACGAGCACAATGGGCGTGAAGATGATGCCGAGTCCGGTCTCGCGCCCGAGGTTGTAGGGGCCATGCTCCCGCTCCCGTGGGCCGAAGAACACGCGCATCGACGATTCGCCGCCGTCAGTGAGAAACATCCGCATCAGGGCGATGACGACGACAGTGTCGATCAGGGTGAGCGCGGCGAAGAACTTCAGGGTGACCTGGCCGTTCACTTCAGGCGTGACGCCGACGACCATCAGGAGGGCTGCGATGGACGTCTGGGTCGGGATCTGACCGCAGCAAATGACCACCTGGAACGCGGCCGCCCACCGGCTTGGCACGCGCGACGGTGGCTCTTCGACGTCCATGCGTCATCGTGTCATTTCAACTCGGGTACTGCACCCGATTTGGTCATTTTCCTCGCGAAGAAAAATAGGGCAGGTGAAGGAACTTCAGTAACTGTCGAGCGAATTTGTCAATATCTGGCGTGGTACGGATTTCCGAACCACAATATGTCGTGGGTTCCCGCTTGACAACAAATCAAAGGGGGCGCATATTCGTCGTCCGGCACCAATCAGCCGTCGGCAAAACGATCCCAGCGTTTTGAAGGCGTGAAGCTGAGCTCTTCTCACGGGTTTCTCGCGCTCACGCGCGTTGAATCAAGAGTCGGGCAGGGCTCCTGGTTGGCGGCCTCTGTTGTAAACGAAGTGCAAGGCCGTTGTGGAAATGTGTTCCTGGTTTTTTGGCGTTGGACGAAGTCATGTACGAAAAAAGGCCTGAGGGCCGTTTCGTAGAAAGAAGAGACGGAAGATGCAGAGAGCTCAGCACGTGGAACCCACCACCACAACCGGCACCGCGCGGACCTTCGGTCCTGGCGATTCCATAGTCGGGCTCGAGTTCGAGAGGCATTTCACGAAAGACGGTACCGATCCGTTCGACGAAGTGGACTGGGAACTTCGCTCGGCGGTCATTGCGAACGAACGCGGCGAGCTCGTGTTCGAACAGCGCGATGTGGAATTCCCGAAACAGTGGTCACAGCAGGCGACCAACATCGTCGTCTCCAAATATTTCCGTGGCGTGATCGGCACACCGGAGCGTGAGCGCTCTGTGAAGCAGCTGGTCGGCCGCGTCGTCGACACGATTACGCGATGGGCGCGCGAGCAGGGGTACTTTGCGTCGGAAGGCGACCTGCAGGCGTTCTCGGATGATCTGAAGCACCTCCTTGTGTACCAGAAGGGCTCGTTCAACAGCCCCGTGTGGTTCAACTGCGGCTTCGAGAAGGCGCCGCAGTGCTCGGCGTGCTTCATCAACGCCGTGCAGGACACGATGGAGTCGATCCTGGGTCTCGCGAAGACCGAGGGCATGCTGTTCAAGTTTGGATCCGGCACGGGCTCGAACCTGTCGGCGATCCGGTCGTCGCGCGAGATCCTCGCGGGCGGCGGCACGGCCTCGGGTCCGGTGTCGTTCATGAAGGGCTTTGACGCCTTCGCGGGCGTCATCAAGAGCGGCGGCAAGACGCGTCGCGCGGCGAAGATGGTCATCCTCAACGCCGAGCACCCGGACATCGTCGAATTCATCAACTGCAAGGTTGAAGAAGAGAAGAAGGCCTGGGCGCTGATCGATGCCGGTTACGACGGTTCGTTCACGGGCGTCGCCTACGGATCGGTGTTCTTCCAGAACTCGAACAACTCGGTGCGCGTCACCGACGAATTCATGCGCGCCGTGCTCGACGACGGCGAGTGGCACACGCGCTCGATCACGACCGGCGACATCGTCGACACGTATCGCGCGCGCGACCTCATGCGGCAGATTGCTGAAGGCACGTGGGTGTGCGGCGATCCCGGCATGCAGTTCGACACGACGGTGAACGACTGGCACACGTGCCCGAACACGTCGCGCATCAACGCGAGCAACCCGTGCTCGGAATACATGTTCCTTGACGACTCGGCGTGCAACCTCGCGTCGATCAACCTGATGAAGTTCGTGCGCGAAGACGGCGAGTTCGATCCGATCGGCTTTGCGGCTGCGTGCCGCACGTTCATCACGGCGCAGGAGATCCTGGTCGACAACTCCAGCTATCCGACGCCGATGATCGCGAAGAACAGCCACGACTTCCGGCCGCTCGGTCTCGGCTACGCGAATCTGGGCGCACTGCTCATGTCGCGCGGCCTGCCGTACGACAGCGACGCGGGTCGCGACTACGCGGCGGCGATCACGGCCGTCATGCACGGCGCGGCGTACGCGCAGAGCTCACGCGTGGCGCGCGATCACGGCGGCGCGTTCCCCGGTTACGAGAAGAACCGCGAGCCGATGATCCGCGTGATGCGCAAGCACCGCTCGGCGATCAAGGACATCAACAAGACGCACGTCCCGAAGGATCTCTACGAGTTCGCGAAGGACCAGTGGGATGAATGCGTCGAGCTCGGCGAGCAGCACGGCTACCGCAATGCGCAGGCCACGGTGCTCGCACCGACCGGCACCATCGGCTTCATGATGGATTGCGACACGACGGGCGTCGAGCCGGACATCGCGCTCGTCAAGTACAAGAAGCTCGTGGGCGGCGGCATGATGAAGATCGTCAATCAGACGGTGCCGTCGGCGCTCAAGAAGCTTGGCTACACGCAGGCGCAGGTCACCGACATCATCGGATTCATCGATGAGAACGAGACGATCGAAGGTGCGCCGCACCTCAAGGAAAAAGACCTCGCGGTGTTCGACTGTGCGTTCAAGGCGATGCGCGGCACGCGGTCGATCAACTACATGGGCCACATCCGCATGATGGGTGCCGTGCAGCCGTTCATCTCGGGCGCGATCAGCAAGACGGTCAACGTCCCGAAAGACGCGACGGTCGAAGACATCGAGCAGGCCTACATCGACTCGTGGCGCATTGGCGCGAAGGCTGTGTCGATCTACCGCGACGGCAGCAAGCGCACGCAGCCGCTCAACACGTCGAAGGCCGCGATTCAGCGCGCCGGCGCACTCGAAGCCGGTCCGGACGCGGGCACGATGCCGCGTCGCCACAAGCTGCCGGATGAGCGCACGTCGATCACGCACAAGTTCGACATCGCGGGTCACGAGGGCTACATCACCGTCGGTCTCTACGAAGACGGCCAACCGGGCGAACTCTTCCTCACGATGGCCAAGGAAGGCTCGACGATCTCGGGCTTCGCCGACGCCTTCGCGCAGGCGATCAGCTACGCGCTGCAGTACGGCGTGCCACTGCAGGATCTGGTGGACAAGTTCAGCCACGTCCGCTTCGAACCCGCGGGCATGACCAAGAACCCGGATGTGCGCTTCGCGAAGTCGATTGTCGACTACATCTTCCGCTGGATGGCCGGCAAGTTCCTGTCGCACGAAGCGAAGTACGCGGCGGGCCTCAACGTGCCGGAGACGGTGACGACGCCCGAGCAGTTGACGCTCGACGTGACGGCACTCGCGAACGCGAAGACAGCGGCCCAGCCGGTGGCAGCGACAAAGTCACGCTTCTCGTCGATGCAGAACCAGGAAGACGCGCCGCCCTGCACGACCTGCGGCTCGATCATGGTGCGGTCGGGAAGCTGCTACAAGTGCCCGAACTGCGGGACGACGTCAGGCTGCGCCTGAGTCCAGCGTCCAGGGTCCTGGGTTCAGGGTCCAAGGGCGTCCAGAGTTAGAACATTGACGGGGCGGAGGGACAAATCTCTCCGCCCCGTTCTTGCATAGGTGAAGACGAAATGGGGCACCTGATCCCGCGGCTCGGCGCCATGAATTTTGGGGACGCTTCTCAGAATCTCAGGCGTAGACACTCGCAGCTCGTTGAGAACGCTACGCAGGTTCTCAGTAGTCTTTCACTTCCAAAGGATCGCTGGGGCGCCACATTCAAGAGAATTGCACTGCCTTGCCACGATGAGAGTATGTCGGGCATCCGAGCATCGCCGCTTGGAACACGCCTGCGGCCGATCCGACGCTGTTGGTCGAGCATCTCTTGAACACTGCCGCCAACTAGACATTTGGTTAGTGTGCCCGCCGCTACTAGCCTCATTCGTGGTAGAACTCCCTGCCATGTCGACGCTCTTCACACAGCTTCACCTTTCTCGGCGTTTCCTCGTTCTCGGTTTCGTCGCACTTAGCCTCGCCGCATGCGCTCAACCGCCAGCGCCAGCGCCAGCACCAGTGTCTGTGCCGGCCGCGTCGACCTACTTCGACAACGCCGGCCGCAAGGATGTCTGGACTGGCGGCGTGCGCAAGATTCCGATCACGACGCCCAAGGGCACGTTCAACGTCTGGACCAAACGTGTTGGCAACAATCCAACGGTGAAGGTCCTCTTGCTGCACGGCGGGCCCGGCGCGACGCATGAGTATTTCGAAGCGTTCGACAGCTTCCTGCCGGCCGCCGGCGTCGAGTACTACTACTACGACCAGCTCGGCTCCGCCTTCAGCGACCAGCCAGACGATGACTCGCTCTACCAGCTGCCGCGGTTTGTGGACGAAGTGGAGCAGGTGCGCGTCGCGCTCGGGCTCGGGCCCGACAACTTCTATCTGCTCGGCCATTCCTGGGGCGGCATTCTCGCGATCGAATACGCGCTCAAGTATCAGCAGAACCTCAAAGGCCTGATCGTCTCGAACATGATGTCGAGCGCGCCGGCCTACAACGAATACGCACACAACGTGCTGATGCCGGCGATGGACCAGAAAGTCCTCGCGGAGATCCTCGCGCTAGAAAAGAAGAAGGCGTTCGACAATCCCAAGTACGAAGAACTGCTCATGCCGGCGTTCTACGAGCGGCACATCCTGCGCAGACCGGCGGCAGAATGGCCGGATCCAGTTCTTCGTTCATTTGGTCGTCTCAATAAGAAAATCTACGTGCCGATGCAGGGGCCGAGCGAGATGGGCGCGTCGGGCCGTCTGGAGAAGTGGGATCGGTCGCAGGACCTGAAGACCATCACGCCCCGCACGCTCGTCATCGGCGCCGCGCACGACACGATGGACCCGAAACACATGGAGTGGATGTCGAAGCAGTTCCCGAAGGGCAGCTACCTGTTCGCGCCGAACGGCAGCCATATGGCGCTCTACGACGATCAGGACGTCTACATGAAGGGGCTCATCGATTTTTTGAAGAAATGACAAACTGTCGTTTCAACCACCATGAGCCCCGACCACTTCCATGATGGTCAAACGCGGATCATTCTGCTATTCGGCTGGATGTTTGTTCTGTGGATGGTGGAGCAGGGCCTACCGCTGACTCTGACCAACAGACGGCCCCTATGGCCAAACCTGTTGCTGACGTTATCTCTGGTGGCGGTCAATCTGTTGTTCGTAGCGTCGTTGGTCTTTCTGGCGCAGTGGACAGAGGTCCATCGGTTCGGACTCTTCAATTGGCTTGGCGCGGGCGCCGGTGTGAAGTTGATCGGCGGCGTCGTGCTGCTCGATTTCTGGGCGGCCTACCTGATCCATGTCCTGTTGCATACGCTGAACCCGCTCTGGCGCATTCATTCCGTTCATCATTCGGATACGCAGGTGGACGTGACGACCGCCTTCCGGCAACATCCTCTCGAAAGCGCGTTGCGCATTGCGTTCCTGCTCATCGGCACGGTGAGCCTGGGACTGCCGCTGTGGGTCATCGCGACGTATCAGACCCTATCCTCGTTCAATGCTCAGCTCGAACACGCCAACGTGCGAGTGCACCCGGTGCTGGATCAGCTGCTCCGATGGGTGTTTGTCACGCCGAACTATCACAAGGTGCACCACTCGCAGTTTCACGCCGAGACCAACTCGAACTACGGCAACCTCTTCTCGATATGGGACCGAATCTTCTCGACCGACAACGGGCGCCGTTCCTGCCATGACATCAGCTACGGTCTCGATTATCTGGACAATTGGACACGCCTCACATTCTGGGAATTGCTGAAACTTCCATTCAAGGGATTCGGGAAGCCTGATCGGTGACGAGCCGCTGCTTGAACAGCCACTCGCGCCACCACATGCCGGTCAGGAGGTCAGCCGGAATCTCGTGCTGCACACCTGGATACGATCGGAACTCCAGGCCGGCCGCGCCGCGTGCCTTCATCGATTCGAACCACGCGCGAGAGGCCGTGAAGGGATTTTCCGTATCCGCGTCGCCATGCACGATGAGGATCGGGCGAGACGGCACGAGAGGGCTGTCAGGCGGCACGGGCGCGATGGCCACTGCCGCTGCAAAGAGATCCGGCCTGGCCAGCACCAACTGTAGCGCGCTCGATGCGCCCATCGAGAAACCGGTGACGTAGATGCGCGTGCGATCGACCGGCTGTTGCGCTGCGATCTGATCGACGAGCGCGACTGCCGCAGCGAGCGGCGACAGAGATCTCGAGCGCAGCTGAGACGCGTCCAGTGCCGGAGGATATTCCACCGTCCGGGAGGGAAACTGCGGCACGAGGACGAACGCGGGAAATGCCCCGCGCGCCTCGGGCAGAAGCCAGCCATTCGAGAACGCGCCGATCTGCGCGCGATTGTCCGTGCCGATAGCGCCGGAGCCATGAAGCTGCAGCACCAGCGGGTACCGCACACCAGCAACAATCGCCGGTGGTGTCAGCAATCGATAGGGAAGCCGAGTCCCGTCGCGTGCGACGAATGACGCCGCGGCAAACGGTTCGCTCGTCTCTTGAACGCGGCCGCCAAGGGCGACGACGCTCGCGATCAACAGTATGCCGAGGATCGCGCGCACGCCGCTACTTCGCCGTAGTGATCGCGATCTCGACGATCCAGCGCGGATCGGCGAGTGATGTGGCTGTCTGAATCATTCCCAGAGGTATACCACAGAGATTTCGCCACCTTTTCTTTGGTTGCCAAAGACAGCGCGGGGCTCAAGAATCATTCCCATGATCTCCACCGTCCTTGCCACGCTGTTCCTGTTGTTGCAAACTCCGTCGCCGCCAGCGATGGAGGAGCTCGCACTCACGAGCCACGGCTCACGGATCAACGGTCTCGTCTATCTCGCCGTCGGCGCGGGGCCGCATCCAGTCGTGCTGTTTCTTCACGGCTACCCGGGCAACGAACGGAATCTGGATCTGGCGCAGGCAGTGCGACGCGCGGGTTATGACGCTGTGTTCATCGATTACCGCGGCAACTGGGGATCAGGCGGCACATTTTCGTTCGGCAACAGCCTCGGTGATGTCGATGCCGTGCTGGCCTTGATTCGCAGCCCAGAGGCGGCCGCCAAATATCACTTCGATACCTCCCGCATCGCCCTCGTCGGACACAGCTTCGGCGGCTGGCTCGCATTGACGACCGGCGCGCACGAGCGTGCAAATGTGTGTGTGGCGGGTCTCGCTGCGTGGAATGTTGGCTGGGCCGCGGCCCGGTTTGCGGATCATCCCGATGAGCGCAAAGGCTACGTCGACGACACCAATGGCTACACGGTGGATGGCGGCCCCTTCAAAGCCAAGACCTCAGATCTCGTCGCAGAGATGACGGCGCACGCAACGCCCTGGAATTACCTGAACCAGTCGAGCGCGCTGAAGACGCACGCGATCTTTCTCGCGAGCGCGTCTCGTGATTCCCCGGATGAAGATCCGGCCATGCACGCGAAGCTCGCTGCGTCACTGAAGCAAAGCGGCGCCGCCCGGGTGACGGCGCTGACGTTCGACGATGACCACCCGTTTTCTGCGCATCGCGTCGAATTGGCTGACGCGTTGATCAAATGGCTGAACGGCGATTGCCGTGCGTCGCAGCAGTAGCGGTTCAAGACCGCGCGCGGACACCTCCATGAGGGGACTGATCGAGTTCTTAAGAAAACAGGGTTCTTGAAGAAATAGAGACTAAAATCCGGCCCAGTGGACATCCCTGCTTGGCACTAGCCCGCGGCACCCAGCTCGGACCGTACGTGATCGAAGGCCCGGTCGGTGCCGGTGGTATGGGCGAGGTGTATCGCGCGCACGACGCGCGACTCAACCGCACCGTCGCCATCAAGATCGTGCCAGAGCGCGTGGCCGCCGACGAGGACCTCCGCAATCGCTTCGACCGCGAAGTCAAAGTCCTCGCCGCGCTCTCGCATCCCAACATCGTCGCCATCTTTGACGTCGGCACGCACGAGGGGACGCCGTACGCCGCCATGGAGTTGCTCGACGGCACGACGCTGCGCGATCGGATCGCCGGTGCGCCGCTGCCTTTGCGGACGGCCGTGGACTACGCGGTTCACATTGGCCGGGGTCTCGCCGCTGCCCACGACAAAGGGATCGTGCACCGCGACCTGAAGCCCGACAACATCTTCGTGACGCGTGATGGCCAGGTGAAGATTCTTGATTTCGGCCTTGCCAGTGACCGCGTCAGCGGCACCGCGGCGGCAAGCGAGGTCACGCGGCAATACACCGAGCGCGGCATGGTACTCGGCACGGTGGGCTACCTGTCGCCCGAGCAGGCGCGTGGCGAAGCCGCCGACGCGCGCTCGGACATCTTCTCGTTCGGATGCGTGCTCTACGAGATGGTCTCGGGCCAGCGAGCTTTCACGGGCGATAGCGGCATCGAGATTCTGCACGCGATTCTCAAGAACCACCCGCCCGACCTGCTCACATCGGGCAAAGACATTCCACCCGCGCTCGATCGGTTGATCACGCGATGTGTCGAGAAGGCTCCTGCCAGCCGCTTTCAGACCGCGCGCGACCTCGTGTTCTCGCTCGAGAACATGCTTGACGCACCCACGCCAGCGCTGAGCCACGCCGTCGCAGCTGCGCCTGCGAAAAAGCCCGGGTGGCTGCTGCCGGCTGCCGCCGTTCTTGGCGTGGCGATCGTCGGCGGCGGCTGGTGGGTCTACTCGCAACGAAAGGCGCCTGGAACGACAGCGGCCGAGTCCACGGCGACTGCGCCGCGCCTGCTTGCGGTGTTGCCATTCGAAAACATCACGCGTGATGGCAAGCCGGGATACTTCGGGGCGGGCATGACCGAAGAGGTGATGGGCCAGCTGTCGAAGGTGAACTCGCTCCGTGTCGTGAGCCGCGCCGCCGTCGGCAAATTCAAAGACATCAAGACCGACCTCGCCGCCATGACCGCCGAACTCGGCATTAGCGGCGTCGTGACCGGCAGCGTGCGCGAGGACGGGGACCACGTGCGCGTGAACGTCGAGCTCGTGGACGCACAGTCGGGACAGCAACTGTGGTCGGAGCAGTACGACCGCGCCGGTTCGGATGTGTTCGCCATGCAGAGCGACATCGCGTTGAAAGTGGCCGACGTGTTGAAGGCCAGCGTCACGCTCGACGAGCAAGCTCGCCTTGGCAGGCGACCCACGTCGAATCTGGCTGCCTACGAATTGCTCACGCGAGCCCGCTCGGGTCGTGCGGCGCCGGGCACGACGCCGATGGCCGACATTAAGTCACGGATCGCGCTCGCGCAGCAGGCCATCGACCTGGATCCGAAGTTCGCGCTGGCCTATGCGCAGGTGGCTCGCTTCAGTGTGTTTCTCTATTCGTACGGCGACCACTCCGTGCTGGAGCGCGGGCTCGCTGCCGCCAAGAGTGCCGTCGCGATTGATCCAAATCTCGCGCAGGCGCATCACGCCCTCGGCATCATGCAGATGAGCGCCGGCAACATGCGCGATGCCGTCGAGTCACTGAAACGGGCGACCGAACTCGGCCCGAGTTTTTCCACGGCCTTCAGCGATCTCAGCGTGACTCTGGTCAATGCCAGCCGATTCGACGAGAGCCTGATCTACGCCAAGAAGGGCGTGCAGCTGGAGCCGAACGTGCTCTTCAGCTACTACCACGTCGCCGCCCCGCTGGTGTACCTGGACGACGATGCACAGACCGAGCGATACCTGACGGCAGCGGACGCGCGCTTTCCCAACCGGATGCGCCTGCAGGCGTTGCTGGCGGTTCTCGATTGGCGCCGCGGACGCACCGACGCGGCCGTCGACCGCATCAACAAGGCCGTGGCGGCCAGTCCTCGCGACCCCGAGGGCCTGATCTGGCAGGCCGAACTCGCGACGCTCAGCGGTGCACCCGACGGTCCCCGGCTCACGCAGGCCCTGCAGGCGGAGTCGGCCGAGGCCCTCGGCCAACTGTCGAGTTACTCGATGAAGCTCCTTCAGGCGTACAACCTTCAACGGGCGGGCCAGAAGGCGCAGGCGTCCAAGTTGATGGACGAGATTCTGAAGGCCAATCAGACGCAGATCGAGGCGGGCAGCGACCAGTACATGCCCTTCCTGCAGATGGCCGCCGTCCACGCGTTGCGCGGAGAAACCGCTGCGGCTATCGACGGCCTCGAACAGTGCTACGGGGCGGGACTCCGCGACGCCCGCTTCCTTCAGCACGACCCGGTGGTCGCTTCGCTTCGCACAGAACCGCGCTTCACCGCGCTCGTGTCGCGAATGGAGGCCGACGTTGCCGCGATGCGCGCGAAGGCGGACTACTCGGGACTGGTTGTGAAGTGAATTCCAGATAGCGCCCCCGGTTACCGTAACAAGTTTGCGCAGCCTTCTCGGGCGGTAGACACTCTCGCTCATGAAGATCACCTCCGCGCTCCTCGGATTCTTGTTCCTCGCATTTGTCGGAACCGGCATCGCCGCTCGTCAGGCGACGCCGCGACAACTGCCGCCGCCAGTGCCGGCCGGCACCGCGCCCAAGCCCGATCCGACCAAGCCGTACGTGTATCGCAAGATCAGTGATCGGTTCTATGTCATCGCCGAGATTCACCAGCCGTATCCCGTCGATGAAGTGAACAATCCGCCGCACACGCAGCAGATGGGCCTGATCATCGGCACCAGGCGCGCCGCGATCATCGACACCGGATTAGGGCTCGCCGACCTGCGCAAATACGTGGCGCAATTCACCGACCTGCCCGTGATCGCGCTGAGCACGCACGGACACCTTGACCACGTCGGCGCGAATCAGCTGTTCGACATGGCCTACGTCGGCAAGGAAGATGAGGCGACGGCGCTCTCGTCGAACCGCGCCGGCCGGCTGCGCGGATACAGCGGCTTCATGGAAGGCAACACGGCCATGATCGAGGCCGCCACGAAGACCATGGTCGACGATAAGCCGATCAAGTACAACTTCGTGAAAGATGGCGACAAGATCGACCTCGGCGGCATCGAGATCGAAGTCATCGGCTTCCCAGGCCACACGCCCGGATCAGTCGCCTACGTCGAACGTCAGCACAAAGTCGCGTTCACCGGTGACTCGATGCTGTTCCGCGTGCTCCTCAGCAATCGCGAAAAACTGGCGCAGTGGACGGAGTCAGTGAAGAACTTCGCCGCCAAGACGAAGGACATCACCACGATCATCAACGGCCACCAATGGGAGCCGTTTCACCAGAGCGACATCGCCGAGGAACTCGCCCTGTCAGACGCGATCATGCAGCGCAAGATCACCGGTGCTTCCAAGGTCATTCTCAATTCGCCACGCATGATCTATACGCTCGGTTCGAAGCGCATCGGCCTGTCCGACGACAAGTAGGCCGCGCGTTACTCGTCTCTACCGCGATTTGATCGCATACACGCCGCCGACCAGGAGCCGCACGCCATTCGTGGTGCCGCCGTGATACCAAACGCGCTCGTAGTCGGCGGCGACGCGCAGGCCCGCACGTTCGCCGAGATGCAGCGTCACGCCCGCGCCGACGTTGCCGACGGTGTCCGCCCCAAGTGACGATGAGCCCGAAGTGATGGCGTTCGTGCTGCGGTTCGTCGTCGTCCGGTCCACGACATAGTCTCGTGAACCGATGAGTATCTGGGCAAAGGGCGTGACGCGGTCGAGGCGCCGGCTGTAGCGCACGCCAATGTGGCTCTGCTTTAGGGTTACGCGATCGTGATACGCGGCCGTGTCGGTCTGGAAGTCGAAGCTGCTGAAACTGGCGGCGCCGCGTACGACCAGACCCACGCCATTGTTCGCGTTGAAGCTGGCGTCGAGATAGTAGCCTCGGGGCTCTGCCCGGCTGGGCAGTCCGTACGTGACGTACTGATATCCCAGCGAGAGATCAATCCGAGGCACCGTTGGAGCGGCGACTGGCTGTGCCGGGGATTGAGCGCGGGCCGGGGTGGCCGCGACGGCGACGAAGGACAGGCTGAATGCGAGTGCGCGAAGGCTTTTGAATGTCATGCGCGCAGCATAGAAGCGTGGACCGGCCTGTGCCATGAGTGGGCGCTGAAGAAACACTGATCAGTTGTCCTCGACGCCTACTTCAGCTCACGAATCCTGATATGGCGCAGGGCCAACGTCCCTGGATGATCGCCCTGAATGCCGAGCAATATGACGCGATCATCTTGCCGTTGAGCTCGATGCTCTTGCCGTCGAAAAGCGAAATCCACGGGCCGGCGGACGGCGCGGCAGCTCTATTTCGCCGCCACGACCGCGATTTCAACGAGCCAGCGCGGATCGGCAAGCTTCGCTTCGACGGTCGCGCGTGCCAGCGGATGCGCAGGATCAATCCACGCGCACCATGCCTCGTTCATCTGATCGCGATTGCGGATGTCGGTGACCCAGATGCTGGCCGAGAGGACGTTCGACTTGTTCGTGCCGGCCGCGGCCAGCACGGTGTCGATCTTCGACAGAACGTTCGCGGTCTGCGCGCGGATGTCCGCATCGGGATTGTCAGGAATCGTCCCC
>Ga0114969_10003231_pt1 | contig 13183 bp, 10 predicted proteins | sample M_130807_MF_Meta_FD_87316 | JGI IMG/M metagenome (GOLD analysis project Ga0114969, IMG submission 87316) | Freshwater microbial communities from Lake Montjoie, Canada to study carbon cycling - M_130807_MF_MetaG | ecosystem: Environmental > Aquatic > Freshwater > Lake | place: Lake Montjoie...
AACTAAAATACGCAAAAAAATTGCGAATTCAATAGGCCCAGTTGTTATATAATATTTAATTGTTATTAAAGTGTAAATATATAAATCAATGTTTAAACAACAAAATATATTTTAGGGTTAATCTATGCCTATAATCTAGTATCTTCGCCAAAATTTAGATTTTATGAATTTGCATGAATATCAAGCAAAAGAATTACTTAAAAAGTATAATGTTCCAGTACAAGAAGGTATCGCTGCTGAATCAGTGGATGCTGCAATAACTGCTTACCACAAGATAGCAGGCGAAACCAATAATAAATTCGCAGTAGTTAAGGCTCAAATACACGCGGGTGGTCGTGGTAAAGGTAAAATTGTTGGTACTGAACAAAGAGGTGTAGCCGTTGGTAAATCAGCAGCCGATATTGAAACTTTTGCAAAAAATATTTTAGGAGGTACATTAGTAACCATCCAAACTGGCCCAGCAGGGAAACTAGTTTCTAAAATATTAGTTGCACAGGACGTATATTATGAAGGCCCTCAGCCTACCAAAGAATTTTATTTGTCTATATTATTGGATCGTTCCAAAGGAATGAATGTTATTATGTATAGCACAGAAGGTGGAATGGATATTGAAGAAGTCGCACATAATACGCCTGAAAAAATATTTAAAGAGTGGGTACACCCAGGTGGTGCCTTACAAGGTTTTCAAGCACGTAAAATTGCTTTCAATTTAGGCTTAAGCGGTGACGCTTTAAAAAGTTTTGTAAAATTTGTAACGAATTTATACAATGCCTATGTTGGTTTAGATTGCGGCATGCTTGAGATCAATCCCCTATTCAAAACAAGCGATGACAAAATGATCGCGGTAGATTGCAAAATGAATATTGATGATAATGCATTAATGCGTCATCCTGATTTATTAGCAATGAGAGATGTTAGCGAAGAAGATCCTACCGAAGTAGAAGCAGGTGAATACAATTTAAACTTTGTGAAATTAGATGGCAATGTAGGTTGTATGGTGAATGGTGCAGGACTTGCTATGGCTACTATGGATATGATTAAGTTAAGTGGTGGTGAGCCCGCTAACTTCTTAGACGTAGGTGGTACTGCAAATGCGCAAACAGTAGAAGCAGGATTTAGAATTATTTTGAAAGACCCTAATGTAAAAGCTATTTTAATTAACATCTTTGGCGGTATTGTTCGTTGCGATCGTGTTGCTGCTGGTGTCATTGAAGCCTTTAATAAATTAGGCGATATTAATATCCCAATCATTGTGCGTTTACAAGGCACCAATGCAGTGGAAGCAAAAAAATTAATTGACGAAAGTGGATTGAAAGTTCAGTCTGCCATTCAGTTGAGTGAAGCAGCTGCTTTAGTAAAGCAAGCCGTTGCTTGATAATTCTTCAGCCCATTCTTTGAATTTATGGGCTTTGAATTATCCTCTTATGATTTTAAAATATAAAATGCTTCTTAAAACGCTCTTATGATTTTTAAAATACCCGCGATACTCGCGGGTATTTTGTTTTAATTCTTCAGCCCATTCTTTGAATTTATGGGCTTTGAATTATCGGCTGATGATTTTTAAAGCGCTACAACCCATTCACTAGTTTCACTTCAGTTAATGCACTAAAGGAGTAAACCTGACCAGTGGCTATTTCAACGCACTCAATACGTATACGGCGTTTTTTACCACGTCTAAATATTTTTCCATGTAAGGATTCAAATAGGATACCCTCTGCAATATGCGCAACAAGTACAACTCCTGCTTTCTTTACTTCATTATACTTTCTCAAAACCAATAATAGCTTAGTTTCTCCATTGGCTGTGGCAGCAGGATTTAATAAGGTTTTACTTAATGCCTTTTTTATATCATCGGGGAAAAAATCTTGTTGTATAAATTGCGCAAGCAAATGTCCATAAATACTTTTCCATTCTTTGCCATGTGCATCTACCCTATTCCTAAATTGTTCGTAACATAAAAGGTGGGCTAATTCATGAAGTAAAGTAATGAGGAACTCATATTTGTTTAAATTCCCATTGACCGAAATTTTATGATTTGCTCCTTGAAATGCATGGCGATAATCACCTAAAACAGACTTCCTTGCTTTTGTAACTGTTAAATGAACTTTGTATTGATTGATTAAGGCAACAACAGGGGCAAATGCACCATCAGGCAAATAGGCATTGAGTGCGTTAAGTGGATGTTCAACTTTTGCCAAGAAAAATATTTAATGCGGTTTAAAACTAATTCTTTTTTGTAGCCCACCGAATTTCAAGCCAAGAATACAATAAATAAATACCCATACAAACCAATAAAGTAGGTATACCTACCTTAGTTTGCTGTGTTTTGGCATAAATCAAAGCAGCTATTGCAAATACGCCCAATTTCATAAGTGTACCCATCATCACAGAACGAATCATTGCATTGGGATTATTCATATCCATTTTTAATATGCGGATATAGCTTAAAAATGCCATTAAAATTAACATGGTATTTACTACAATAATAAAGTAGTAATTAAAATTTGGCATTTGCTCCATGACTAAAAAACAAAAGCAATTTACGAATGCGAAAAGTGCAAGTATCGGTGTCATTTTTTTTATAAACATATCAATTACTTTGTTTCTTTAATAATTCTATATAAAGTGAAAAAAATAAAGGCAAAAGGCAATATCCAAATCAACATAGGCTTGAAACCCCAGTAAGCATCCCCCTTTTTACCGACATACAATAACAACAATAAGCCTGCAATTAATTGTGATCCTAAGCCTGCATAATTTGCCCAAACGGTTACCGGCTTATTTTTTTTATTATCGTTCGTGTTAAAATTCACAACAAAAATTAATCATTTGAAGGTAAGCTTTCGGGTAATTTCAATGGGATAGTATCTAACTGCTTAGCGTTCCCTTCAGAAAGTACTTTTTTTATTCCTTCTAAATATTGTTCTTTATAGTGTAGGGTTTGCTCTAATGAATCGGTCCTTATTTTCAATAACTGAAGCGCAGTTTGACTTTCTTTGGTGCCGTATCCTGGAATGTAATACTTGAGTGGGGTAAAAGCAATTAACGCTATGGTTAAGCCTACCAACAATATAAAGCTTACACTAAAACCAATATAAACTGAAGTCCTAGACAATCTAAACGCTACTACCTCGTCATAAGTATCATCGTTCATGATGACCAAACGATAGGTGTTACTGGTCCGTTTGAAAGTATTATTATCGTCTAAAATTGCCATATTAAAAGTTGCAACCTAAAGATACAAAATAAACAGAATTAATTGTATTTTTAGTTGTTATTAGTCCTACCATGAAATTGTTGCAGATCTCATTAAAATACCGGCTTTATCCACTACTCCTTCTGGGCTGTATTTTTGTACTAAATACCGATGTTTTAGCGCAGGATTCTAGTAAATCAATACTAGATATCAACAATACAAAATTGATTAAAAAAGTAAACAGTGTATTAGACAGCAATCAAAAAAAAATAAATAACTTTTTATTTAAAAAAATCGATAATGCCAAAGCAAAATTAGATAGCACCACACGTAAGTTTATCCCCTACGAAGAAGAGCGACCACTCCCCTATGAAATTCTCACAAAGAAAAAATATACACTTGGCCGTCGTGCTTATCAAAATACAGTTTCAAAATTCAATTATATATTTCACGCAAATGAAGAATTGACCCAAATTATTAAAGATGCGCGCGCTTATTTACAGGAGGATTACACCACCTTAATTCCATTTTACGATTACGACTTAGCCAATACTTCTAAAAAAGATATAGATTCAATCATCTACCGATGTAATGCCAATGTGGTCTTACATGATTTAAGAAGTAATTGGGTGGACGATGCTTATTTATTATTAGCCAAAGCTTACTTATTTCATAAAAATTTTGATACAGCAGGTAGTTTATTGCAATACATCAACTATGCTTTTGATACCAAAGAAGCAGGCATGGATATACCCATTGGCAGTAATTTGAGAAATACCAAAGGCCAATTCAGTATCGCAACTAAAGAAGATAACAAGTTTTATGAAAATAGGAATATTAGAAATGAAAGCATGCTTTGGCAGGCTAGAAACTATTTTGAAATAAATTCACTGAATGAAGGGTTAAGCTTATTACAATTATTAAAAACAGATGTTTTTTTTCCTAAAAGATTACACCCATTTTTATTTGAACAGTTGGCATATGGCTATTATCAAAGTGAAATTTATGATAGCGCTGCAACTTATTTAATAAAAGGGTTATCTAATGCCACTGATAAATTTTCCAAAACGAGATGGTATTATCTTATTGCCCAATTATGGGAAAAATCAGATAATCTGGCAAATGCATATACCTGGTACAAAAAAGCAAATAGTGATGCATTAAACCCATTAATCAGTGTGTATGCAAAAATTAATTTAATTAAAATTGAATTTAAGCAAACTAAAACCCCCTGGATGGAGTTAGCCAAATCATTGCAGCAAATGTCCAGAAAGGAAAAATATAAGCCCTATACTGATATCTTATATTTCGAGATGGCGAAATTAGCCATTCAAAATAAAGACATTGAAAGCGCAAATGAATGGCTTTTAGTTGCTATCAAAAAGAATGAAAACGGATTAGCGCAAAAACAAAAAGCCTTTGAATTATTAGCAGACATCAATTACAAATCAAGTAATTATGCGATTGCTACATTGGCCTATGATAGTTTAACCTTAATATTAAAAACTAACTCTGATTTTGAAAAAATAGCGCTGCGTAAAAAATGGCTACCATCCATACTTAAAAACGATATTACAATCCAACAACAAGATACGCTTCAATATATTTACGCCCTTGCAGAAAATTTACAAAAAGATTATCTACAAAAATGGGAATTGAATAAAAAAAATAAATCCGACAAATTAAGTAGCCTGTTTATGGATGAAGTTAAAAAAGCGGAATTGGCAAATGATGCTTTAAATAACATAGCAAACAAAAATAATTTGGTCAATAACAATTACGGCGGGAATAACGGGAGCAATAATGGCTTCAATAACACATCTAACAACTTTGGGAATAATAATTATGGGAATAATACTGGAGGCTACAACAATACGAATAACACGACACAAGGCAACAGCGTGGTAAGTGATTTTTATTTTGAAAATAAAAATACTATTGAAATTGGAAAACAAAACTTTGCACAAAAATGGGGTAACCGACCGAATGTAGATCAATGGCGCAGAAAAACGAGTAGTACAATTGCATATAAAACAAATGACCCATACGAGAATACGCTAACAAGGTATACAACAGATAGTACAAATAAAAGTACGACCTCCATTCCTTCCTCTGAAATTACACAGGAGAAAACAACAGCAACGCAACTCATTACCAGCAAAGAAGCACTGACTATGTCAACGGTGACATTAAATAAAAGCTGCTTTGAAAATGCACAAACATTTCTTTTTCAATTAAATGATTTTGAAAAAGCCCTACCCTTATATCAAAAAGTCATCGATTTAAATATGGATGATGTTATTACTGAACGTAGTTTACTTGATTTGGCAAGTGAATATATTCACCAAGGAAACCGCGCTAGTTCAGACAGCCTCATTGCTATTGTACAATCAAAATTCCCAAAAGGGGTATATATAACCAAGAAGACCTCTGTCGAAAATAAGAAGTCACAAGAAAAACAATTAGAGGCGGATTACAAAGATGCCTATTTTTTAGCGCAAATAGGAAATTGGGCTACTTTATCAAATAAGACTATCCAGCTAGATGCGCAACTTAAAAAAACGAAATGGTTTGCACCTTATCAATTTTTAAAAGTTAAAATGTATGCGCAACAAAGAATGGACAGTTTAGCACTCGTGTTATTGGATTCCATCATTTACTTGCATCAAAATGAAAGCATCAGAGATCGGGCGAAAAATATTATTGAAGAAATTAAAAAAAGAAAAGAAACTGAACTATACCTATCCAAATTGAACGCAGACAGCCTGAAAACAATGGCAACGACTAAAAAAACAATTCTTGAATATCCAAAACAAGTGACAGAAAATAAATCGCTTGCGATTATTCCAAAAATTGATTCCGCAAGCAAAGTTGCCATGGATGCTGGTTTATTTTTTACCAAGGACACAGTAGAACCACATTATGTAGCCCTCATTACTAATAATATAAAGGAAATACTGGTCAAGGAAATAGTCACTGCCCTAGGCTACCTAAATAAAGCCGATTTCAAAAAACAAAATTTAGATGTAACTTACCTTGAATTTGAACCCAATGTTTTTGCAGTTTGGATCGGCCCTTTTGAAAATTTAAATAGTGGTAAAAACTATTTAAATAAAACAAAAGGCCGCCTAAGTTCCGAAATCATTTCGTTTGTTCAAAGTAAACAATATGAATTATATATTTTAGGTAAGTCAAATATTTTACAAATAAAAAATAGTGACGATTTAAAAAAATATAAAGGCTTTATGAACAATAATATTTATAAACAATAAAGGATTATAAGTGAAACCTACCAATCATCAATCAGAAAGCAAACCAAAAAATTGGATACGCCTATTTTGGAAATATTACTTTATCACTGCAGGTGTCATTTTATTATTTTTATTGATGCTTAATTTTGGTTGGATTGGTGACATGCCCGATTTGGATGATATTGAAAACCCCACTGCTTCCTTAGCGAGCCAAGTGTATGCTCAGGATGGCACTCCAATGGGTAAGTATTATTTAGAGGATCGCATCAGTGTAAAATATCGAGATATTAGCCCCTATTTAATACAAGCCTTAGTAGCTACTGAGGATAAACGATTTTATGATCACTATGGTATTGATGGTGAAGGTTTAGTTCGCGCCGTTGCCTTTTTAGGAAGCAAAGGCGGTGCATCTACCATTAGTATGCAAACCGCTAAAAATTTATTTACCAATAACTGGGGTACTAAAAATAAATTATTGCGCGTCATACAAAAAATTAAGGAAAGTATTATAGCCATCAAGCTGGAACGCAACTTTACGAAGCAAGAAATTTTAACCTTATACTTAAATACAGTTCCTTTTAGTGATAATTTATTTGGGGTAAGCAATGCATCTAGAACTTTTTTCCAAAAGGAACCCGATCGTTTAAGCGTTGAAGAAGCAGCATTATTAATTGGTATGATAAATGCACCTACCAAATACAACCCTAATCGCAACCCAAAACTGGCATTGGAAAGACGCAATTTGGTCATTAACCGTATGGCGGAACAAAAATTTATTAGCGATGATCAAGCTACACAATACAAGCAACTTCCCATTGTAACCAACTACCGAAAATTAGATGAAAATAACGGATTAGGCCCCTATTTTAGAATGACCCTAGGCGAGTACATGAAAAAATGGTGTAAAGAACATAAGAAAAATAATGGCGACCCTTATAACTTATATCGTGATGGATTAAAAATATACACCACCATTAATCCACGTATGCAATTATATGCAGAAGAAGCAGTTGCAAGACATATGGCTTATTTACAACGCGAGTTTAATAAACAAAATAATATTAAATCAGGCAGTGTCTGGAAGGACTTTAGTGCGCAATTGGAATTAGCTATCAAACAAACAGATCGTTGGAGAAATGCAAAAAAAGAGGATTTAGAAGATGTTGAGATTAGAAAAACTTTTGACGAGCCAATCAATATGCGCGTTTTTGCATGGAACAAAAATCGATTTATTGACACCATCATGACGCCATTAGATTCCCTAAAATATCATAAGCAAATATTGCAAACTGGTTTTTTAGCGGTGGATCCTTTTACAGGCGAAGTAAAAGCATGGGTAGGTGGGGTTGATTTTAAAACATTCAAATATGACCATGTTAATATTAATACCAGACGCCAAGTAGGTTCTACAATTAAACCATTATTATATTCTTTAGCTATTGAAAAATCAGGCTTTACGCCATTCACAATTGTTCAGGATCAGCAACAAAACTTTGAAGGCTACGGCATGGTACCTAATACTTCAAGAACTTGTACTGGATTAGCTATGCCAATGGCACAAGCATTGGCTGAATCACGCAATTGTGCGTCTGCATATATCATGAAACAAATTGATGGTAAAGGAAATGAAGCAGCGAAACAATTTGTTGAATATTTAAAAAAATGTAATGTTCAAGCGGAAGTACCCGCCTATCCTTCTCTAGCATTAGGTGCCGTTGAAATCTCCTTATATGAAATGGTACAAGCATATACCATGTTCCCAGGTGGTGGCTACAATGCGCAACCTTTATTTATTAATCGCATTGAAGATAAAAACGGGAATGTACTTGAAAGCTTTTCACCTCAAAGAAGAAAAGTAATTAGTGAAACAACCGCCTATTCAGTAGTGAGTATGATGCAAGGTGTTATTTCAAAAGGAACAGGCCGAAGCTTATACTCCTATGATATAAAAGCACAATCTATCGCTGGAAAAACCGGTACTACCAATGATAATAGCGATTTATGGTTTATGGGCTATACCCCACAAATATTAGCCGGGGCATGGGTGGGATGCGATGATAGATACATTCGATTTACTGATAATTATTTTGGACAAGGTGCGCATGCCTCCTTACCTATTTGGGCATATTTCATGAATAAAGTAACTGCCGACCCCGCATGCAACCTTGATCCCAATGCAAATTTTGATCGCCCTTCTAATATGGCTGGTGACTTTAATGTAAATTTTGTAAACTCAGATAGCACCGTACTTGATACTGAAATTCCTACTTTAATTAATGATGAAGAAATTAAAGGCGAATCGGATTATGAAATTCCTGCAACCACAGCACCTACAGTTGATAAAACGGCCATAAATGCGAACACGCCCCCAGCATCAAAACCAACAAAAAGTAACCCTTCCCTAAAAAAAGAAACGCCTAATAAGGAAGCGCAAAAACCAAAAGCAATTTTTCCGGTAAAGAAAAAGAATTAAACTATCTATTTTTCAAGTTATACATCAATGAAAAATGATGGTACATGTTTTTTTGAAAAAAAGCATTCCCATATTGAATTTCAAGTCTGGGTAATTGTAAACCTAGCCCTGTACTAAACCCATTCATAGCATTTTGTTGTCCTTGAATATTTAAATCAAATCGGCGCATAAAATTATAGCCCAGATTTACGGATACTTGTTCTCCTATAAACACTTCACCGGCTAAAATTAAATGGTTAAATAACTTTTGTAGTGAGCCCGGACTCGTATAGCCTTGTTGCGCATTAAAACTGGTATCATTATATGCCAGATTCCACAATGATAATTTTTCAGCAGTCAACGAAAATTGAAAAGGCGCATTTTCTAATTTTTTCGTCCACCCTACAACTAAATTAAAAGGAAGTTCTTCCGTGGTGCCATAGGTTTTTAATTGTGTCCCTAAATTTTTTATCAAAACACTTACTTGTGACAATTCACTTTTGGATTGGTATCTTAATCCAATATCCATTGCGAGTCCATTTGATTTATATAACCCATAATTGGATTGTATAAATTTTAAGGTGGTACCTATATGTATATTTTGTAAATAATTGGTTGAAGCGGATACTTGCAAACTATAATCATTGGGATGAAAATTACCCATTTGATTACCTGCGATATCAGTCATGGAAACAGATCCATAATCCATATAATGAACACCCCATCCTACTACTATATTTTTACGCGAAATATATTTAGCGCCACTAAAATCATATTGTTTGATATCAGCCAAATAAGGCTTAACACTTAAATGCAACCAGCTATCCATACTTGGCGTAAGAAGCGAAGGGTTATACATTGCCAACCCCAGGTCTGGTTGTATACGACTTATATTGATACCACCTAAAGCGGAAGCCTTTGCTGAATATGGTAGGTTTAAAAAATTATATACTGCATTTGACTCCTTCCCTCCAACATTACCAATGGTGGTTTGCGCCATAATTGTGGGCGAACAAAAAAATATAGCTAAAATAAAAACCCCTAGCTTATGTATTTTTTTGAATGATATCATCTTATTACAAAGCTAGGGGTTGAATTCCTTATAAGCAACTTAAACTAATGCTAAGTCAAGTACTTGTTGCATGTTTTTTACGTAATGAAACTGAACGCCTTTGATAAATGTTTTATCTATTTCATTTACATCCTTCTCATTTTGCCAGCACATGATTATCTCCTTCATGCCTGCTCTTTTTGCTGCTAATATTTTTTCCTTAATGCCGCCAACGGGTAATACTTGACCACGCAAGGTGATTTCACCTGTCATAGCTAAATAAGGTTTAACCTTACGGCCGGTGAATGCAGAGGTTAAAGCAGTAAGCATCGTAATCCCTGCACTTGGACCATCTTTGGGCACTGCGCCTTCTGGCACATGCACATGAATCGCTTTTGTTGTAAACAAGGCAGGGTCCACGCCTATTTTTTTTGCGTTACTTTGTAAATAAGTTAATGCAGTATCGGCGCTTTCCTTCATCACATTACCTAAATTACCAGTTAATTTCATACCCCCTTTACCATCGGCCAATAGCACTTCAATAAATAAAATATCTCCGCCCACATAGGTCCAAGCTAAGCCAACGGCAACACCCGGCATATTTACTGTTTTATAAATCTCGTTACTATATTTTGGCTGTCCGAGAATTTTAATAATATCAGGTTTGGTCACTGTAGATTTTACCTTGTGCTTATAGGCCAATTCTTTGGCTTGGTAACGCATAATGGAAGCCAATTGTCTATCTAATTCACGCACCCCACTTTCGCGTGTATAATCCTCAATTACTTTTTCCAACACGGTGTCCTGCACTTTAAAATTGATTTTATCTAAGCCATGTGCCGATTTCTGCTTTGGTAATAAATGACGTTTCGCAATTTCCACTTTTTCTTCCACTGCATAGCCACTTAAATCAATAATTTCTAATCTATCGCGCAAAGCTGGTTGAATCCGACTAATATCATTGGCTGTAGCAATGAATAATGTTTTACTTAAATCATATTCTGACTCCAAATAATTATCATAAAAACTATGATTCTGTTCTGGATCTAATACTTCCAATAATGCAGAGGATGGATCCCCTCTGTGATCACTTCCTATTTTATCTATTTCATCCAAAATCATTACCGGGTTGGATGTTTTTACTTTTCGTATACTTTGAATAATCCTACCTGGCATTGCACCAATATAGGTTTTACGATGTCCGCGAATTTCACTTTCATCATGTAATCCACCCAAACTAACTCTTACATATTTACGACCAATAGCATGTGCAATAGATTTGCCTAAAGATGTTTTACCAATACCTGGAGGACCTAAAAAACATAAAATAGGACTTTTCATATCCCCTTTTATTTTAAGTACCGCTAAGTATTCTAAAATTCGATTCTTTATTTTTCCCATGCCATAATGATCTGCATCCAACACTTTTTTGGCATTCTTTAAATCATAGTTGTCATCTGTGTATTCCTCCCATGGCAAATCTAAAATCAAATCCAAATGATTGTATACCACCGAATAATCGGGTGTACTGGAATGCATCCTTTCTAATTTTTCTAAGCCATTTTGAAATAATTTTTTTGCACTCTCCGGCCACTTTTTATTTTCTGCCTTCTTTTTCATCTCAGCCAACTCACGATCATTGGCATCTCCGCCTAATTCATCCTTAATACTTTTAAGTTGTTGCTGTAAAAAATAATCTCTTTGTTGTTTGTCAATTTCAGTGCGCGTTTTATTCGCCACCTTATTTTTCAATTCAACAAATTGTAATTCCTGTTGTAAGTATTGAATTAACTTTTCAGCCTTAAGCGAAATATTATTTTCTTCTAACAAGCCTTGCTTGTTTACAATCTCCACATTTAAATTACTACTCACAAAATTGATCAAGAACAAAGGATTCTCAATATTTTTTAAAATCATTGCAGCCTCTGAAGGAAAATTAGGAGACAACTGAATTATTTGCGTTGCTAAATCCTTGATGTTTGACAAGTAGGCTTGAAAATTTTGATCCTCTTTCCCCACTTTTTCTTCCACAAGTACTTTGATACTTGCTTTAAAAAATGGATCCTCTTCCTTCATCTCGAGTAATTCGAAACGCTTTTTACCTTGTATAATTATGGTCGTTCCCCCGTCTTGCATTTTAATCATTTTAATGATTTTTGCAACGGTACCAATGGAACATAAATCACCTGGTGTTGGGTCTTCAATATTTCCATCCTTCTGAGAAACCACCCCAATTAATTTATCCTTATTATAAGCAGCCTTCACTGCTTGAATACTTTTATCTCTTCCTACTGTTATTGGTATGACTACCCCTGGAAATAAAACCGTATTTCGAAGTGGTAAAATAGGAATGATGTCATCTACGACCATATCCTTATCCCCTTCCATATCCTGCTCATTGAATGAGAATAAGGGTATGAATTCATTATCATCCTCCGCTCTAAATAAAAAATTATTATCCACTGTTATTTATTTTAAAATAGTCAAAATGACATACCCATCGTCTAAAACAGCCTATAGGTAATGTATACCCTATTAAGGCAATATTAATGCCAAAAATCTATAATTAACGAAGGATTCGGCTAGAGATTTCCCTAAAATAAAAATCCTTCCCGATATAATCGGGAAGGACCTTCTTGCAAGAAGTTATTATAAACTTCTAAATTACTTTGCTTTAGCAGCAGTATCAACTGTTGCAGCAGCAGCAGTGTCAACAGTTACAACAGCAGCAGTATCAACTGTTGCAGCAGCAGCTGTATCAGTTTTAGCTTCAGTAGAAGCACCACCACATGCAGTTAATGCAGCGATAGCTAAGATTGCGAATACTTTTTTCATTTTGAAATGGTTTTAAGTTTGTATTTAATACGGATGCGAAGATAGCAATCCCCTTTAAAAATGCCAAATTTTAACATTAAATTTTAAAATAATCCTTGTTATTAAGAGATAATTCTATTTTTTTCTGAAATATATACGCACCGGAACCCCTGTAAACTTGAAATTTGCCCTTATTTGGTTCTCTAAATAGTTCCGATAAGGGGTTTTAATATCATCAGGGAAATTGGTAAAAAAGGCAAAACTTGGAACCCTAGTTGGTAATTGAGAAACGAACTTGATCTTTATAATATGCCCCCGCACCACTGGTGCTTGGTAATTTTGAACCACTTTAAGCATAATGTCATTTAGCTTAGAAGTAGGTACTTTACGGTGTCTATTCTCAAATACATCCAAGGCCA
>Ga0114969_10003232_pt1 | contig 13181 bp, 8 predicted proteins | sample M_130807_MF_Meta_FD_87316 | JGI IMG/M metagenome (GOLD analysis project Ga0114969, IMG submission 87316) | Freshwater microbial communities from Lake Montjoie, Canada to study carbon cycling - M_130807_MF_MetaG | ecosystem: Environmental > Aquatic > Freshwater > Lake | place: Lake Montjoie...
CCGACGCGGAGGCGAACCTGCGGAGGCAGCTCGCGTCGCGCCATGCGGTGCGGGAGATCCGCCTGTTTCCCGTCGCGCGACCACTGCCGAGTCAGGCGGCGCCGTCGTTGGTGCAGGCGTACCGCGACCTGGTCCAGACGGCGGTGGAGCGGCTTGCGGCATCGGGCTGCGCCGATGCGCCTGCGATTGCCGAACGTGTCCGTCTCGCGTTGGTGCAGGAGCACCCGGCACTTGCGCAGTTCGGACTCGACCAGTTCGGGCTCGACCAGCTCGGACGGGACCAGCTCGCCAGTACGACCGCCGAGCGTGCGGATCCGGTGCAGGACGCGCGTGACGTCACGGCCGCAATCGGTGCGTGGCTGACGTCGCTGCTCGGCGATGCGGCTCCTACGCACGGACTGCAGGCGCCGGCGGTTATCGCCTCGCTCACGCGGGAACGGCGCCATTCGTTCCACTCGGCAGGTTTTTTCGAGACGTTGCCCTGGCCGGTGCGCTGGTGAGCGCGGGGGCGTTGTACCTCGTCAGTACGCCGATTGGGAATCTCGGCGACCTGAGTCCGCGGGCGATCGAGGTCCTCCAGTCGGTGGAGACGATCCTTGCGGAAGACACGCGTCACTCGCGTCCGATGCTGGACCGGTTTGCCGTGCAGACGCCGCTGCTGGCGCATCACGAGCATAACGAGGCCAAAAGCACGCCAGCGCTGGTGGCGCGGCTCGAAGGCGGGGCACGACTGGCGCTGATTAGTGATGCCGGGACGCCGTTGCTCTCCGACCCTGGGGCGCGACTCGTGCGCGCGGCAATCGACGCGGGCGTGTCGATTGTCCCGGTGCCCGGTGCCTCGGCGTTGCTTGCAGCGCTGGTGGGGTCGGGCTTAGATGCGACGAGCTTCACCTTTTATGGTTTTCTGGCGCGGAAGGGAAAGGAGCGGAGTGCTGTGGTCCGCGAGGTCGTGGAGTCGCGGCACACGTCGGTGCTGTACGAGGCCCCTGGGAGGGTTGGGGATACGCTTGCCGATTTGGTAGAGGCAGGGGCAGGGGACCGGCAGGCTGTGGTGGCGCGTGAGCTGACCAAGCAGTTTGAGGAGTTCCGACGGGGCACGGTCTCCGAGCTGGCGTTGTCGTATGAGGAGACGGCGCCGCGTGGGGAGGTGGTGTTGCTCGTCTCAGGCGCGGTTGCGGTGGCGCTCGACGAGGAGGCGCTCCGCGTGCGCGCGGGTACGTTACGCGGGCAGGGCTTGAGCGCACGCGACGTCGTCCGCGTATTGATGGAAGAGTCTGCAGCCCCCCGAAACTTGGCGTACCGCCTGGCCCACGAGTGAACCGTTTCCGTCGTTTTGCCGTCCTGTTGCTCCTTGTGCCTTTGGCCGCTTCGGCACGGGTGCCGCGGCTGACTGTCGCGCGCCTACAGTACGATGGCGGCGGCGACTGGTACGCGAATCCGTCAAGCCTTCCGAATCTTTTGCGCGCCATAAAGGAGCGCACGACGTTCGCCGTTGAGGCAACGGAAGCACGGGTGACGTTGATGGACGACCGCCTCTGGGACTATCCGTTTCTGCACCTGACCGGGCATGGGAACCTCAAGCTGAGCGATGCCGAAGTCGTGCGGCTTCGCGAGTACCTCACGCGCGGTGGCTTTCTGCACGTGGATGACAACTACGGCCTCGATGAGAGTTTTCGGCGCGAGATTAAGCGGGTGTTCCCCGATCGCGACCTGGTGGACGTGCCGTTGTCGCACCCGATCTATCACGTGATGTACGACTTTCCGCGCGGGATTCCGAAAATCCATGAGCACGACGGGAAGCCAGCGCGCGGGTTCGGGATCTTTTTGGGGAATCGGTTGGCGGTGTACTACAGCTCCGAGAGCGATCTCGGAAACGGCTGGGAGGACATCGGCACGTACAGTGATCCGCCGGAGTTGCATGAGGCGGCACTGCGCATGGGAGTAAATCTGTTCGTCTACGCGATCACCGGGCGGCCTGCGTTATGAGCTTGATCGATATTCTGATCCGCGAACGTGCGCGCGTGCTCCGGTTGGCGCATGCGGGAACCTCGGTGGCGGTCCTCGCTGCGGCAGCGGCGATTCTTGTGCTGGGTGTTCAGGTGCTCGGTGGCGCGCGGTGGATTGCACTGCCGAGGTTCGTCCCCTTTGCGGTGTGGGCCGTTGTGGTGATTGCGGCGTGGCTGGTGGCGCGTTTTGGAGCGCGCACGGCTCGCGCGATGTCGTCGCTTCCCGCGGTCGCGGCGGCAGTGGAGCGGGAACAGTCCTTGCGCGACGGTGCGGTGCGCGGCGTCGTGGAGCTGGCCGAGGATCGCAGCATTTTTGTGCGCGTAGCTGAGCACAAGTTGGCAGAGCGGTTGAATCGAGGCGGAGCGGTGCTTGCGCCGGCGCTCGAGCGGCAGTTGCGCACCCGGGCGTTCCGAGCGGGTGCGATGCTTGTTCCCGTGCTGCTCGCGCTTGTGATCGGAGCGACGTCGCGGCGCGACGGATGGGCCGCACTCGTGCATCCCGTGGACGCGTGGCGCGGGACGTTGTTGTCGCGGATCGAGATTCCTGGCGCGCCGAGTCGAGCGCAGCGCGGGAGCACCGTGCGGTTCACGATTCGTGCCGTCGGGCGCAGCGCGCTGGTGCTGCGCCGTCGGACGACAGGCAATGCCTGGTCGGAGACGCCGATTGCGGTGGAACGCGGCGAGGCCAAGGTCGAGTTCGGGCCGCTCGACGCGGACCTGACGCTGGTGGCAACCGACGGGCGTGCGCTCAGTGATACGGTGGTGGTGCGCGTGGTGGATCGTCCGTTCGTGGGCGATGTGGCCATTCGTGCGACGTATCCCGCCTACCTGCGCCGTGCGCCGGAGACGTTGGTGGCCGATGCGCCGTTGCGGCTCCCGCGCGGCACATTGCTGACCATCGAGGGACATTCGTCGGAACCCTTGGCGGCCGTGGCTCTGTCGAACGGCACGGAGACCGTGGCGCTCGCAAGTGAGGACCGGCGATTCAGTGGTCGTATGACGCCGATGACGAGCGGCACGTGGAGCTGGAGCGCGCGCGGCCGCACGACCGTGATCGCGGATGTGCCGGCACCACTCGTGCTCGAGGTGCTACCCGACTCGGCGCCGGTGGCAGAGATTCTCTCCCCCGGGAGCGATAGCTTGGTGCAAGCGACCGACAAGATCGAACTGCAACTCGTGGCGAGCGATGACCACGCCTTGGCGTCGGTGTCGCTCAAAGTTTGGCGCGTGACGCGCGATGGCCGTGCGAACACGCCGACCGTGCAGAAGGTCGGGGGTGGTGGGAATCCGGATTGGAGCGGCACGCTGATGATGGACCTTACCCCGTTCGGCCTTGGGGCCGGCGACGGGGTGCACGTCCAACTCGTGGCGCGCGACGAGTCGCCCGGCGGGCAAGACGGAGTAAGCCGCGAGCTCGTGCTTCGTATTCCCGCGACTGAAGAGCAGCGCTCGGCTGCGCGTTCCGCTGCTGACTCGGCGGCAGCCCGTGCAGCGGCAGCCGCCAAAGCCATGCAGCAGTTGCAACAGCGCACGTCCGACGCGGCCAATCAGCGCACAGCAAAGCCGGAGGATGCTTCAAAGGCTGGGCAGCCAAATGCGATGAAATACGAGGGGGCGCAGCAGGCGAAAGCGCTCGCCGCGGAACAGAAGGCGATGGCCGAGCGCGTGCAACAGTTGCAGCAAACGTCCAAGGCCCTCGAGGATCGGATGCGCGCCGCTGGCGTGCTCGATACCGCGATGGCGGGGCAGCTGCGTGAGGCCCAGCGATTGTTGCGCGAGGCACTGACGCCTGAGATGATGGAGGCGCTCAAGAAGCTCGATAACGCTACGCAGAATCTGTCGCAAGATCAGTCGAAGGCGTCGTTGCAACAGATGGCGGATCAGCAGAAGAAGATGCGCGAGGCACTGGAGAAGAGCGCCGAGATTCTGAAGCGTGCGGCGCTCGAAGGCGCCATGCAAACGTTGCGTGACGAAGCGAAGGATCTGGCGAAGCAGCAGCGCGCGCTCGCGGACTCCGGCGCCAAGGACGGCCCCGATGCCAACAAGCGCATGCAGGATCGGACTGCGCAGCTGGCCAAGGACATCGAGGCGCTCAAGAATCGTTTGAAGAAGGAGAATGCCGACACCGCGGCCAAGGACGCGCAGCGCGCGCTTGACGAGGCGATGAAGGCCCAGAGCGCGATGGAGCGTGAGCAGGCTGGGGAAAAGTCTGGCGAGAAGTCTGGCGAGAAGGGGCAGCCCGGTGACGACAAGGCGCAGCCCAAGGACAGCAAGGGATCGCCCCAAGGACAACAGCAGAACCAGAGTGGGCAAAAGGGACAACAGGGCCAGCAGGGCCAGCAAGGACAACAGGGACAGCAGGGCCAGCAGGGCCAGCAAGGACAACAGGGGCAGAAAGGGCAGCAAGGACAACAGGGGCAGAAGGGGCAGGGCTCGGATGCGGCTCGCGAAGCCGCCGATGCTATGGAAGCTGCCGCGCAGGCGCTCTCCGATGGGCGCAAGGCGCAGGTCGAAGAGTGGAAGCAGGAAGTAACAGGCGAGCTCGATCGCTCGGTGCAGGAGATGCTGCAACTCGCGCGTCAGCAGGATGCGCTGGCGAATAAAGCCAAACAGAATCCGACCGACCCTTCGTTACGCTCCGAACAAAGTGCGCTTGCCCAAGGCGTACAGAAGGCCTCGGAACGGCTCAATAGCCAATCCAAACGCTCGGCGCTGGTGTCGCCGAAATCGCAGAAGGCCGTGAGTGACGCCGAACACAAGGTGGAGCAGGCGACAAGGGACGCCTCAGACCAGCGGAGCGCCTCACAGGCTAGTGGCACGATGTCTGACGCCGCTGACGCGTTGCGCCAAGCGGCCGCGTCGCTCACGCGTGATCGCGAGCGCGCCGGAAACTCGCAGTCAGCGAGCGGGCTCCCGGAGTTGCTGGCGCAGCTGCAGCAGCTGGCGCGGCAGCAGGGATCATTGAACGGTCAGATGCAGAGTTTCCTGCAGAACGCGATTCAGCAGCAGAAACAGGGGCAGCAGATGTCCCCCGAAGGACAAGCGCTGGCCAAGGACCTCGCGCGCACGCAGCGCGACGTCGCGCGTAAGCTCGACGACGTGGGTGACGCGGATGCGTCGGGCAAGGCCTCTGAGTTGGCGCGCGAAGCACGACAGCTCGCGCAGTCGCTGGAGCAGGGGGCGGCGGACCCAACAGTTCTCGAACGGCAGCAGCGCTTGTTCAAGCGGATGCTGGACGCTGGCCGGACACTCGAAAACGACCAGAAGGACGAGTCCTCGCGGCGCGAGTCGAAACCTGGGGATCAGAACAATCCGTTTGTCCCGCCCACGGCCAACACCGCCGGGAAGGCCGCGCTCAAGTATCGCGTGCCTGAGTGGAACGAGTTGCGTGGCTTGAGCAACGAAGAGCGTCGATTGGTGATTGAGTACTTCCGCCGACTGAACGGCGACAAGCCGTGATCACTGTGGGGACCTTCGTGCGGGCGCTGGCGATGAGTGCGTGCGTGGCGATCGCGGCGCATCCCGCCGTGGGCGGTGCGCAGGCGCAGGATCAGCTGATTCAACGCGCCATCGATTTTGAGAACGCCGGGAAATGGCGCGACGCCGTGACGGCCTGGCGCGCAGTCATTAGTGCGGGGCAACCGGGGCAGGGCGTGCTCGGGCTTGAGCGCGTGTTCTCACAGCTCGCGCAGGACGACAGCGTGTTGGTGGCGCTCGATACGCTCGTCCGGCAGCGTCCCACGGATCGCATGCTGCGGGGCGCGCAGCTCCGCGTGTTGCGCGCCGTCGCCCGCGATCAGGACGCGCGTGACGCGTTCAACGATTGGGTGCGTGTACAACCGCACGACCCGACACCGTATCGGGAGTTCGCGGGCCAGCTACTCATGGATGGGCGCGCAGCGCTGGCAGATACGATTCTTCAAGAGGCCACGAAGTCTCTCGGAAGCACGAAGGAACTGCGCATCGAAGTCGCGCAGTTGCGCGCAGGGCTTGGCCTTTGGACCGAAGCCGCCGTCGCCTGGCGTGAGGCGTTGGCCAATGAGGGTTATCTCGAGCAGGCGGCGCAGTACTCGCTCCAGCCCGCGCCAACAGACAAACGGGACTCCATTCGCGCCATTCTGCGTGTGAGTCCGGCCCCGATGCCGGTGCGCAAGACACTGGGCCTCCTCGAGATGGGGTGGGGGCAGCCGCGTGAGGCATGGCGCGCCTTCGCCACGCTCGCTCCGGCCGATTCTGCGTTCGATACGTGGAGCGACTTCGCGTCAGACGCCGAGCGTGCAACCGCGTGGGCACCGGCGCGCGACGCACTCGCCGCGATGCTTGCCGCGCGTCCATCTGGTCCAGTTGCCGTGCGCGCCGCGACTGCCGCACTCAATGCGGGCGAGCCGAACGCGGCGCTCGCGTTCATCGCCACAGGGGGCACGCTCCTTCCTGCCATCGCCGCGCGCGCTCAGCTGCTCCCGCTCGAGTTGAAGGCGTTGAGTCAGCTCGGTCGTGCACGCGACGTTGAGGCGCGCCTCGCGGCCAACGCCCCACAGCTCGATCCTGCCGTCGTCAAGAGCTATGCCCGTGTGGTCGCGTGGGCCTGGATTCGGAACGGCCAGATCGACAAAGCCCGCGTTGCCCTCACCCAAGCCACCGGCGACGATGAGGATGAAGTCACCGCTTGGATCGCGCTGTACGACGGTGATCTCGTAAAAGCACGCAATGGACTGCGGCATCCAGCGGACGTCACACCCGAGGTCCTGAATGCCATGGCGTTGCTGGGGCGCACGAAGGCCGATAGCTCGCGTGCGATTGGCGCCGCGTTCATGGCACTCGCCCGCAACGACTCGGCGCAAGCGGCGCAGCGCTTCGAACACGCTGCCGACGAGGTCGTCGATGCCGCTCCCCTGCTGCTCGCCCTCGCGGCTCGTATCCACGCCGCGCGTCGAGGGGACGCACTGGCAATCGCGCTGTGGCAGCGGATTGTGCAGCACCACGCGACTGCGCCGGAAGCGGCGGAGTCAGATTTGGAATGGGCGCGCGCGTTGCGTCGCAAAGGCGACGCGGCGGGCGCAGTGGACCGACTCGAACATTTGATTCTCACGTATCCGCAGAGCGCACTCGTGCCACAGGCACGACGTGAACTCGATCTCGCTCGCCCTGGAGCCACGGTATGACCTGTCGTCGTTCAATCCTCCACCGCCTCGGCGTCGCCGTTCTACTCCTCGGCAGTGCGACCGCGACTGTTGGCGCGCAGCACATGCTCGTGCCAATGGATGACATCCAAGCAAATCACCTGAAGGCGTATGGACTCGCCTTCACCGCGCTGAAAACGGGAACCAAGACGGAGTGGTTTCTGAACTACCGTGGTGGAGCCTTCCTGCTGCCTGAGGATCCCGCATTGCGGCGCAAAGCCGCACTCGACGGAATCACCGTGGAGTCCATGTCCGACGCGACCCTCGCCGGAATCCGCAAGGAAATCGCTGCCGGTAACATGGACGCCGTGGCGCTCGAGAAAGCACCACGCATTGCGATTTACTCCCCGCCGAAGTCGCCCCCCTGGGATGATGCCGTGACGCTCGCGTTGAAATATGCCGGCATCGAGTTCACGCAGATTTGGGACGACGAAGTGCTCAAGAGCGACCTTACCAAGTACGACTGGATCCATCTGCACCACGAAGACTTCACCGGGCAGATGAACAAGCTGTACCTCGGATTCCGCGACACGCCGTGGTTCATTGAACAGCGCGACCGCGATTTGGGAACCGCGCAGCGGAACGGTCTTGCCAATGTTCCCGCGGTCAAGAAAGCGGTCGCAGGGAAGCTGCGGGACTTTGTGGAGAAGGGCGGTTTTCTCTTTGCGATGTGCGGCGCAACCGATACCATTGAACTCGCGATGGGCGCGCAGAACGTCGATATCGCGGGGCCGTACTCAGATGGCACGCCGATGGACGCCGATGCGGATGCGAAGATGGATTGGATCCACACCTTCGCATTCCAGAATGTGCACCTCGAGATGTCGCCCGGCGTAAATGCCATGAGCGACATCGACGGGCACCAAGTCAACGTGCCCGCCCGTCGGCAGCCGTTGGGACAGTTCACCCTGTTCGGCTTCTCGGCAAAGTTCGATCCGGTCGCGACCATGCTGTTGCAAGACCATCGCAAGATCATCCCCGACTATTACGGGGTCACGACCTCGTTTGCAAAAGCAGTGCTCAAGCCAGGCGTGACTATTCTCGCCACAGAGGAGGGTGCACCATGGGTGAAGTACATCCACGGCGATTACGGCAAAGGATCCTGGACCTATCTCGGGGGGCATGACCCTGAGGATCCGCAGCACAACATTGGTGCGGCGCCGACCGACCTTGCCCTGCATCCGAACTCGCCCGGTTACCGGTTGATTCTCAACAACGTGTTGTTCCCGGCTGCCAAAAAGAAGCCGCTCAAGACGTGAGCGATTCGGTCACTCCTGTCGCACGGATTGCTCAGGGACCGGCGCGCGCCATGCGGGCCGCTATTTCGCTCGCGGGCGGGAATGAGGTCTGCTTTGCCTGCACGGTAAACGATCAGGGCATCATTACCGGCGCGCGCCCCGTTGCGCGTGGTGATATCTCGAGCGTTCTCGCACTCCCCGGCTTTGCGCAGCGCGGCGAAATGCTGGTGCACAATCATCCGTCGGGAATCCTGCAGCCCTCTGGGCCAGATCTCGAAATCGCGGTGCGCGTGCATGGCGACGGCATCGGCTTCGGGATTATTGACAACGCGGCCACTGACCTGTACGTCGTGGTCGAGGTCCCGCGCGAGCAGCCGATAATCGAGATCAATCCCGATGACGTTGCGGATTTGCTTGGTCCTGACGGACCCATTGCGGCAGCGCTCGGACGTTACGAAGACCGCCCGAGTCAGCGCGAGATGGCACGCCGAGTCAGCAAGTTGTACTCGCGCGGCGGGATTGGGCTGATTGAAGCCGGCACCGGCGTCGGAAAATCGCTCGGCTATCTCGTCCCCGCATTGCGGTGGGCGGCGGCGAATGGGGAGCGGACGATTGTCTCCACCGCGACCATCACGCTGCAAGAGCAGCTGGTGGGAAAAGACTTACCCTTCCTCGCCGAAGCGCTGAGCGATCAGCCGGTGCGCTTTGCGCTGCTCAAGGGGTGGCGTAACTATCTGTGTCTGCAGCGTCTCGAGCAGGCGCGTGCAGCCGGTGCGTCGTTGTTCGATACTGGCGCGGCTGCTGAGCTCGATGCGCTCGCGTCGTGGGCCGACAAAACGCGAGACGGGTCGACCGCGGACCTGCTTGTGGCGCCGCGTACCGACGTGTGGGACGAGGTTGCCGCGGAGCCGGATTTGTGTACGCGACTTCGCTGTCCGTATTTCGAAAAGTGCTTTGTGTTTTCTGCGCGGAAGCTTGCGGCGCAGGCCGACATCGTGGTCGTGAACCATCACCTGCTGATGGCGGATGTCGCCGTGCGGCGCGCCTCGGGGAACTGGGCTGAGTCCGCCGTGCTCCCTGCCTACACCCGACTCGTGATTGATGAAGGGCATCATCTTGAGGACGCGGCGAGTTCGCATCTCGGACAAACGGTCACGCGCCGCGGCGTGCAGCGACTCTTCGCGCGTCTGGATCGCAATGGCAAGGGGCTGCTCCATTCGCTCGAGCGCAAGCTCGTCGCGGCGGACGACCTCCTGAGCGTGGCAAGCTTGGATCTCGTGCGGGCGCGTCTCGTGCCTGCTGCAGCCACCGCGCGCGAGTTGGGGATGCGCCTGTTCGATATTCTCGACGAATGGATGCATGCGCGCGGCGAGCAGCAGGTGCGCCTCACGCCGGTGTTCGACGACGAACCCGTGTGGCGCGCTGGGCTCAGCGCGTCGCTCGACGATGTGCTTCGCGAGATCGAACTGCTTGCGGAAGGACTCGTGATGGTTCGCGAGCGTTTGGAGACCGATGAACGCCGCGCCGAGGAGCTCGCGCCACTGCTGAATGAGATTCGCGGGGTGACGCGCCGGCTTGGTAATGCCGCCGATGGAATGCGGATGGCGCTGCGGCCCGGGAAGGACGCCGACAAGCTGGTGCGGTGGATCGAAGCGCGAACGGATTCGCGTCGACGGCAAAGTGAGAATACGGCGGAGGAAGGGGATCGTCTCGATCGCAACGTCGCGCTCGCCAGTGTCCCGCTCGATATGGCGCCGCTGTTGCGAGAGGATCTGTTCCGTCGGCTCGAAACATGCGTGGTGACCAGTGCGACGCTTGCGGTGGGTGAGGCCTTTGATTTTGTGAGTCGACGTCTCGGCCTCGATCAAGAGGACGTCGAGCCTGTGACCGCGTCGCTGCCGTCGCCCTTTGACTATGCGACCCAAGCGATTCTTGCGATTCCCTCCGATTTCCCGGCGCCGAACGAAGACGCCAAGGTCCACTTTCGGCGGACCGTTCAAGTGGCAGCTGATCTCGTGGAGGTGTCGGGCGGCGGGGTCTTTGTGCTGTTCACGAGCCATCGCGATGTGCGCGAGGCAGCACAGGCAATGCGCGCCTTGGGGATTGAGTCGCAGCACCCCTTGCTGGTGCACGGCGAGGACACGCGCGATGCGTTGCTCCGCCGATTCCGCGAGCACGGTGACGCGGTGCTCATTGGCACCGCCTCGTTCTGGGAAGGGGTCGATGTGCCAGGGCGCGCGCTTCGCGGGCTCGTCCTTGGCAAAATCCCCTTTCGCGTGCCCTCGGAGCCTGTCACAGCTGCGCAGTGCGAAGCAATCGATGGCGCGGGGGGCGATTCGTTTGGCGAGTATATGGTGCCGCACGCCGCGTTGCGGCTCAAGCAAGGGTTTGGCCGACTTATCCGCACAGCGACCGACCACGGGGTGGTGGTTATCTGTGACCCGCGAGTCGTGCGCAAGTCGTATGGCAGAGCGCTGCTTGCTGGGTTGCCACCGGCTCGGCGCATCGAGGGAGGGTGGGCGATCATTCTTGAGCAGTTGCGCGTATTTTACGGGACGACCCTTTCAACCACTTCAGGGTAACTTAGGATATGAAAACGCCAGGGAAGATTGTCTGTGTTGGCCGCAACTACCTCGAGCACGCCAAGGAGATGGGAAACGACGTGCCGAAAGAGCCGCTGCTCTTTCTGAAGCCGCCGTCCACCGTGATTGCCTCGGGCGAAGCGATCGAGCTCCCCGCTGACGCTGGCCGTATTGATTTTGAAGGGGAGATCGGCGTAGTGATTGGCACGCGCCTGCGCAAAGCAACGGCCGCGGAATGTGCTGCGGGCGTCCGTGGTATCGTCGCCGCCAATGATGTTTCGGCGCGTGAGTGGCAGAAGGAAGACGGCCAGTGGGCGCGCGCCAAGGGCTCTGACACCTTTCTCCCGCTAGGCGACGAGTCCAACACGCCGTTCGACTTGGCGGACCTGACCGTCGTGACGCGACACAATGGTGTGGAGAAGCAGCGCGGCCGTAGCGCCGATATGGCGTTCTCGATTCCGGTGCTGCTTGAATACATCACCCGCTACATCACGCTTGAACCGGGCGATCTCGTGCTGACGGGCACCCCCGCCGGCGTCGCGCAGATTTTTCAGGGCGACATGGTGGAAGTCGAGGTCCTCGGGCACTCGATCGTCCGTAGCACGGTGGCCGCCCTGTGATGTGTGAACATCGCCGATGACCACGCCGCGCCGGCAGCTCATCAGCACGCCGGGGACGCATCGCGATCCGTCGCGACGCGGCCCCGGTGCCGTGTTGGTGTCATTGCTGGCGCACGTGCTCGGCATCACGATGTTGGTCCGGATTTTGGTCTTTCCCGTCGACTGGGCTCGCCTGATGAGCTTAGGGAACACGCCGCCGGTCGTCGAGCGCATTGGGTTTATCGCGCTGCCGAAGGGCGATCCCAACGAGACCGAGCCGGCGCGCTCCGGAGGAAATGGCCGTCCGATCGTGCAGACCAACAACCCCACACCGTCGCTCCCGCCGCTCGTGGCTCCGACGATTGTTCCCAATGGGCTCCCCGATCTTCCACGGCCTTTCCGGCCCGGCGATGAGGAGCAGGGGAGCGGTCCGATTGTTGGCACCGGTGGTCCGGCGCGTGGCATCCGGCCGCAGTTCACCGATCCACGCGTATGGGCACCGGGAGCGACCGTGGTGCAGATGCCGCTCACAGGCACCCGAAAGCTCGACAGCACGCTCGCTACACGACTCGGCGCCCTCAACGATTCCCTCGCACAGATTCCGAAGGAGCGCGAGCCCGGCGACTGGACCTTCGAGCGCGATGGTAAGAAGTACGGGATCGACGGCAAGTATATCCGTCTCGGGAAGTTCCAACTTCCAACGGCCGCGCTCGCACTGCTCCCCCTGAATCAGACCGCAAACCCTGGTCAGACAGAACGGGCCAGGGTGCTCACGCAGATCCGCAGCGAGATTCTTGACCAAGCGGCGCGCGGCGCGCGCGACGACGACTTCCGCGCGGCGGTCAAAGCGCTCCGCGAGCGCAAAGATAAGGAACGCGCCGCGGCCAAGAAGGACGCGGGCGACACCAAGGTGCCCGGCACGCCCTGAGCACGCGGGCGGACCGCCGCACAACTACTCGCTGCGCGTGTGGCTCCTGATCACTCCGCCGAGCACGCCAAGCACTGCGTAGTCGTCGTTCGGGCCGAGTTCAATGGCCTCACGCTCGCCTGAGGGCAGAAGCCGGATCTTGATGCCGATCCGCTGCATCTCGCGCACCAGCATCGCGCCGCCGATGCGCACCACGAGGGCGTCGCCGTCACGGGCACGTTCGGACGGATGCACAATCAACAAGTCGCCTTCGAGCACGCCGGCCTCCGCCGTTCCCTCGGGAAATGCGCGGGTGATGAAGGCATCGCTCGCGCGCAACAGCGTGCGGTCGATGGTCAGGAACCCGTCGTCGATCATCGCGCGCTGTTCGCCGTCAGGGCGCATCACGGGAACGGGCACCGTCCCTGCGCCACCGGCAAAGCCCAGCAACGTCACTCCGCGCGACCGCCCCGGTTCGCGCTCGATATACCCCTTCCGCTCCAGCGACGCGAGCAGGTCCGCGACCGATTTGGTGCTCGCAATCTTGAACCGTTCGGCGATCTCTCGCACACTCGGCTGAAAGGTGCGTTCGGCGAGGAAATCGAGGAGGAAATGGTAGACCTGCTCCTCGATTAGGGTGAGCGGAGTGCGGGTCACGCGGCCGATTGC
>Ga0114969_10003235_pt1 | contig 13175 bp, 11 predicted proteins | sample M_130807_MF_Meta_FD_87316 | JGI IMG/M metagenome (GOLD analysis project Ga0114969, IMG submission 87316) | Freshwater microbial communities from Lake Montjoie, Canada to study carbon cycling - M_130807_MF_MetaG | ecosystem: Environmental > Aquatic > Freshwater > Lake | place: Lake Montjoie...
ATCTGGCTGGCCAGGCGGATACGCTGTGCTTCACCGCCGGACAGCGTTTCAGCCGAGCGTGACAGTGACAGGTAGTTCAGCCCGACGTTGACCAGGAACTTCAGGCGATCGCCAATCTCTTTCAAGATCTTCTCGGCGATCTTGGCGCGCTGGCCGCTCAGCTTCATATTCTGGAAGAAGGTCATCGCATGGCCGATGCTGAGATCGGAGATCTGCGGCAGGGTGGTGTCTTCCACAAACACGTTACGGGCTTCTTCGCGCAGGCGGGTACCGCTGCACGAGGTGCAAGGGCGATTGCTGATAAACTTCGCCAGCTCTTCGCGCACCGCGCTGGACTCGGTTTCTTTATAGCGGCGTTCCATATTGTGCAGCACGCCTTCAAACGGATGGCGGCGCACGGTGGTGTCACCGCGATCGTTGATGTATTTGAATTCGATGGTTTCTTTGCCGGAACCGCTGAGCACCGCTTTCTGCACGCTGGCATCCAGGCTGTTGAATGGTGCTTCCACGTCGAATTGGTAATGCTCCGCCAGTGAGCGCAGCATCTGGAAGTAATAGAAGTTGCGGCGATCCCAGCCACGGATCGCACCGCCAGCCAGCGAAAGCTCGGGGTTCTGCACGACGCGTTCCGTATCGAAGAACTGCTGCACGCCCAGCCCGTCACAGGTTGGGCAGGCACCCGCCGGGTTGTTGAACGAGAACAGGCGCGGTTCCAGCTCGCGCATGCTGTAGCCGCAGATCGGGCAGGCGAAGTTGGCGGAAAACAGCAGCTCTTCGGCTTTGGCGTCGTCCATATCGGCCACTACCGCTGTGCCACCGGAAAGCTCCAGCGCGGTTTCAAACGACTCTGCCAGGCGCTGTGCCAGATCGTCACGCACCTTGAAACGATCCACCACCACTTCAATGGTGTGCTTTTTTTGCAATTCCAGCTTCGGTGGATCGGAGAGATCGCACACTTCGCCGTCGATACGCGCGCGGATGTAACCTTGAGTTGCCAGGTTTTCCAGCGTCTTGGTGTGCTCGCCCTTACGATCTTTCACCACCGGAGCCAGCAGCATCAGGCGTTTGCCTTCTGGCTGATTAAGAACGTTATCCACCATCTGACTGACCGTCTGTGCCGCTAGCGGAACGTGATGATCCGGGCAGCGTGGTTCGCCGACGCGGGCAAACAGCAGGCGCAGGTAATCGTGGATCTCGGTAATGGTCCCGACGGTGGAACGCGGGTTATGCGAGGTAGATTTCTGCTCAATGGAGATCGCCGGTGACAGACCTTCAATATGGTCGACGTCCGGTTTTTCCATCAACGAAAGAAACTGGCGTGCGTAGGCGGAAAGCGACTCGACGTAGCGCCGTTGCCCTTCGGCATACAGCGTATCAAAGGCCAATGAAGACTTGCCGGAACCCGACAGACCGGTGACGACAATCAGCTTGTCGCGCGGGATAGTCAGGTTAATGTTTTTGAGATTATGGGTTCGAGCACCACGAACTTCAATATTGTCCATTTACACTTCCCGTCATGATGATACACCGTGCTTGTCTGGGTTCTTTTGTCGGCAATTATGTGATCTGACGCACAAAAAAACGGCACAGCCAATACGAAACGCATAATTATGACACAAAATAACCTGAATGAATATCCAGTATATGTATGCAACAAGGTCGAGTGCGGAGACAATTTTGCAGGGTGCTTCGCAGGTATAATCTAAGCAGGTGGCATGCTACAATTTGTGGTTTAGACTACGCAAAATGTGGTTTAAACCCACTTAAATGATTCATCAGGAGATCTAACATGGCCAGCAGAGGCGTAAACAAAGTAATTCTGGTCGGGAATCTGGGCCAAGACCCTGAGGTCCGTTACATGCCTAATGGCGGCGCGGTTGCCAACATTACCCTGGCGACCTCCGAAAGCTGGCGTGACAAGGCAACTGGCGAGCAGAAAGAAAAAACGGAATGGCACCGCGTGGTGCTGTTCGGCAAGCTGGCGGAAGTGGCGGGTGAATACCTGCGTAAAGGTTCTCAGGTTTATATCGAAGGTGCTTTGCAGACCCGTAAGTGGACCGATCAGGCTGGCGTAGAAAAATACACCACCGAAGTCGTAGTTAACGTAGGTGGCACCATGCAGATGCTGGGTGGCCGTCAGGGTGGCGGTGCTCCGGCAAGCGGTGGTCAGCCAGCAGGCGGCCAGCAGGGCGGTTGGGGTCAGCCTCAGCAGCCACAGGGTGGCAACCAGTTCAGCGGCGGCCAGCAGGCGGCTCCGGCTCGTCCGGCACAGAACAGCGCACCAGCCAGCAGCAATGAACCACCAATGGATTTTGATGACGATATTCCGTTCTAAAAAATACCAGATACTGATTTCGTAGGACATTCAAATTAAAGCCCTGTTTTTACAGGGCTTTTTGCGTAAGGAAAGTAAAGAACTAAGGGGGCTACCATACCTTCAGCGTTTATTCCTGCGCGCCGAGTTAGCATTATATGGCCTCCACCAAATGAGTAGGACTGAACATCATTACCGTCATGGTGATTTGTGTATAGCAATCTGTTACCTTTTTGGTTATTATTCTTGTATAGCATTTTGTTACCATAAGGGGGCTGCTATGCAGAGTTTCGTTCGTAAATCCACTCGTGATAAGCAAATTAATGTCCGGGCGACCGAAGAAGAGCGAGCAGTAATCGACTACGCTGCGAGTCTGATCAATAAGAGCCGCACCGACTTCATTATTGAGAAGGCTGTTCATGAGGCACAAAATATCATCCTAGATCAGCGTGTATTCGTCCTTGATGACGCCCGCTATCAGGCATTCATTGAACAACTTGAAGCTCCTGTGCAAAACGTAGAAGGGCGCAAACGCTTAATGGATGTGAAGCCTGAATGGAAATAGTCATTACCGCGCCGGAACTGCTGACAGAAGAACATATTCTCCAGCCGTTCGACTGCGGAAATGAGGTGTTGAGTGACTGGTTGCGTCGTCGAGCCATGAAAAACCAGCTACAGAATGCCTCCCGCACTTTCGTTATCTGTCTGGACGGCACAAAGCGAGTGGTGGGTTATTACTCCATTGCAACCGGCTCAGTCAGCCACGTTGATTTAGGCCGTAGCCTTCGCCAGAACATGCCCGATCCCGTACCCGTCGTCCTTCTGGGGCGTCTGGCTGTCGATGTCAGTACCCAGGGGCATCGTTTTGGTAAATGGCTGCTTAATGATGCCGTGATGCGTGTTTCTAATCTGGCAGAGCAAGTGGGTATTAAAGCCATCATGGTGCATGCGATAGATGATGACGCAAGAGCATTCTATGAGTACTTTGGTTTCGTGCAGTCTCCTATCGCTCCGAATACACTCTTCTATAAAATTTGAGGTTGTAATCTGAGAGCGTAAATTTTTGATGATACAAACCCAAACCCCCATCCATTCAGAAACAGAATTCCGGCATGATATAAACTCGTCACTCTGTTAAACCTCCTTCAATCGAAGTCGATCCCCCTAAATGATGCGTTAGGCGTAGCCCTTGGTTGGCGGGGTGTTGAGATCACCGCTACCTTTAACGGAACTATTATCGGAGAAAACGCATGCTAATCGTCCATCACCTGGAAAACTCGCGCTCGCAGCGCATTTTGTGGTTCCTCGAAGAGTTAGGCGTGCCCTATCAGGTACAGCGCTATGCGCGTGATAAAACCACAATGCTGGCCCCGCCGGAACTGAAAAAAATTCACCCGTTGGGGAAATCACCGGTGATTGTCGATGGCGATCTAACGCTGGCGGAATCCGGCGCCATTATCGAATATCTGCAGGAAGTCTATGATGCACAAGGGTTATTCACCCCCACCGATTTTCATGCCCGCCAGGAGTATCGTTACTGGCTGCATTATGCCGAAGGTTCGCTGATGCCGCTGCTGGTGATGAAATTGGTTTTCAGCCGTTTAGGGCATCCGCCGATCCCGTGGCTGATTCGCCCGGTGGCTGGCGCAATCGGAAAAGGGGTGCAGAAGGAATATCTGGATAAGCAGATCGCTACCCATCGGGCTTATCTGGAGCAGCATTTAAATAAAAGCCTGTGGTTTGTCGGCAATGAATTCAGCGCTGCGGATATTCAGATGAGCTTCCCGGTGGAGGCCATGGCGGCGCGCGGTGGGCTGGAAGGTTGCCCGAAATTGCAGGACTATCTGCAACGTATCCACGCTCGGCCAGCCTATCAGCGGGCTCTGGAACAGGGCGGGCCGCTGAAGATACTCGAGTGAACACCCGATGCCTTTTTGTATAAATTGTCGCGATCTTTAGTTGATCAGACGGTATGGAAGGCTAGATAATCGTTTGCCTTAAATATACCCGCCAGATCTCAAGCCTCGATGTTGTTGGCTTTACTTGGGCTCTGTTGGGTAAAAACCGCCATAAATCAACCACTTCATGCAATAAGAGTTAAACGTTTGCTTTTTTACACGGCGTCTTTTGTGGCGTTCAAGAAGGGTATGGCAGCGAACGTGACGGAAACGGTTTCGTAATGACCATGCATGAGTGGAACAATCAGCCATATTTATACCAGATGTCAATGAAACACAGGGGATAGCAACATGTCGAATTCTCAAGCGAACAACGCCGCGAAACCTAAAGGCGGGCTTGATGCGTATTTTAAACTCTCAGCACGGGGTACCAACGTGCGGCAGGAAGTGGTGGCGGGTTTAACCACTTTCCTGGCGATGGTCTATTCGGTGATCGTGGTGCCCAGCATGTTGGGCAAAGCGGGCTTCCCGCCAACCGCCGTATTTGTGGCTACTTGCCTGGTGGCGGGTTTGGGTTCTCTGTTGATGGGGTTGTGGGCCAACCTGCCGATGGCGATTGGTTGTGCGATTTCCCTGACCGCTTTTACCGCCTTTAGCCTGGTGCTGGGCCAGCACATCAGTATTCCTGTGGCGCTGGGTGCGGTATTCCTGATGGGGGTGCTGTTCACCATTATCTCCGTGACCGGCATTCGTTCCTGGATCCTGCGTAATTTGCCGATGGGCGTTGCGCACGGCACCGGGATTGGTATCGGTCTGTTCCTGCTGTTGATCGCCGCCAACGGTGTCGGTCTGGTAGTGAAGAACCCGTTAGATGGCCTGCCAGTGGCGCTGGGGGCATTCACCTCTTTCCCGGTAGTGATGACGCTGCTGGGGCTGGCGGTGATTTTCGGTTTGGAAAAGCTGCGTGTGCCGGGTGGCATCCTGCTGGTGATTATCGCCATTTCCGTGATCGGCCTGATTTTTGACCCGGCGGTGAAGTATCAAGGGCTGTTCGCCATGCCTAGCCTGGCGGATGCTGACGGCAACTCCCTGATTTTCAGCCTGGATATCATGGCGGCCTTGCAGCCGGTGGTGTTGCCGAGCGTATTGGCGCTGGTGATGACTGCGGTATTCGATGCCACGGGTACCATCCGTGCGGTCGCTGGGCAGGCCAACCTGCTGGATAAAGACGGCCAGATCATCAACGGTGGCAAGGCGCTGACGTCAGACTCCCTGAGCAGCATTTTCTCCGGGCTGGTTGGCGCTGCTCCTGCGGCGGTGTATATCGAATCTGCGGCCGGTACGGCGGCGGGCGGTAAAACCGGCCTGACGGCCACCGTGGTCGGGATCCTGTTCCTGCTGATCCTGTTCCTGTCACCGTTGTCTTATCTGGTGCCGGTGTATGCTACTGCGCCAGCGCTGATGTACGTGGGTTTGCTGATGCTCAGCAACGTCAGCAAGCTGGATTTCGACGATTTTGTTGATGCGATGGCGGGCTTGTTGTGTGCGGTGTTTATCGTGCTGACCTGCAATATCGTAACCGGCATCATGCTGGGCTTCAGCTCCCTGGTGATTGGCCGCATCTTCTCGGGCGAGTGGCGCAGGCTGAACCTCGGTACCGTGTTGATCGCGGTCGCGCTGGTGGCGTTCTATGCCGGTGGCTGGGCTATTTAATTTAATGTTTTGTATGCCCTCTCCTTTGGGAGAGGGCATTTTTGGCGTTTTCTCCTTCAGATTAATCTCCTTCTTCCTATTCTTTGTTTTGAAAGGCATAACAAGCTTTTCCTACTGCTAAAAAAGTGATCTATTATTCGGCATATTTTGGCGCTGTTCTGAACCATAGAGTCTAGGGAAAGCATGGAAATCTTTTTTACAATCCTCATTTTGATCTTGGTGGTTTCCCTTTCTGGGGTCGTGACGCGCATGTTGCCGTTCCAGGTGCCGCTGCCGTTAATGCAGATCGTCATCGGGGCCTTGCTGGCCTGGCCGCATTTTGGCCTGCATGTTGATTTTGATCCTGAGCTGTTTCTGGTGCTGTTTATCCCTCCTCTGCTGTTTGCTGATGGCTGGAAAACCCCCCTGCGTGAGTTTTTGCATCATGGGCGCGAGATCCTCGGATTAGCGCTGGTGCTGGTGCTGATTACCGTGGTCGGGGTGGGGTATCTCATTTACCTGATGGTACCAGGGATCCCGCTGGTGGCAGCGTTCGCTCTGGCGGCAGTGCTGTCGCCCACCGATGCCGTGGCGTTGGGGGGGATTGTCGGCAAAGGGCGGATCCCGAAGTCAATCATGGGCGTGCTGGAAGGTGAAGCGCTGATGAACGACGCTTCCGGCTTGGTATCCCTGAAGTTTGCCATCGCGGTAGCCATGGGTACGATGGTGTTTACCGTGGGCGGTGCTACCATGGAGTTCCTGAAGGTGGCCATCGGCGGTTTGCTGGCCGGTGTGGCGGTGACCTGGGTCTACAGTAAATCGCTGCGGGTGATGAGCCGCTGGAGCGGTGATGATCCGGCAACGCAGATCGTCTTCCTATTATTGTTGCCGTTCGCTTCTTATCTGATCGCCGAACATATCGGTGTTTCCGGCATCTTGGCGGCGGTCGCGGCCGGGATGACTATCAGCCAGTCTGGTGTGATCCGCAACGCTCCACTGGCGATGCGCCTGCGTGCTAACAGCGTCTGGACCATGCTCGAGTTTGTGTTCAACGGGACGGTGTTTATCATGTTGGGGCTGCAACTGCCTGGCATTATCGAGACCTCCATTCTGCAGGCTGAGCTGGATCCGACCATTGAGACCTGGTATCTGTTCACCGACGTGGCAATTATCTACGCTGCGCTACTGATGCTTCGTTTCAGCTGGCTGTGGCTGATGAAAAACGCCAGCAAACGCTTTATGAAAAAACGCCCGTTGCAATTTGGTGATTACAGCACGCGTGATCTGTGGGTGGCGTCATTTGCCGGGGTTCGCGGGGCGATCACGCTGGCGGGTGTGCTTTCTATCCCTCTGTTACTGAGCGATGGCACCGCTTTCCCGGCCCGTTATCAACTGGTGTTTATTGCCACCGGTGTGATTCTGTTGTCGTTGATTATCGGTGTGCTGGTCTTGCCATTGCTGTTGCGTGGTGTGCAGATGGCTGACAAAAGCGTCAGCAAAGATGAAGAGCGCATGGCCATTGCCATCGTGGCGGAAGTGGCGATCGAAAGTATCAACAAGATGGAAGAGCGCTTGGCCGCCGACACCGAAGAAAACTTCGATCCACAGATTCTGAAAGAGGTCAGTTCGCGGGTGATCGGTACGCTGCGGCGGCGTATTGCCAATAAAGATGATATCGAGAACGCGCTGGCGCTGGAAAACCTGGAACGACGCTTCCGCCTGACCGCATTGCGGGCCGAGCGGGGTGAGCTTTATCACCTGCGCGCCACACAGAAGATCAGCAATGAGACGCTGCAAAAGCTGCTGCACGATCTCGACTTGCTTGAAGCCTTGCTGATAGAGCGAGAGGGGTGAGAGAAATAACTGGAAGGGCCGCGACGCGGCCCTTCATGTAGCTAACCTTTTAACAGGGCCTCTGCGTCTCGTTCCCCCTCAGCCTTGAATTCCTTACTTTGAATCAGCCTCAATGCCAGATACAGATCGGGAACCAGGATTAGATCGCGCTCGTCACTGCCGGAGCGATGCAGACGGAACCAGCGTGTCAACTCGGTACGCCTACCCGCGAGCACCAGGCTGATCCCGCGCAGTTTAAGCTCCTGCTTCAATTCGTTGATTGCTGCGAGCACGCTGATGTCCGCATGGGTGAAGCTGGCCACCGCGTCAATCACCACCCAGCGCGGTTTTGCGGGGCTGCTATCCACCAGATTGGTGATCCGTCGTTTAAAATAGGCCACATTAAAATAGGTCAACGGTGAGTTAAAGCGATACATAATCACCCCGTCGACCGGCTTAATGCCGTTACCGTCAGCAATCGAATGAATCATCCCGTCATCATTCACCCCGAGCAACTGTTCGGTAGGCCGGAACACCGTTTGTAGAAATTGCAGCAGGCCCAGCAGGACCGCCAGCCCGATGCCGGGAATGATCCCCACCAGCAGCACGCTCAGGAAAGTAAACAGCGCCAGATTGAATGCGGAACGATTGCGCTTGCGCAGCCGGAAAATACTGCGCATATCCAGTAACGACCAGGAGGCGTAAATCAGCACCACGCCCAGCACCGGTATGGGAATAAATTGCAACGGCTCGCTGAAGAACAGCACCACCACAGCGATCGCCAGCGCAGCAATCACCGACACCAACTGGCTTTTGCCGCCGTTGGCATCGTTAACCGCGGTACGGGAATTGGCTCCGCTGATAGCAAACCCCTGCGAAAGCCCGGAGACGATATTCACCAACCCCAGTGCGCGAAACTCACTGTCGGCATCCACCTCATAGCCATTTTTTGCCGCAAAGCTGCGCGCGGTGAGCATCATGCTGACAAAGCTGACTACCGCCAGGTTTAACGCGGGGATCACCAGATCGCGCAGCAGCCCTGGTTGAAAATCAGGCCACGACACCATGGGCAAACCGCCACCGGTATAGCCTGATACCGTTTCGATACCAAAGCGCGGCAAGTTCGCCGCCCAGGTTAATGCCGTCGTCAACACCACGGCGAACAGCGGTGCTGGCCAATTTGGCCTAGCATAATGTACGCCAAGCAGGATGAGCAGCGTTAGCAGCGAGATACCCATGGTGGGCCAGTGACTGTTGAGTAGGTTTTCCGGTAGCGCCAGAATGCGTTCAATCAGCTCATTAGAGGGGGAGGGGAAACCAAGTACCTTGCTGATCTGGTTGACGATAATCGTCAGCGCAACGCCGTTCAGCAGCCCATTCAATATCGGGCGCGACAGCAGATCCGCAATAGCTCCCAACCTGAAGCGGCTGGCGATCAGACACCATGTGCCCATCATCAGGGTCATCACGATGGTTAACTGCCAGTGGAGTTCGGTATTGCCTGCGGCCAGCGGCGTGACAACGGCGGCAATCACCGCACAGGTTGCCGCGTCAGGCCCGACAATCAGTTGCCGCGACGAGCCAAAGATGGCGTAGGCGATCATCGGCAGAATGCAGGAATAAAGCCCGACGATTGCGCTCACACCGGCCAATTCGGCGTAGGCAATCGCCACCGGCAGCGCCACCGCCGCAACGGACAGGCCAGCGCGAATATCAGGTTTCAGCCAACTGCGCTCATAAGCGAGCAGATTCATCAAGCCGGGGGTCAGATTCTGGACGGATTTCCACTGCATATATTTTCCATCAGGCATAAGAATGGGAACGCTGATGTTATGCGGTCTCTTCCATAGGTTGAAGGAGAGTCACCCAGCGTGTTTTTAGGTATTTTCTGCAACCTTTAGCCGAAGTATAGCAGGCGATTTTGAGGTGAATTCCTTGGCGCAATAGGCCGGTTACTGAGTCGCAGGCCAATGGTCGCGGCAGCAGGCAATCCAGGCTTGAGCACTGTGGGAAAGATAACTCCCCTGGCGCCAGATTAGCCCCACCCGCCATTCCATGTGTGGCTCCAGCGGCAGCCAGAGCAGGCTGCTCTTATCCAGCCATTGGCACACCGGTTCGGGTAAGGTGGCAATGCCAATGCCCGCCTGCACCATCGAAGCCAGAAAATCCCACTGGCCGCTGCGTACGGCAATTTTGGGCTCGAAACCTGCCTGATGGAACGCTGCCATCAGCATTTTATACAGCGTAAAATCCTCGTTATAAATCAGGATCGGCCACTCGGCGAGCTCAGCGATATTGATGGTGGTGCGGCTGAGCCAGTGCGCCGTGCGTGGCATCACGACGCACATCGGGTGGCTTAGCAGCGGCAGAAAGGTCAGCGGTTGTTCGGTGCCAGAGGGGCATATCGTCATCGCCAGATCCAACTCGCCAGTCAGCACCGCCTGTTCGACCGATTGGCCACCCAGTTCGGCAATTTTCAGTTCAATACCGGGATAGGTCTGGCGAAATTGTTTGATCAGCCCGGAGATCTGCCTGCCGACCATCGGCGGGATCCCCAGCCTTAGCACGCCTTTTTTCACCGAACTGATGTCTTCCAATTCAGCCTCTAACTGGCGGAACTCATCCAGAATCGTCAGCCCGCGCTGATAAACTGCCTGCCCGCTGTCGGTGAGGTGCAACTTGCGCCCTTCGCGGATCAGCAGCGTGCATTCCAGTTCTTCTTCCAGATGGCGCAGCATTTTGCTGATTGTTGGTTGGGTGACAAACAGCTTCTCGGCCGCGCGGGTGAAGCTTTGCTGACGAACCACTTCAACGAAATAGCGCAGGGTGCGGACATCCATTTAGGCTCTCCTCAGAGCGTTACCGTGGGAAACTATTCCTTTACGGCATGATGTTGATAATTTTAATTCATTTCAGGCAGGGTTTCCTCGCTGCGTATACTGTGAACCGTGATTTTTTGTTTGAGGTTGCTGTTATGTACCTGGCGTTACGCCGTGCTGCGCCATCTTTGTTAAACCGTTTACAGGTGCCGGTTCAGGTCGTGTTGTATGCCCTGTTATTTCTGCTTGCCGATCAGCTGGTAAAAAGATTCCATCTGCCGCTACCGGCCAATATCGTCGGCATGCTGATGATGCTGGCGCTTATCCTGCTGCGTATTCTGCCGCTGAATTGGGTGAAAGCCGGTGCGCGCTGGTTGCTGGCTGGAATGCTGCTGTTCTTTGTGCCCGCGGTGGTGGCGGTGGTGAACTATGCCCAGTTACTGATGGTAGAAGGCTGGAAAATTTTCCTGGTGATCTCTATCAGCACCATGCTGACGCTGGGAGCCACCGGGCTGGTGGTGGATCGCGTCTACCGTTTTGAGCTTTGGCTACAACAGCGGAAAACGCGCCATGAATGATGTGATCCTCAGCCTTGCCTGCTTTGTAGCGACCTTGGTGCTCTATTTTGCCAATAAGAAACTCTATCGCCGCCGCAGAACGCTGCTGCTGATGCCGCTGGTATTAACCCCGATGATTCTGGTGTTGTTGTTGGTGGTGACTCATATCTCGTATCAGGATTACATCGGTGAAACGCACTGGCTGCTGTGGCTGCTTGGCCCGGCGACCATCGCTTTTGCCGTGCCGGTGTATGAAAACCTGCAGATTATCCGCCGCCACTGGCTCTCGCTCAGTGCTGGCGTGTTCACTGCGGTAGGCGTGGCCGTTTGCAGTTCGGTGTGGCTGGCACGTTGGCTGACTCTGCCAGATGAGGTTCAGCGCAGCCTGGCGGTGCGTTCCATCACCACGCCGTTCGCGCTGGAAGCGGCAAAGCAGATGGGGGGCCAGCCGGATCTGGTGGCGCTGTTTGTGGTGATCACTGGCGTATTCGGCATGGCGGTGGGGGATGTGTTGTTCCTGCGGCTTTCGGTGCGCAGCGGTTTGGCAAAAGGGGCTGGGTTTGGCGCATCATCGCACGGCGCCGGTACTGCCAGAGCCTATGAACTGGGTCAGCAAGAGGGCGTGGTTTCCAGCCTGGTGATGATGCTGGCGGGGGTGATCACCGTGATTGCCGCCCCGTTGATTGGCCGGTTGATGTGGTGATAGCAGTAGGGGGCCATTTGGCCCCCTGAAGACTCAGCGAGCGGCCTGAATCAGGGCCACCACCAACGGTGACAATTCGCCACGCAGCGCCGCACGTTCCGACTGGAACAGCGTAGCGGCATAAAAACGGTGCCCCGGCAGTTCTATTGAACGCACATCCCCTTCGGTGTCGTGGCCGCTGACGATCAGCGGATGCTGCTCTAAGTCCGTAACAAACTCAGGGTTCACACCAAAGTTACAGTGGTAGCCTTCGTGCGTTTCCAATTTACCATAGGCGCGGGCGATCAGCGTTTCCGGCTGGAACAGGATGGTGCCGGTTTGTTCGACCAGCGAACAGCTCAGCGGGGCTATCACCAACCGGCCACCCTGATCGGTTTCTGCATGTCCGGCATCGTGCCAGCCCATCACATTGCGGGCATATTCCACAATCGCATACTGAAAACCGCCGCAAGATCCCAGGAATGGCACATTCTGTTCACGGGCATAGCGGATGGCCATAAAAGCGCCATCATCAGAGTGATAGGGGCTACCAGGCACCACCCAGATCGCATCATAGCCCTGCAATACCGAGGTTTCGGTAAGGGTTTCAGTGGCAAGCCACTGGAATTGCAGATCGATATCGAGGTGTGAGGCAGTAAGTTGCAGAGCGACGGGGATAGCTTGGTGGGCAACAGCGTCTGGTTTGTAATCACCGACCAGAGCAAGACGAACCTGAGTTTTCATCATTTCCTTTTCCTGTGCGGGTAAAAAAGGAGGTTACAGCAAAGTTAAAATCTGTTCAGCGGGTTTTTCGACGAGGAGCACAAAATGCCTGAGAGGGAGAAAATACTGGGGCACGGTTTGCTGCACCCCAGAATGTGATGCTCAATACAGCGAAGGCGATCCTTCCGGGCGCGTCTTGAAGCGGCGGTGCAGCCACAGATATTGCTCTGGCGCACGCATGATCTCTTTTTCCACCACCTTGTTAATGTAGGTTGCGGCGGCAATTTCATCGTCGACAGGGTAGCCTTCCAGCGCAGGTTGGATCAGCAGATCGTAACCGCGGCCCTCAGGGCGACGAATCAGCACTACCGGCAGCAGTGCTGGCTTGGCCAAGCGCATCAGCATAAAAGTACCGCTGGTGGTGGCGGCCTGCTCGACCGCAAACAACGGAGCAAATACGCTGCCGCGCGGGCCGTAATCCTGGTCTGGCGCGAACCAGACGGCTTCGCCGCGTTTCAGGGCATTCACCATACCGCGCAGGTCTTTGCGATCCAGCATCGCCTTGTTGGAGCGCATACGGCCTTTGGTTTGCGCCCATTCCATGGCTTTATTGTTGTGCGGACGATACATCGCCATCATCGGCTGACACAGGCCCAT
>Ga0114969_10003237_pt1 | contig 13171 bp, 10 predicted proteins | sample M_130807_MF_Meta_FD_87316 | JGI IMG/M metagenome (GOLD analysis project Ga0114969, IMG submission 87316) | Freshwater microbial communities from Lake Montjoie, Canada to study carbon cycling - M_130807_MF_MetaG | ecosystem: Environmental > Aquatic > Freshwater > Lake | place: Lake Montjoie...
AATATTAAGCTAGAATCAATTCTGGCACCCTTTGTTACAATTAATGAGTCATTAAATTTCAAACCAGTATTTAAAATTAAATTTCCTTTAACTTCTAAATTTGAATCCAAGAAAACATTCCCTTTAACAAATAAAGAATCTCTAAAAGCCGCATTCTTTTTTACAATTAATGAAGAATCTAATTGAACTCGGCCTTGTACATTTAATGAGTCATTCAAAATTGCAGTCCTATCTACAACCAATCCCGATTTTGCTAATAATGAATCAGTTAACAATAATTTACCCTTCAATATTAAGCTAGAATCAATTCTGGCACCCTTTGTTACAATTAATGAGTCATTAAATTTCAAACCAGTATTTAAAATTAAATTGCCTTTTACTTCTAAGTTCGAATCCAAAAAGACATTCCCCTTAACGAACAAGGAATCTCTAAAATCAACATTCTTTTTTACAGTTAGGGTTGAATCAAATTGAACTCGACCCTTCACATTTAATGAATCATTTAATATAGCTAATCTATTTACAAGCAAAGTTGAATCTAACTGAACTTCCCCTTTTATTAATGCATTATTATTGGCAACTAAAGAATCTCCTAACAATAATTTGCCTTTTAATAATAAACTAGAATCAATTCTTGCACCCTTTGTTACAATCAATGAATCATTGAATTTTAAACCAGTATTTAATATCAAATTCCCCTTTACCTCTAAATCTTTATTGAAATAAACACTAGAGTCTACCCTTAAACCACCGCCAATAACTAATCTTACACTATTTGCTGAGTCTATTTTTTTATTCTTAGCATATTGTAAACTATCTGCACCTGATGATGTTGAATCTAGTTTTAGTGTATTTCCTATTAAGGTGTTGCCTTTTATATACAATGAGTCGCTAGTTTTTGCATATTTTAAAAATTTATCAACATCAACAGAAGAATTTAAACCAATTGACAACCAATCAGTACTATCTGAATATAACTTTGCCGAAGCAGAATCTTTTAGCTGATAAAGTGTGTTGTTATTTTGAACAAAAACCAACATTCCAAATTTTCTTCTATCTAATGGTATTGAATCTCTATCTAACTTTGATGAAACAACCATAAAACCACCTTTACCCAAACTATCAATATGAGATGGATTGTTAGCACCAGCTCTTGGACTGATATATCCAGATAGTTTGATCGATTGTGCAATAAGCGAAGAATTGCAAAATTGAAAAAGAATTAATATGATAATTATTCGCTTCATTTACTTTACAATTATTTCTTTTATACTTTCACTAGAAGCGTTAAATGATATATAAACATTATATCGAGTTGAATAGCCTTGAGCATTGGTAATATCCATTGGAACTAGTTTATAAGTCCCAATACTTTCAAAACCACCAATAGAAAATGAAGATAACGTTGGATATTTATCAGGATATGCATAAAATGAATATTTTACACCTCCAGAAATTATAAATTCTAAATTATTTTTTCCATTGCCATCTGCAAACTCTTTATCACCAGCAATTATATCAGCATTATTTAAAGTAGAAGTAGTTGATGTACCCCAATATTTTTTTAATTTTGGAGTAAATGTTAAACTACTAGTTACCACTCCCGCACTAATTGGGTTTACAGTATCCTTAACCCCTACATTATTATATTTCAAAGTATCCCCTTTGGCGTGATTAACAGTTACACTATAACTTAGCGCATTTGTTATGCCACCTGGATTATTAGAAGTAACTCCATCTCCTAATGGAACTCCATTTTTGGAATACATAATTGAAGTAATCTTACCAGCATCATTTTTAACAAAAACGCTTGAAAGATTTATGGTTCCGGGATCAAAACCTGTTTCAACAATACTAGGTGCGGGACTTGAATTTATAGTAACTGAAGGATTATTGTATCTAGTTGGAATCGTTTTTGTAACTAAATCATTTAAAAACTGATCTAAAGTTTTCCCAGCAACTAAAATGGTATCGCCATCAATATATTTCCCAATAGATACACCATTAAGAATGTGATTCTGTTTAAACTTCAACGCATACGGAGAAAGCATTTCAGTAGTATCTTTTATATTTAATTTCTTATCAATACTATCCTTGCTACTATTTTCAAATTGACTTATTTTTTTGTTAATTGAGTTTGAATCTGATGCTAATAAAATATTTACAAAAGCAGTTGTAGCAATAGAATTATCATTACTTGCAACATTTGGTGTAATTGATTTAGGCAAACCCAATAAAATGGGAGACATAAATGACTTGTTAAACAATGTGTCTGCACCGGTTGTTGTAACCATTCTACCACTTGTTGGTAATTCTATAGTAGAAGCACCTGAAGTTTTAAAGATTAAATTTCCTGTACCTTTTATTTCTAAATCTCCGCCTAAAATAATACTTCTTCCCACATTGGCTTGTCCTGTTCCACCTTGAGCTCCAGGCAAAATACCTGCAATTGATGTAGCAGAGTCGGCAATAACCGATCTATAAGAAGTGAAGGCGTATGGCACAGACCATATTTGTTCAGTACCTAGGTCTACATATTCTTTTTCAAGATCCCAGCCTGGCGTAGGTAAGGAAGGCTCGATAGCCATTTTAATATTTAAGAAATATATTTTGCCTTTCCAATCTAAGAAAATCAATGAACTAATTCCTGATAATCTAACACCCTGTCCAATATAGAAATTAAATATACCCTCGTCGTTAGAAGTTACAGAATGCGTTTCTAACAAAACGGAAGCCCCTGTTTTTGCATCTTGCAATAATTCTACCTTTAAAAATATATTTCTGTTAGCAGCCGCATTACCACTTGCATCTCTAGCAACAGATTGTATAGCAATACCATTAGGAATTTTACCTGGAGAAGCTTGTCCAAATAAATCCTTTACTGACATAATCAGTAAAAACAGAAATGATATTTTGATAATTCTATACACTAATTAATATTAATTTTTTAGAATTTTAAATGTTTGTATTATAGAACTTGAAGCTATTTGGATAAAATAATATCCTGAAGCTAAAGTTGACATATCTAATTTGTAGCCAGCTAAAAAGGCATCTTGTGAAACCTCTTTTGAAATTGCAGGCTGACCAGTGTTGTTATAAACAATCAATTTGAATTTATTGTCGTTCTGTAACATGTTTAAAAACTTAATGTTTGCATAAGTGGTAACAGGGTTAGGTGTTATCTTAATGCTCATTTTGATATAATCTAAATCGACAAAACAACTAGCAAAAAATTCACCTTTTTTACTAGCCCAAAATTTGGAGATACTATTGGTAACTTTAAAGCAGTTCTCCCCTGTTATGATCACAGGCCCGCTAAATGAAGAGGCCTTAGACATACTTCCTATTGATCCAATAGAGTAACTAATGCCTATTTGTGAATACGCATTCATGGAAAAAAATATGAATAATATGAAAATTAATTTTCTCAAAGGAACTGACCGTTTATGATGTTTTTACTTTCCTCTTTATGATTGGAGATTAAATTTGAAAAATCTTCGTTTGATTTAAACCCAGAAGCATTGATTAAAGAATTAATAGGCAATTCAGCATTTAATGGATTGGTAAATTCATTCCAGAAATGAGCAAATCTGTATTTCTCGCATAAATCTTCAAAATTGAGATTATAGCTTTTTTGGGTAATTTGATTTAAAGCAGATGGCTCTATATTCAAAATATTAGCCATATGTATTTCACTTGCAGATTTGTGCAAATAATAATGGTTTGTAAAGAAATGATGGTCAAATAAAAACTTGACTTTATTCTCATTTTTTATTAAGTTACGTATGTAAAATAATTTTAATGTGTTTAGTATTTTCATAATTCAAATTTTTAGAATTTCGGAAGGACAAGATTCACTATTTAAAAATATTTTGCAAATAGTCAGTGATAAATACAAAAATTCGAAGAAAACTTATATGAATCATTGTTTTTCAATGATTTATCAATGACAATAAAATATAATTTTAAAGAAAAAAAGGGATAAAAAGACAATAAAAATGTAAGATTTTCGATGCTAGGAAAAAGCTCTATGGTATGAATGGTTAGATGGTGCTAAAATGCACTAATAAAAGAAGAAAATAGGACAATTATAAAGAGTAGGTGCTGATGTTTTAGAAGCTCAACTGTAAACAAAATATAAATTAAAATCAATATGTAAAAAGACCGAAAAGGGCAATTATCCAGCAATGGAATCAATTAAATCAGAAGGATTTCCGCCATGGAATTTCTTGAATGGCTTATATAAATGCTGCCTAGATGAAAAACCTACTTCCTTAGCCAAAGCGTCAATAGTGTAATTTAAGAATTTAGGATCATGAATAATATCAATAAAATACTCTACCCTATGCTTGTTAACTAAGTCATTAAATGTCATACTGTATTTATAATACACGTATTTATATAAATCATTACTTCCCACATTTAACGATTTAGCAAAATGCTCTAAAGAGGCTTCTGGATTGGTGAAATAAAAATGTGTGAAAAAACTATTTAAAAAATCAAGATCGTTGATAACAAATTCAGAATTTTTTCTAAAGGTATCTCCCAATGAAATTTTCATTGAAGATTTATTTAAAAATACAGGCCTATATAGAATAACAAATAAAATATATAAATACATTATAACCGAAATTGAATATCCAACTATATAATTATTTTTAAAAGCAGGAATTGGAAGATACATGGAAAGCATTAAAATTACCAGTAGGAAAATTGATATTGTCCATACTTTAATTTTATCAAAATAGATATTATTCATACCGAACTTACTTATTATCTTATACAAAAAATAAATAAAGGTAGAAAAGAATGAGAGAATCAATAATAATCTTAATACTTTAAAAAAGAGAGGCAATTGCAAGCTCTCAGATCTCACCACTACTAATGTTTGAGATTTTAAAGAGTTTACATAAGCTGGATTGAAAGTTTCATTATAATAAAATGAATAAATTGTTAATGAAATAAGTGAAAAAGTAATTAATGTTACCCATTTTCTAAAATTGGGGAAATATAATATACTAAATACATTCAAAAAAGAGGATGACACGAATGCCTTACATAAAATAATGTAAAAAACATACTTATTTGTATACAAATCTGTGCTATGCATATAGGCAGCAAAACCCACGCATATTGCTATAATAGCAAAATTATATTTTAATAAGAAGGGTCTTTTAAACTTTACTAAAACATCAAAAAATACCAAAATGGACAATAAGAAAATTGCAAAAAATATTTTTTCTAAAAGCAAGTCCATAATTTATATTAAATTAAATATTTATATATAATTATATAAATTTCGATGTAAATTAAAATAAAATCTCGAATAAAGTCTATGGTACTTATAGAATAATGGGAATTTTAATTAAATATTACAAAATACAAATCTTGTTTAACGTTTGCGCTATCATACTTGAGGTGAAGTTGAGCAGAATTAATATCAATAAGCTGATATTTGTTAGTTATTGAGATATTAGTTATGCCATTTTTTGAATTTATAGTCAAATCTTTGATGGTAGGCATTAACCAAGTGCCTATTACCCCGTCACTATCGGTATAGGAACCATCTCGATTGAAGGTTTTTGTATACTTTTTTTGAGCAGTATTTAATTTTAAGACAGTCCCATTTTGAGTTAAAGAATCTATTCTCCAAGTATGCTTTGTATTTTGATAACTTCCAGAACCTGCTAGTAAATTCTTTTGAAAATCTAAATCTGAAACAACTTCTTGTTTTGCGCATGAAAAAATAGACATCATTATCATAAACATTGCTATCAATGTGATAAACCTAGTTGTATAAAATTTAAATGTTTTCATGGTTTCAATTATTTAAATAATTTTCGAGCATAAAAGAATCCAAAATTTATAAAACTATCTTTTGAAGTATTCGGGCTATTCCTTAATTGACCTGTACTTATATATCTTGAAGTTGGGTTAGAGAAATAAACAGCAGCATCTGGATCTGTTTTAGTTTTTGCTAAAATTTTTGCTACACTTGGGTATTCATCTGGACCTACATCATCTAAATAATCGGACATACTCTTATGCCATGTGAAAAATACACCCACACTATTAAATCGATTAATTTGATATTTTAATTTCAAATTTAAAAAATAACCCATCGCCATTAATGAATAAGGTGCTTTTAAACTGTCAACCAACTGGCCTCCTGTTCCTAATGGTTGTAAATTGTATAGCTTATTTTTATACATGCCCGTTGGAGTGAATGATATAAAATCAAAACCTACTCCAATAGATGGTCTAAAACGTTTAGCCTTTGTATACAATCTATTATCTACAAAGTCGAAATTGATGGCTGGCGAAATACCCAAAATTGAAGTAATGAAACTCATACCTCTAGCTATTTGCTCATTGTTTGCTGAATTATAATCTGCATTACTTAACTTAGAACTCATTATAGTTAAACTGGCACTTAAATTAGAATAAATGGTGTAGCCTACATTAACACCCATTAATATATTCATTTCATTGTTGAATAAATTAGGGTTACTTATAGTACCAGTAAATATTGTTCCTCCGCCTAATAATCCAACTTCAATTCTACTCTTTTGCGGTGTTTCTAATTTTTGAAACTGATTTTTAACTGAATCTAATTCTTTGGGTTTGGGTGGAACAGTATCTTTCTTCTCTTTTAATAGCTCCACTAATAATTTATGTTTTCTAAGATCTAATAAATAAGATTGGTATCCTATCTTAACCTCCGGTACCAGTTCATTATTAGTGCCCTGAATGTTCCTAATAGCATAATAGCCTATTCTTTTAGGAGAAGGAATATTTTTAGTAATAACTAATTTAGTATTATTTGCATCTATCTCTTGAGGATTAAACGTCAAAGCTGTATCCACTCTTGCCAAAGTGCTATCTCCTTTAAAATAGGTATAGGATATTATTGCCTTTGAATAGTTTGCCCTTTTATTGGTTGTTAAGGATATACTCTTCAATGGATCTTTGATTGTAATAGTATCTTGAAATAATGTGTTGGTTTCACCATTTTTAACAGCATACACATGTAGTGAATTAGATTCAATAGGGGCAGCTAAAAAAGGTTCAAGATCTAGTTTAGGAGAACTATAGTTTAATGTTTGATCGTATATGCTTTTTGCTACTTGGTCTTTCAAATCACTACCCCAATAATTCTGATCTAATTTAAAGGTTTTCTCAGAACCATAAATACCCATATTACCTGCATGCACTATGGTATCGGATATATTATCAATTAAGTAGTTCTTTACAAAACTATTTCCTTTTATGATAGCATTAAATCTAGTAAATACCTGGTCAACTCTACCATATAAAAAATTGGTAGAAATATTATAGTTCTTAAACCCATATACGTAGTTGCCTGCAAAAGTATTATTACTTATTTCTAATTTAATATGGTCGCTTTTTAAATCCTCAAAGTAAATGGCCGCATTGTTATCGGTAAATAAATTATTATTTAATCTAAATACCAAAAAAGTTGAATCTACACTAAAATTAAATGGCGGGTTAAGTACTTGTATTACCGATATTCTACCCACATTACTTGCAAAAATATTATCAGAAATATTTACACTATCTCTTCTCCACCCAAAATCAAATAATAAAGGCAACTGAAGGTTTTTAAATACAACATTAGATATACTAATAGCACTTGAATCAATATTCTTTATAACCAAGCCCCCGCCTTCCATATTTTTCTTTCCAAAGATTTCAATATTTTTTTGCGTACCATTCATATCAATACTACCCTCACACACAATTAAACCTTTATCTATTATTTCAATTTTTGCACCAGGTACCACTTCTAATTTGCCTGTAATTTTAATAACATCCTTAACTACGTGTAAACCAGCGGAGATTTTCAAATTTGTATAGCTTCCGGAAAGTGTATCGGCGGCAGGTCCAGCTGGGACCGCAGGAACAGTAGCAGCCACTGAAGGTTTTGGAGCGGTTGTGTTTTGAGCAAATATTTGCTTGTTAGTAAATATTGCAATAAATAATATGAAAATTATTCCTCTTTTCATTAATCAGTAATTTTATAAATGATAGGAGGAGATGTTCTAGTAGATCCGTCAATTAAGGACATGTTTATATTATCAAAAATAAGAAGGTCATTTTTCTTTAAACTGCCTAAAACTTTTTGGGTAGTAGATTGGAATAATTCTCCATAATTGCTCATATTCTCTTCTTCTTTTCCATTATGTATTTTCACAACCTTATAACTATTAATTCTTCCTGGGAAAAAGTTTAAATTGTTAATCTCTAAACTTGCCTCCAACCTTTCAGCCCCTAATAAATCCTTTACACTAATAGCATAGGTATTCATATTGTCTCCTTTTACCCTAACAATAGGATCTGGCAGCGGATTTACATAAATCTTTTTTTCAAATAATTGTTTTTTACCCTTATTTCTTACATCATAAAATTTTAATAAATAGTCGCCTGTTTTATTAAATAATATTTTATAGTTCTTGCCATTTTTTGTGATAGATACTTTAGGTGAAATTTCAATATCAAAATCCTGCCCTAATGCAAAATCAAAATCGCTTAGTAAAGTGTTATTCAACCCTACAAAAATATTTTCGGTATGTAGTGAGTTTATGATTTTCTTAAAAAGCTCGTCAAACACCTCGTCGGTTTTTGCAATGGCTTTCTGATCGGCTTGAATAATTTCTTCTGGCTTATATTCTTTTACCAATTCTTTTAATATGTATAATTTAGGATTGCCCTTAGAAAAATAAGTAGGTTCATACCCGATTTCAGCTAGCGCTGCTTCCTGGTATAACAATTGTTGCTTTGTTATTAATAACTTAATACGCTCCAATTGCATATAGCTAATTGCTGAAGGCTTATGCATGAACATATAATAATCCCATTCATCTACTTTCCCTTTGATAGAAGTTACTTTAGGCATAATGGGAATAACACTATCTAATGAAGATGTTGTGGTTAACTTATAAGGCGCTTTCTTTATAAACTCAGATAAATCAAATAAATCTTTTTCTACTAAAACTACCCCTTTATCGGAATGTAAAATTTCTTCAATTAGGTTTCTACTATTAAATTGTTTTAATAAGGTAGTTTTATTATTCGCAAATTCTTTATCCACATGGTCTAATACTCCACTCACCACTAAGAAGCTTTTTGCCAATCTTGATCTAATCTTCAAATAACTCTGTGCTTTGGGAATCATATTTAATGAATCCATATTATCCTGCACTACCTGATTACTTATATCAACTTTCTTTAACTCCTCTTTAATCAATGACTGAAATGACTTAATAGTCCAGATATTGGAATCCAATACTGACATCTTAATATTAATTACAGAAAAACAAATAAATACGATGTATAAAAGACTTATAATTTGGTATCTTTTGACATCAACGTGACCTTCGGCCATATACTAAATTTTAAGTTTAATTATACTGCTTGTATAATAAGATAAACGCTAATTGCGAACCTGTTGGTTGTGTATTGGTTTTTTCTAAATGAATATTTAATTTATTGAAAATATCAGACTTTGAATTCTGCTCTTTTAAATTAAAAATGTCTAGTAATTTATGCTTCTCAATAGACGCCTCTACTGTTAATTTATCTAACATAGCATCCACACTTTTAAAGTTTTTCAACTCGCCATTTACTAAAACTTCATTTAATTCAACTTTATACTCATTGTTAGGGCCAAAATGAATAGCGTTTGAATTATAATTTACTAAGTCATCAATCAAGACTACAGAATTTTCATCTACTTGTACTTCAAACAATTGTTGGAATAATTTCTTTCCCAATTGTTGATCTTTAAAGCTCAATGACAATAAAATTAAATGCTTTGTATGCATGTAACCAGCATTGGTTTCGATATTGAAACGAACTTTTTTAAACTTATTAAACAGTTTTGCTTTTACTTCATCTTCGCATCCCACTAAAATGGTAGCTAAAGAGGCAAACTCTTCTTCCGACTTTACATCGGCGTTTTCAATTAAGTATTCAATTAAATTTCTATTTTTATATTTAACACTGCTCTTCAAAGATGCCATGGCAGGGCTTACTCTTACTGAATTGCTAAAGTATTTATTACAATGTGTTAAGATTGCTGCCTCTTCTCCTCCGAATACAACAATTTCATTTGCTTCTTTATTTCTGATTAAATATTTTGATTGATAGGGTTCTACAATGAAGTAATCAAACAAATTAGTAAACTTGATAGTTACCATTGCAGTAAATAATAAGTCCAACTCATTTTCAGATAATTCAGTTGGATTTTTCAATGCTAAATCTGACATAGAAAGTGCTGGCAACTCAACCTTAAATTGACTTAAAAGAATTAATGACTCTTTTGTTGCAATTTTCTTATCAAAAGCTCTACTTACTATATTAGATAAACTCGAATATTCATTCTCATTAAACTTAATCCAATCTGTATGGAAATACTGATCCTTCGTTAAACTTACAATGGCCAATTTCTCTAATTCAGAGAAATGAGGCGCTGCATTACTTCCAATGGCAGTTCCCATCTGTTGACTGCTAACCGTTGCCATATTTCCACTCATTTGTGGGTTAATCTCAATGGTAACATTGCTACTATCTACTCTATTGTCGTGCTGTACCATTGGTGTGCCAATTGAAACCTTTACATCCTCTACCTTTTTATCTGTTCTATAGTCTGCTAAATTAAATGGAGCTGTACCTGTAACAGTAGAACTACTAATTCCTGTAGCATTAGATCCGCTAATAATAACAGAATCTGCTGGAACCATTGCAGCTATGTCCGCGCCTACTAATCCAGTTTGAATATTTACATAAGTACTAGAATTGTCATCTCCTGCAGCCATAGTACTTGAAATAGCCGATATACCCTCTGCAAGCTTCGCTAAAGTCTCTTCCGATGCCACTTCTCTTTTTACTTGAACTTCGACGAATTTAACGGCAGAAACACCAAATACGATGGCTTCAATGGTCAACCCCAGCGTAATTAATAAATCCTGCGCAGGCCACTCCAATAACTTGGCAATTACCCCAATTAGGATAACCACAGCTGCACCGCTATAAAACAGGTTAAAAATGTCTAATTTCTTCTTAACGACCATTTCAGTTTGAGCTGCTTCTGGTTCATTAACCGATTTTACATCTTCGTCTACTTTAGTCTCTTTTGTTTTCATACTTTGAAATTTTACACCCTAGTTAGCTTTTTTGATCTTTTGGAATCATGAAAAAACTCTAGAAGGGCATGTAAAATAGTATGAAGCTATTCCTGCACAAAATATTCAAAGAAAATAGAAAAAAAATGGGGATATCAATCTTGAATCATTGATTTTCAATATTTTACAAATAAGGTTTTTTGAAAAAAAATGTCATTTTGCACAATAAAATGGCCAAAATTTCGAGTGGGCTAATCTAAACAGCTAATTTTTTTAGGGATCTGCTACTTCATTTGCTGCCAAATGGCCTCTTTTTCGGCTAAACTTAGCTTAGACAATTCAAGATGATGTTGTTTTGCATAGGCCTCCATCAGTTCAAATCGATGTTTAAACTTCTTATTGGTTTTCTCCAGGGCTGTTTCGGGGTCAATTTTTAGAAAGCGGGCATAATTGATAAGGCTAAAAAATACATCACCCAACTCATCTTCCATTTTCTCCTGATCGTTTTGGTTAATTTCATGCATCAATTCGCCTATCTCCTCATTCACCTTATCCCAAACTTGTTCTTTATTCTCCCATTCAAAACCAACCTGCTTTACTTTTTCCTGAATTCTTAAGGCCTTCACCATCGCTGGTAAACTATTAGGCACCCCGCTTAATATGGTTTTTTCACCATTGCCTTCTTTTAGCTTTAACTGCTCCCAGTTTAATTTCACTTGCTCTTCTGTCTCTGCTTTTACATCGCCATAAATATGCGGATGCCTATGTATTAATTTTTTTGAAATATCTTCTATCACCTCCTCTAAAATGAATTCATTTTTTTCAGAAGCTATTTTAGTATAAAATAAAATATGTAATAATAAATCTCCTAGCTCTTCTTTAATGCCTTTCCAATCTTCTTCAATGATAGCATCTACTAACTCATACAACTCTTCAATCGTATTACTTCTTAAGCTATGAATGGTTTGCTTTTTATCCCATGGGCACTCCGCTCTTAATCGATCCATGATAGCAACTAATTCTAAAAAGTTTTTGGAGATATTTTCTTGAGACATAATAGAATTTATTTAATTCTTGTTTTTGATCTATAGGTATCTGTTTGTGAGTGACAATTAGGGCATAAAAGTCTTAGATTACTAAATTCATGATTAACCCTATTCCCATCAATATGATCTAACTCAAGTTTGATAGACTTATTATTCCAATTTTTTATACCACAAATTGAACATTTATTTTCGATCAAGCCTTCTTTCAATAACCTGTTTTTTAATTTAAATGTTTGAAATTGAGGATGATTGCCTATAAGGATTTCGCTAAGTAATATTTTAGGAGGTGTAATTTTCAAACCCCCTTTTAATCCTTGATTTGGAGTATAGCAATCATACAAAATGGCTAACCTTTTTAAAGTATTAAAATGAATATTTAAGCTTGCTGCGGCCATTGACATAGATATGCTATTCTTATAAACTTCAATAATTCTTTCCTTTGAAATTTTGGTTTTCATTATATAAAATTAAACAAAAAAAATCCCTCCCGATATAATCGAGAGGGATTGTGCCTCAGGCGGGAATCGAACCCGCACGGGCGTTGCGGCCCACAGGATTTTCTTACTACTATGGTTTTCACCACCCTTCTCTGGTTTGTAGTCTGGACTATGCCTTCACCATCTCTTTCGATTTAGGTGCTCCGTGTCTAGTCTCTACACGTTCCCTTTCGGGCTTCGCTCGGTATTCCCAGTTTAAAGGGTTCGCCGAATTTACGGAGTTCTACATCTTCAATTTCTCGAAGTGCACTCAAATTCTTGTTCTTCAAAAGAACTGTGTCTAAGTCCTGCGTGTCTACCAGTTCCACCACCAAGGCGTCTGATGTCAGACTTAAAAAAAATCCCACTCCGAAGAACGGGATTTTGGAGCGAAAGACCGGGCTCGAACCGGCCACCCCGACCTTGGCAAGGTCGTGCTCTACCAAATGAGCTACTTTCGCTTGTATAAGAACTATTTTTAGGACTGCAAAAATAACGAAACAGC
>Ga0114969_10003239_pt1 | contig 13161 bp, 10 predicted proteins | sample M_130807_MF_Meta_FD_87316 | JGI IMG/M metagenome (GOLD analysis project Ga0114969, IMG submission 87316) | Freshwater microbial communities from Lake Montjoie, Canada to study carbon cycling - M_130807_MF_MetaG | ecosystem: Environmental > Aquatic > Freshwater > Lake | place: Lake Montjoie...
AGTTGGCACGTTCGCTGAAGCCTCGGGGCTTGTTTTACCTAGCCACTGACTGGGAACAATACGCCGACGAAGTGAAAGCCTCCCTCTTGTCGATGGCGAACCTATTGCCTGCACCCCAAGCCGTGGTTCCCCACCGTCCCACGACCCGTTTTGAGGCCCGTGGCGTCGCCGAGGGGCGCCCTATCCTTGAGCTCGTTTATCAAAAAAGGAGTGACTGACATGAAACCTACCAAAAGCGCCCAACAGCTCGAATCAGAGTTTCTCGAACGCTACGGAGCCGCAGCCGAGCGAGCCAATTTTTTTGATCCGTCCTTTTTTGAAAAGTTCAATGTCAAGCGCGGCCTGCGCAACACCGACGGCTCGGGAGTGGTGGTGGGCCTCACCGAGATAGGCGAAGTGCACGGTTATGTTATGGACGAAGGAGAAAAGCACGATGTGCTCGGCCGCTTGCGCTACCGCGGTTACGACGTCAAGGACTTGGTGGCAGGCTTCCAGAAAGAGAAGCGCTTCGGGTTTGAGGAGACGGCCTTTCTGCTCCTTTTTGGCACCTTGCCCAAGCAGAACGAGCTCACCGACTTCAGCCAATTTCTCGGTTCTCTGCGCAAACTTCCCGATGGTTTCGTTGAAGACGTTATCCTGCGGTTTCCGAGTCCCGATATCATGAACCAGCTCGCCCGGGCCGTACTGTTCACTTACAGTTTTGATGCCAGCCCGGAAGACTATTCCATCAAGAATATCCTGCGCCAGAGCGTTGAGCTCATAAGCAGGTTTCCCAGCTACATCGCCTACAGCTACCAAGCCAAGCGTCACTACTACGACAAGAAAAGCCTTCTGATCCATCATCCCCAGCCCGACCTGAGCACAGCTGAGAACTTCCTTTACATGGTTCGCCACGACAACCAGTTCACTTCTCTGGAAGCCGAGATTCTCGACTTGGCCCTGGTGTTGCACGCCGAACACGGTGGTGGCAATAATTCCACCTTTTCCATTCGCTTGGTCTCTTCGGCGGGGACTGACACCTACAGCGCGATGGGCAGCGCCATCGGCAGCCTCAAAGGCATCAAACACGGGGGCGCCAATATCCGCGTCATGCGAATGATCGACGATATCAAGACCAACTGCCTCCACTGGGACGATGATCACGCTCTGGCGGCGTATTTGGGGCGCATCGTTCGCAAAGAAGTCTTTGACAAAACAGGCCTGATTTATGGCATGGGCCATGCGGTGTATACGATGAGCGACCCCCGGGCTGAGCTTCTCAAGGACAAGGCAAGGCAGCTGGCCGATGAAAAAGGCCTGATGAAGAGCTTCCAACTTTATGAGGCCATCGAACGGCTCACCCCCGAGGTGATGCTGGAGGCGAAAGGAAGCTCCAAGGCCATCTGTGCCAACGTCGACCTGTACTCCGGGTTTGTGTACGAGATACTCAACATTCCCCGCGAGCTTTTCACGCCCATCTTCGCCATGGCCCGTGTGGCCGGTTGGAGCGCGCACCGCATCGAGGAAATCGTCTCCGGGGGCAAAATCATCCGTCCGGCATATAAAAACGTCAGCGAAAAGTTCGAATACCTCGACGTTGCCGCTCGGGGAGTGTAGGGGGTCATCGCGCCAGTTCCTCAACCCCAGAGCCCCTGCTACACCTTGCCGGCTTCGAGGTGACCACCCGCAAGGTCCCAACAACCAGGAAAAAGTTTGCGCGTCAGCGAGCGCCTCTGGGCAAAGACCTGACGGTCGGGCCCATGGCCACGCACGACGAGCAGTCCCACCACCCCCTGCCGCCGCGCAGCCAGTCCTTGTGCATAGAGGAGGTCAATCTCGGTCCAGTTGAAACTGATCAAGACTGGAACTGCACCCCGGTGAGAAACTCGAGGTCAATGAGCGAGAGTTCAAACTGAAACTTGGCGGCCCAATCGTCGATTTCGGCCACGAGCTCGCCCAACTGCGCCCCTTGGCTGTCTTCGCGGGTAGCAAGTTCGTTTTTGAACGCCACCTGCGCATTGCGGTTTCTCTCATCGGCCAAGGCCAGCGCGGCTTGCTTGCTGGCTACTCCCGATAAGGCATTGGTCACCGTTTCAACGCTCTGTTGCACTTGCACCGTTAGCCCCTGTTTGAGAAGTTCCATGCCTGCCTGGGCCTGCAACACTTTCTCGTAAGCAGACTTGACCCGGGCGTCAGCTTTGAAGCCATCAAACCAGGTGCCGTTGGTTCCCACGCTGATGGTGATATTGGGGTTCCAGGTATCTCTCCAGTTCGAGCTGTAGGGGACGGCCTGACCATTAAACTCGAATTGAATGTTGAGCCCGAAGTCGGGGTGCAGCGGACCCGAAGCCTCCTCGATCTGCTGGGCTCCTTTTGCCAGTTCTTGTTGACGCTCCAGGATTTTTCGCGCTGAAGAAGCGACCCAAGCCTTCTCCTGGAGGGCTTCTAGGTCGAGTTCTGCCACGTTGGTGCGCATGGTGTCGGTCAAGGTTGCCGGGTCAACCTTAATTCCGGTGAGTAAACCCAGTCCTAGCGATGCCGTCTTGAGCCCCTGTTCCACTTTTTTTCGTTGGCCGGTGATGTCCGCGAGGCGCCCAGCCATTTCGAGCACGGCTTCCTTGTTGACGGTTCCCTGTTCGAAGTTCAACTTGCGGTCTTTCATCAGTCCCAGCATGAGCTCTTCCATTTTCTTGAGCACCCCGAGCGTCTCGCGGGCCATCACCGAGCCAAAATAGGCCTTGCGGACATCTCTGCGGGTTTCCTCGGTGGTTTTTTCGGTGTTGAGCGAGGCCAAGTTCACCTGGACTTCAGCGAGGTGTACGGCTTGTGACAGTTTGCCCCAGGTGAACAAGGGCACGCTGAGGGTAGTCCCTAACTTGAAGTAGGTGTGAAGCGGGTCGGGTACCAGCACGATATCGGTACCCGGAACCGGGGTAGGAAACTTCGCATTGGCGTTTGGTGCATTCCCAAGCGACCCAGCCTTGATGGTGACCCCTTTCTGCGGGTCGGTAAGGTAGCTGGCGCTGCTGTTGAAACTCAAGGTTGGCCACAGCCTGCTAGCGGCCTCCTGCAAACCATCCTGCGCCACGCGGTACTCCGACTGCCTGAGCTGGAGGGTCTTGTTGTTATCCAAGGTTGCCTTCCAGGCTTGGTCTAGGGTGAGAGTAGGGGATTGCGCCCCGACTACGAGGGGCACGAAGAGCAAGCCTAGTACAAACCCTAACGAACGACAGCCTTTCATTAAAAGGCTACCGGTTACTGATGCCATCAAAAAAGTTGTTCGGACTGCGCCAAGACTGAAGGTTAAAGGAGTAGGTCGACGCCGACGCCGACCCCGAGGAACCGTCAGCATAGGCGACTTCATTGAACTGATAGTAAGTCGTTGATGCTGTTGATGGGTTCTTGAGGTTAGTAAAGGCGACCTTTACTTTGAGCCCGTCCTCACCTGGATCGATGGTCGCATCCTGGTTCGTACTATCAGTACCGTTGTCGCCGTCATAATTTCTGGGATTCGGGTCTGTCCACTGGACAAATACCGTCCAATTGCCCTGGTTGTTGGTGTCGGTTTCTGCCTGATGAGTCACAAAGGTGCCCGTAGAGTCCGCGGAGTACCACGACACCACAACGTGGATTCCCTGAACACCACTATCGGTGGTCCCGTTGGTAGTAGCTCGGCGTATGAGAATACGGCCGGCGAGATTGGTAGAGAAATCGTAATGCACGTTCCGACTGGCTCGCGTAGGCTCTGCGGTTAAATCGCTGGCGCTTCCCGAGGTCAGGGTTGGCGTCAAGGGGTCACTGGTGGGGCTGTAGTTCGCATCATCCATCTTAATAATCACATCATGGGTGTCAATTTCAGCAGTCTGCTGAGTGTTGTGCCAGGTTACGTTGTTGAAGGTAAACGTACCAGCTACGTTGTTCGCTGTTGCCGTTGTAGCCACGTAATCGGGAGTTCCCGCTGTCTGGGCGGCCGGGGTCAGGAATAACACCACTCTCACGTTGTTGACTCCGTTACCACTAGCGTCGATCACTCTCCCTGTGACGCTGGGCGTCGTGAATGTGATGCGCTTCACCTTTAGGTCCACCAAGTTATTGGTGGTGTCGGAAAGCACCCCGCCCAAGGTGAAGGCCGTCCAAGCGTAGTCAGGGTGCGTCACCACGGCGTAAACCGTTGTGGTGTCGCCTTTTGACCCGTAGGCACCGCTGGGGTTGTTCCACAAAACCTTTGAGGTGTAGAGCCCTGTGTTGTTGTTGGCATTCGAGGTTGAGGTAACCTGGACATAGCCCGAAGGAACCGTGCTGGGATTTGCGTTTAGCGCAGAGGCTGGATCCTTGGTGTAAATGTAAACAATCGCGTTCGCCACACCAGCCCCCCCCGTCTTGGAGTCCATGACATAGCCCTGAAGGTTGGCCGAGTAGTAGTAGGCTCCAATCTGGCTGAAGTCACAAGAATGCAGTCCCAAAAGGCCTACCAGGCCAAGGGCTGCGCAAAAAATCCGGGGAAGTTTCATGATTTTGTCTCCAGAGCGGGAAGAAGGTCAGCAGGAAGGATTTCTGGCTTCTTCTTCGCTTTTCGTTTTTCGAACATCCACAAGATCGTGGGGATCAGGATCAACGTGATGGCGGTGGAGGTGAGAAGCCCGCCGATGATGGCCCGCGCCATGGGGGCACGCAGCTCTGCTCCGGTACCGTAGGCCAGAGCCATGGGGATCATGCCCAAAACGGTGGCGCCCGTGGTCATCAAGATGGGCTTCAGGCGGGTCTTACCCCCGTGAATAATAGCTTGGCGCAGGGGCACTCCCTGTTTTTGCAGATGGCCGATGTAGTCGATGAGCACGATGGCGTTCTTGACGACGATACCTGCGAGCATGATGGCACCGGTGAAGCTGAGAATGTTGAAAGTGGTATTCGTGAACAGCAAGGCGAGCACCAGCCCGATCACGGCGAACGGAATGGAAAACATGATGATCAGCGGGTTGCGCAGGTTTTCGAACTGGGCGGCCATAATCATATACACCAGCGCGAGGGCGGCCATGAGCGCCAGTCCCAGACTGGCGAAACTGGAGGACAACTCACCCCCGGTGCCGGTGAAAGCGCGGGTGACCCCTATGGGCGGCGCTCCGCCGTCTTCGACCCGCTTTTGCACCTCGGCGCTGACCGTAGCCAAGGGTACGGTACCCGAAAGCGAGCCGGCCACTTCGATGGTACGGGTGCGATTCTTCCGGCTAATCGATACAGGCCCCAGCGCCTCTTCGATGCTCGCCACGCTTTCCAGGGAAATCTTCTTACCCTTGCTAGTGACGAAGAACAGCTGGCGGATCTGATCCACGGTAATTCGGTCCTCGTCGGCCAACATGAGGGTCACATCGTAGTCCTGGTCCTTGTTGCGGTAGGTCGACACCTTGCTGCCTGAATAGGCGGTGCGCACGCTGGCGGCAACTTCCAGCGGACTAAGCCCGAGACTTACCGCCTCCTCGCGCTTAATGCGAATCTGAACTTCCGGTTTGCCCACCTGATGACTGATCTTGAAACTCCGGGTACCGGGGGTTTTTTCAGCAATCGCTTTGATTTTCTGGGCGTAGGAGAACATCGCTTCGATGTCGTCACCGGCCAGTCGGATGACAATGGGGCTCGAGACGCCTGTGGCTTGGGTTGCCAGGCTGGCCATTCCCTGCAGTACAATACCGAAACGCAAATCAAGCACAGTTTGCCGAATTTTACGATCTAAGCGGTTGGTGATGGCCCAGATATTTTCTTTGCGCTCATCCTTGGGAACTAAGATGACCGAAAGAGCCCCTAGGTGGCTCCCGCCGTCTCCGACGGTGCTGGATATGCTCTTGAGTTCTGCACCCACTTCTTCACGGATGAGCTTTTCGAGGTCGTTAGCCAGGCCGCGCGTCGTGTTGTAGGTGGTTCCCATTCGGGTTTCAAAATTGACAATGAAAAAAGCGTCGTCGGTTTCTGGCAGGAACTCGATGCCCAAAAGCACCACGAGGGCGAACGAGCCCACCAGGAGGCCAACTGCTCCCGCGATAACCCATTTGACGTGGTCGAGGGCCCACGCACTGAGCCGGGCATAGCCACCGTCCATCCACTGCAAAGCATTTTGGATTTGCTTGGCCACAAAATCGAGGGGCTTCCAGCCGGTCACCACTTCCAAGTCTGCCAGCGAAATGTCATCCAGTTGTCCGGGTTCGATGTTTTGTTTGGCGAGTGGCACCACCTTGAGCACCCGGCTGGCCAAAACTGGTACCAGCGTCATCGCTGAAAGCAAGGAAACCGCCATAGAAATGATCAGAGTGAGTGCCAAATCGCGGAACAGAATACCGGCCATGCCGTCCACAAACAGAAGGGGAACAAACACCGCCAGCGTGGTGAGCGTCGAGGCAATGACGGCACTGGCCACCTCTTCGGTACCCTGCACGGCGGCTTCCAAGGGTGGGAGGCCTACCAGAAGCTTGCGGTAAATACTTTCAATGACGACTATTGCGTCGTCTACGATCATCCCGATAGCCAAAGTGAGGCCCATGAGGCTGGTGAGGTTCATCGTCATGTGGTTAAAGGCCATAAACACGAAGGTCGACACCACCGAAATGGGAATGGTCAGCGTGACGATGAGCGTCGAGCGCAGGTTTCGCAGAAAGAACAAAATGATCAGGATGGCCAGCCAAGCCCCTTCCCAAGCGGCGCTCGCCACGCCGTCAATGGCCGCCCGAACCTGCGCGGCCTGATCCTCGATAATCTCAAACCTGACCGAGGGAGGCAGGAGCGCTTTCGCCTTCTCCATGCGCCGCAGAACTTCTTCGTTCACCTTCACCGTGTTGTAGCCCGACTGTTTCTGCACGTTGAGCCGTATAGCGCTCTTTCCGCCGGACTGCACAAACTCATCAGCGGGAAGGCGCTCGAGTTGGATGTCAGCCACGTCGCTCAAGAAAATCGGGTTGTCGCCCTTGGCTCCGATGATGACCCGACCCACCTCTTCCACCGATTGAAACTCACCGATGGTCCTGAGGCTGATATTGGAAGCGTCGGCTCGGATCGTCCCTCCGGGAAGGGACACATTCTCCCCTTTGAAGGCCTGCAAAAGCCCCATCAGAGGGATACCCACGCTCGAGAGTTCGCCGAGATGAACTTTCACCGTCAGGGCGGACTTCTCGCCACCGAACAGCGTCACCTGAGCCACGCCCGGGACGCGCTCGAGCTCGGGAACAAGTTTGTCCTCTAGTTGACGACGCAAGTCGAGCCCCTCGGTGCCGGTCGCGATGTTCATACGCAGGCTGGGAAGCAAGGACGCTGAAAAAATCAAGATGCGTGAACGTTGTGTGCCATCGGGAAACTGGCTTTCCACGGTTGTGACGGCTTCCCGAACGTCGGCCGAGGCTTTGTTCATGTCTTGGCCATTGGCGAAGCGAATCGTCACCTGGCTGACGCTTTCAAAACAATTTGCCTCGATCGTCTCGACCCCATTGATTTTTGCTACGGCCGATTCCACTGGCTTGGTGATGTTGCTTTCGATGTCGTAAGGGCCCACCCCGGGACTGACGGTGAACACAGCAATCGTCGGCAGGCCGATGTTGGGGAACATCTCCTGCCCAATCTGCGGCAAGGAGGCCAAACCGAAGGTGAACAGACCGAGGAAGATCATGAGCACGGTAACGGGCCGGTTGACCGAGAACCGAGCGATACTCATCTTGGGCCTTAGAGGTTGATTCGGGCTCATTTGGCACCGTCTAGGTTCACAACAGCGACCTTTTGCCCATCTTCCAAGAAGGTGTTGCCCTCGAGCACAATCTGCGGGTTGTTTTCCAGGCCACTGACGATCTGCACCATGTTGGCTCCCTTGCCTGCGGTCTTCACTTCCACCATTTTCACCACGCGGATACCGGGTACTTTCGGGTCTGCTGGCGGCTGTGCAATAAACAGCACTGTCTTTCCATCGCGGTTGAGGAGGGTCTTTTCAGGAACTTGCACCACGTCCTCTTTGGTCTGGCGCACGAGTTCTACTTCGGCGAACATGCCGGGTTTAAGCAGATGGTTGGGGTTGTCGACGGCCATCTCGACGTCAAAACTTCGTGAAGAGCCGTCGATGATGCTGGAAACTTCGGTGATTCGTCCACGGAACGGAGGGTGGTCTTTCCATGCTATCGGCGTCACGTTCACCGTAAACCCGCTCGGGTCGGTATAAAACGCTCCGTAATACGGTTCAGGCACCATCACCGAGGCGAAAATATCCGAGTCGCTGACAATAGTGAGAAACGGCATTCCCGGGGCGATGGTGTTGCCCCGTTCTACGTGGATAACGGCCACCCGGCCGCTAATCGGAGCCCTGAGCTGGGCATAATATTGTTGCAATTGGGCCAACTCGAGCTGTTTTCCCTGAGCGTTGGCTTGGGCTTGGGCCATCTGGATGTCCTCAGCCCGAGCACCTTCGGCCATAAGACTCACCTGACGGCGGGCGTTTTCAATGGAAGTCTCGGCGGCTTTAACCTTGTTTTGAGCGTCCTCGTACTTGCTCTTGGGCAGGGTTCCTGACTCGTAGAGGTTTTTGGTGCGGTCGAGATTAGTCTTGGCGCTGGCCAAGTCTTCTTCCGCCTGCGACAACGAGGCCTTCGCGCTCGAAAGCTCTTCCGGCCGAACCGCGGAGTTCACCTTCTGCAATTGCGCTTTGGAGGCCTGATAAGCGGCCGCAGCTTGCTCAGCCTGAAGCCTCACCACGTCGTCTTCGATGCGGCCCAAAAGTTGGCCCTCTACCACCTTGTCGCCCTCTTTGACGAGAATAGAGAGAATCTTACCCCCTATCCGTGCCACCAGAGTTGTTGTATCAGCTGGCTTGAGATGACCGCTGAAGGTCAGGTGCTGGGTTAGCGGGGCTAGCGTTGCCGGGCCGAGCACCACCGGCGGGTACACCTCGCCGGTCAATTCACCGTGGGATTCGTTAAACAAGCGCGGGACCACGAGGATCGCTACAACTCCGATTATAAGGCAGAAAACAACCCAGAAACGTTTAGACTTCAGGATGAGCCCGAGGGAAAACTTCATGCAGACTCCAGATACGCCATCAAGCTAGTCTTCAGACGCCCAATTTCTGCGCCCAGGGCCTCGGGTGGCACCGAGGCGAAAATAAACAGCACTCCAGCGATCCAGATGCGCATCGATTCAAACTCGGTGCCGCGCAGGCCACCAAGATTCTTAGAAATCACTAGGGCCAAGGCGTCGAGGCGCTGATGCATCAAGTCAAGCCGATTAGCCGCCGAAATCATGCCGCGCACCAGCGGGTGCAACTGCGTCAGAGTTTCCATGCCGTATTGGATCAATCGGGCTGAGAGTTCACGAGGGTCTCGGCCCTCGCCGAAGATAGCTTCCACGCCCTCGAAAAAGCCATCCCAGACCTGGTCTACAGCGCCGACAAACAAGGCTTCCTTATCGGTAAAATACGTGTAGAGCGTTCCCGGGGCCACCCCAGCGCGGTCAGCGATGTCTTTCATGGTTGCGCCTTCGAGCCCCAGAGTGCCGAAGACCTCGATGGCAGACTTCAAAATACGATACTGTTTGTCTTCGTCGGGTTGTCGCGACACGGCAGTTCCTTTCTTGAATGAACGTTCAATCAGTAAAGTAATCAAACTGGTATCCGATGGTCAAGGGCGGTCGAGGCAGGAAATGTTCTTAAAAGTCGGCGTTGCCGGCCGTGCGCGGAAAGGGAATCACGTCGCGAATATTCCCCATACCGGTGACGTACTGTACCAACCGCTCAAAGCCCAGCCCAAAACCCGAGTGGACCACAGTGCCGAAGCGGCGCAGGTCGAGGTACCAGCGATAATCCTCCGGGTTCATCCCCAGCTCACCGAGTCGCTGTTCCAGCGCACCAAGATCTTCTTCGCGCTGGCTGCCACCAATAATCTCTCCCAAACGGGGCACCAGTACATCCATGGCTCGCACCGTCTTGCCGTCTTCGTTAAGTTTCATGTAGAAGGCCTTAATCTCTTTAGGGTAGCCGGTGACGATCACCGGGCCTTGGTAAACTACGTCGGTCAGGTAACGTTCGTGCTCGCTCTGCAGGTCGATACCCCAATAAATGGGAAACTCGAACTTTTGGCCGCTTTTGGTGAGTATCTCCACTGCTTCGGAATAGGTGATGCGGGCGAAAGGCTTTGTAACCACCGTTTGCAGGGTTTCCACCACGCCTTTTTCCACCCACTGGTTGAAAAACGCCATCTCTTCCGGGTTGCGCTCGAGCACACGTGCAAAAACAAACTTAAGGAAGTCTTCCGCGAGGTCCATATTGCCATGGATGTCGATGAAGCTCACTTCGGGCTCGATCATCCAAAACTCTGCCAGGTGTCGGGTTGTGTTGGAGTTCTCCGCCCGGAAGGTGGGTCCAAAGGTGTAAACTCCTCCCAGGGCCGTGGCGTACGCCTCCCCGTTGAGTTGGCCCGACACCGTGAGGTGAGATTTTTTGCCAAAAAAATCTTTGGTGTAGTCCACCGCGCCCCCGGCTCGGGGAACGTTGTCTAGCGGCAACGTGGTCACCTGAAACATCTGACCGGCCCCTTCCGCATCGCTGGCCGTGACGATAGGCGTATTCACATAGTAGAAACCGAGCTTTTGAAAATACTCGTGGGTTGCGAAACTGAGGGTGTTGCGCACGCGTGCCACGGCCCCGAAGGTGTTGGTGCGGGCCCGCAGGTGAGCAATCTCCCGCAAAAACTCAAGGCTGTGTTTTTTCTTTTGGAGCGGGTAGGTTTCAGCGTCGGCAGCGCCGAGCAACACCACTGACATGGCTGAAAGCTCCCATTTTTGCCCGGCGGCCGGGCTTTCCTTCAGGCTCCCCGCCACTTCTACGCTCGCACCCGTGCCAATGGACGCTAGTAATGGGTCCCAACCTTCGGCTGGAGGAGTTTGAGTTTTGTCGATGACCACCTGGAGATTGCCCTGCGTGCTTCCGTCGTTGAGCTCCAGAAAAGCGGTTTCTTTGCCATCTCGCTTGGTTCGTACCCACCCAGCAGCTTTTATCCCTTGCCGGGGAGTTTCCGAGGCGAGCAGGCTTGCCACCGAGGGATAGGGTGTCTGGAACATTTTGCGGACTCCTGAAGGTAGCTCAACCCGGTTCAGCCGAGTTCGTCCCGCAATCTTAACATGGCCTTGAAGGGCGAGTCAGGCTTTTTCAGCTCTTTGCTACCGCGGGTAATTTTGCACAGGCTGACCCCCAGTTCCGCCGCGACTTGCCGCTGGGTTTCCCCAAGATTGATGCGGTGGACAAGTTCCCAGCGGGCCGCAATATCCAGCCTTTCCGAGGGTGTGAGTAGACTGGTTAAGAACGCCTTGACTAACTCAGGATCACCGGTTGCCGTGAGAACCCGTACCAATTCATCGAAGGACACCTCCAGAAGTTCCTGACGCGCAAGGGACAGCCTCTTGGAGGTTGAAGGCAACTTCTAGTCCCGGCGCCCGCCAAACAGGCGCAAAAGCATCAGGAACAGGTTGATGAAATCGAGGTACAACTGAAGGGCACCAAGTAAGCCAAGCTTGCGCAGGGCTACGGCGTCGCCGCTCATTTGCTCCTGGGCCTGCTTGAGCTTCCAGGTATCGTAGGCGGTGAGCCCTGTGAACACCAAAACGCCCACAATACTGATGATGTAGCCCATCAGGGTGGAGCGCAGGAAGAGGTTCACCAAGCTGGCAAGGACGATGCCGATCACGCCCATGAACAGGATGTTGCCCCATTTCGAAAGGTCGCTCTTGGTGGCATAGCCCCACAAGCTCACCGAGAAGAACATGGCCGAGCAGACGAAAAAGGTGCTGGCGATGCTGCCGAGCGAATACACCAAGAAGATCGACGAAAGGGTAACGCCGTTGAGAAATGCGTACAAAGCGAACAGAGCCGAACCGGTTTCGAAACTCAGATCAAAAACGCGGGACGACAAGTACCACACCAGGCCCACTTCGGCGACGATGAGCACAATCAGGCCCACCGGGAAGCCACCCGAGGTGGCAAACACCAGATTCATCACGAACTGGTTTTGCGAAGTGAAGTACGAGGCTACCGCGGTAAGCAGAATCGCAAGGCCCATCCACGAATAGACCTGATACAAGAACTTCTTTTGTTCGATGGCGGCCTTCTCAGCAGCCACATACATGTTTGACATAGTACCTCCGAAGTTTTCAAAATACTGCAGAAGTGTCCGGCAATCAATCTCTGTTTTAAGTGTCTAACTTGTTCCTATTCCCTTGGTATGCATCGGAAGGGGTCGTCGCCTTGGCCTGGCTCTTGTACAATGCAATGATATGAACTTTCCCCGTTCTGCCCTTGTCCAGAGTCTGCTTGTGCTCTTGGAAGACTATGCGCTCCGGTACCCCCTCGAGGCCTCGGTGGGCAAGTTTCGGGAGTTCGCCACAAGCGGTGAGGCCCTTCAGGGCAAGGAAAACCCTCGCCGCCACATCACCGCGAGCACCTGGATCGTCAATCCTGGCCGTACGAGGGTCTTGCTGACCCACCACGCCAAACTCCACCGGTGGGTTCAGCTCGGAGGCCATACCGATGACGGGGAGGACTGGAGGGCAGCTGCGCTCCGTGAGGCGGTGGAAGAGTCCGGCCTCACCGAGCTCAGGCTCCTGCAAACAAGCCTTTTCGACCTCGACATCCACCAGATTCCCGAGCGGAAGGCGACCGAGACCACCCCGGTTACCGCCGCTCACGACCATTACGACCTTCGATATCTTGTGGAGGCCGACGATGAGGTGGAACTGACGGTTTCGGAAGAGAGCCATGACTTGGCCTGGGTAGAGTTGCCCCGCTTAGGTGAGTTCACCAACGAAGAGTCGCAGCACAGAATGGCCCGCAAAACCCCGATTGCACCGGCTTAGCGTCCGTCCTGTGGAAACTGGTTTTCGCCACCCTCGCGAGCAAACGCGAAGGGACTCCACGTTTCTGTGCCAACGACGTCCTTCGCCTCGTATTTTTTGATCCCCCGAATGGCCCACACGGTGAGCGGAGTAAACACGATTTCGACCAGGGTCTTGATGAGCCATTGGCTGACGATGAGGCTTACCAGTGCGTCTGCGGGAAACACTCCGAAGAGAACAGCTACACCGACAAAAAAAGTCGTGTCGATGAGTTCACCAACAACTGTAGACCCAATGGTGCGCAGGGGAAGCCAGCGGTGAGCTGGGTCCCACTTGACCATG